>Ga0209345_10002585_pt1 | contig 19794 bp, 19 predicted proteins | sample Cruoilmetagenom7_FD_187294 | JGI IMG/M metagenome (GOLD analysis project Ga0209345, IMG submission 187294) | Oil polluted marine microbial communities from Coal Oil Point, Santa Barbara, California, USA - Sample 7 (SPAdes) (version 2) | ecosystem: Environmental > Aquatic > Marine > Oil seeps ... | reverse complement strand
CACCGGAGCCCGTTTATATTCAGGCTTTGGGTCGGCTGATCGTCGCCGACCAGTCGAGCCGCCGGGTAACAAACATTACCCCGGCCAGTGCCACGAATATCAGCAGCGATCCGATCAGCAACGAATAGGCTTCGAGGCTGAGCAGGATATAGATTGCGCCATAGAGTCCGGCGAGCAGTCCTCCGATGATCGAGGCGCGTCGCCAACTCGACAATACCGATGCCGAATAGGCGGTGATTAGCCCGATGGTCGCCACCGATGCCGCGATATAGGCCAATGCAAAGCCGATGATCTCGGCAAATGCCAGCAACAGCACAAAGAACAATACCAGCGCAACGCCGACCAATATATATTGCACCGATGATATCCGCACGCCGCCGATCAGATCGAACAGCAGGAAGGCGACAAAGGTAAAGCCGATGATCAGGAAACCATATTTGGCCGCCCGATCCACCTGACCATAAAGATCAACCGGCTGGATCAAATCAACGGTGGCGCTCGCCGACCCGTTGCTGCCAAATCCCGGATCATAAAAGGACATGTCTTTGGCACGTATTGGCTGAACTTGTTGTCCCGCCTCGGTTGCGATCAGCGACGTGCCCAATGCAAGGTTGGTGATCACATATTTGGCTTTGAAGCCATCGCCATCAACAGTCCTGCTTTCGGGAAGAAAACTGCCTGCAAAGCTGGGATGTGGCCATTCTGACTGGACAGTCCATTCGGTTTGACCGGCATTGGGCGCGATTGTCAGGCTCTGGTTTCCCTTGAACCGGACATCAAACTGGACTTCTATTGAACCACTTTCCAGCGCGCTGCTATCGAGAAAGGCGAAGAAGCCGCTGTTTCCGGTAGCACCAAGCCCCTTGCCGGGTTGCAGTTCCAGCGCATTGCCGTTGACGCTGACCTTATTGTCTCCGGCCAGCCCGCGAGCGTCCGACAGGCCGAAGCGCAATTCGGCGCGGCTGAAATCAATTTGGTCGCGAGTGACGCCATAGCGATCCAGATCGTCGGGCAGTGTGAAGACCGCAGAACCGGTAATCGCCGTGTCATAGACAATCACCTCGTAAATCGCGCGCTTCTTGGTTTCGGTGTTCAACTTGCTGGCGAGCTTCACCAGTTCCGGCGCGACGAACAATTCGCGGGTCACGATGTTGGTCCGGGTGACCGTCTTTCCATTCTGCTCCACTGACTCCGTGATCTTCGCCTGATAGGGCAAAACGATCTGGGGACCGGCAAAAACCTGCTGACCGCCCCAACCGGATACGATCGATTGCTGCGCCGTTTCGCTCTGGCTCTGGCGGTCATAGTTAAGCAGCCAGACGGTAAACAACGGGATCGTTATCAGAAACCCCATCAGCAATACCATCAGGAATTTCCTTCCGGGGGATCGCTCGGGCTTCCCCGGCTCACCCTGATTTTCTCGTATTTCCGTCATATTATCTCCCTCTTCCATCCCAACAAAGTTAGTTTGCGCGACGCCTCCATTCGTCTAGGCTCAATATATCAGCATTGCATCCACTGCGACGAGCAGGGGCACACGCACGCCAGATCGAAAGGCCGTTATGAATATCTCCGATTGCCACAATGTGAACGACTTCCGTGCGCTTGCCAAGAAACGCCTGCCCTTTCCGATATTTGACTATATTGATGGCGCGGCAGACGACGAGGTGACCCGCCGGCGCAACACCAATGCCTATGAACGCTGCGACCTCGTTCCCAATGTGCTCGCGGGTGTCGAGACTATCGACATGAGCACGACGGTGATGGGACAGAAGATCGCCATGCCACTCTTCCTCTCGCCGACCGCTCTGCAACGGCTGTTTCACTGGCAGGGCGAGCGCGCCGTTGCCCGTGCGGCCGAAAAATTCGACACCTATTTCGGCATCTCTTCGCTTGCCACGGTGAGCATCGAGGAAATTGGTTCCAGCATCAGCACACCGAAAATGTTCCAGCTCTATGTCCACAAGGACAAGGAACTCAACCGGTCGATGGTCGAGCGCTGCAAGGCGGCAAAATTCGACGCGCTGACACTTACGGTCGACACAATCGTGGGCGGCAATCGCGAGCGGTGCCTGCGCTCCGGCTTCACCAGCCCGCCCAAGATCACCCCGACCAGTTTCTGGAGCTATGCCGCCAAACCGGCCTGGGGCCTGAATTACATGTTCCGCGACAAGTTCGAACTGTCGAACCTGAAAGACCATGTCTCGGAAGGCACCAGCGTGCCCAATTCGGTCGCCGACTATTTCACCAATATGCTCGACCAGTCACTCGACTGGAAGATGGCGGAGGAAATAGCCAAGGACTGGGGCGGCGAATTCTGCCTGAAAGGTATCATGTCCGTGGCTGACGCAAAGCGCGCGGTCGATATCGGGGCGACGGCGATCATGGTGTCCAACCATGGCGGGCGGCAGTTGGACGGCAGCCGCGCGCCCTTTGATCAGCTGGCCGAAATTTGCGACGCCGTCGGCGACAAGCTCGACGTGATTTGCGATGGCGGCATCACCCGCGGCAGCCATGTGCTGAAGGCGCTCAGTGTCGGCGCCAAAGCCTGCTCGGGCGGGCGCCTCTATCTATACGCCCTCGCCGCTGCCGGACAGGCCGGGGTTGAGCGAATATTGACTTTGCTGCAGAATGAAATTGAACGCGACATGAAACTAATGGGCGTCACGGCGGTTGATCAATTGAACCGCGACAATCTGCGATTTAGGTAAACCTCGCGGTCAGAGGATTGAAATGAAGAAAATGAAACACTCGCTCGGTTTGATAATGGTCATTGGCCTCCTTGAGACCACCGCAATGGCACAGGAAGGCGCTCCAAAGGATTCGACACTGGAATCGGCGGGCAACAAGGTTACCGAGCCGTTTGACGGCAAGGAAGCCCCGCAAAAGCTGCTCGACATTCAGGATGATCCCTATTCGCTAAAGGGACTGAATCGATGTGCCGCGATCATCGCCGAGGTGCGTGAACTCAATGCCGTGCTCGGCCCCGATGTGAACGAGACCGTCGACAAGAGCCTCGCCAAGAAACGCGAAGAAACCGCGGCCCGCGTGGCTGGCAGCGCCGTCGGCTCGATCATCCCCTTTGGTGGATTGATCGGCGAAGTAACCGGCGCCAACGCCGAACGCCGCCGCTACAACAAGGCGGTCTATGCTGGCACCGTAAGGCGCGGTTTTCTGAAAGGCGTCGGGCTGCAAAAAGGATGCAAGGCACCGGCCCGGCCCTGAGGCAGACTATCTGATTCAGATATTGCGTAAGGTTCAGGCATGTTCCTACTGGAATGTATCGATAAAAAACCAGATCGCGATACATGCCAGTAGAATGGCAAACACCCGACGCGCCGTTTGCGCATAGGCATCGGTTGCAAGCCAGCGATGGGCGCGACCGGCGAGCACGACGATCGTGGCGTGAATCACCGTCGCGACCGCGACATAGGCGACAGACAACTGGATCGTTTGCAAGACTACCGATTGCGTGGGCGCGATATAGACCGGCAACACCACGACGAAGAACAGCGCCGCCTTGGGATTGAGCAAGTTGATGATCAGGCCGCGCCGAAAATGCTTCACCGGGGACCGATGTTTGTGCACCGTACAGGGCGACAGCTCGCGCTCCCCTACCCACGCTTCCCAGGCCAGATATAGCAGAAACCCGGCTCCGGCATAGCGCAACAGATTGAATATAAACGGTGAGCTCTGCTCCAGCTGCGCCAGCCCCAAGGCCGAGGCCGCCGCGATAATCGCCAGCCCCAGCGCAACCCCCGCCGTCGCCGCAAAGCCCGCACGCCGTCCCTCGCTGGCGCTGAGCAACGCCAGCCAGCCCATGTTCGGTCCGGGCGTCAGTTCCAGCAGCAGCACGACGAGCAGGAAAGAGGGGAGCATGGGTGCGAGCATGGGGGTGCTTCTATCGGGATTGGCGGTTGACGGGAAGTGACAGGAGTATCTCGACACAGATATTTAACAGTTCCAGCCGGTAATGCATGTGTGGACTGGCACCAAAAGCGGCCTCATTCTACCCACAGTCTGATGAAACGCTCCTATGTCTACATCATGACCAACAAGCCATTTGGCACCCTATACGTTGGCGTGACTACCAATCTTCCTGTGAGAATATGGCAGCACAAGAACGGTACCGGATCTGAGTTTTGCTGTGAGAATGGCCTGGACCGCTTAGTTTACGTCGAAGAGTACGGAAGTCCATACGAAGCGATCACTCGCGAAAAGGCAATGAAGGCTTGGAAACGCCGGTGGAAGACCGATTTGATTATCAAGGCCAATCCGGAATGGCGCGATTTATGGGATGATTTAAATGCATAACCGTCGCCCCAGCGCAGGCTGGGGCCCAATCCAATGGTGAATGTGGGATCAAAGGTGCCTGATCGCACGCACGGTATGGATGCCAGCCTTCGCTGGCATGACAGGCTGAGATTCAATCCAATGAACGATTGACGACAGAGTCTTCCTCATTCCAGTCCGGATTAGGCTCCAGCCTTCGCTGAAATGACAATGATATAATCTAACGCACCTGAATCCGTCATGCCAGCGAAGGCTGGCATCCATACCAATGATGCGATGGGGAAACACTCTTTCCCCATTCAAGTCCGGTTTGGGCCCCAGCCTGCGCTGGGGCGACAATTGATCACAGTCGTGTTTTTAAACCAATCCCAAACTCAATAAACCCGCTTCTTCGGCTCCACATAGGTCGCTTCGTCGGTCAGCGTGTAATCATGCACCGGACGGTAGCTGATTTCGCTCTTGCCGCCCTTGCCGCCCCAGCCTTCGAAGGTGATGACGGTGTGTTTCATCCAGTTTGCGTCGTCGCGATCCGGATAATCTTCCTGCATGTGCGCGCCACGGCTTTCCTTGCGGTTGGCGGCGGCTTTCATCGTGACCATCGCCTGACTCATCAGATTATCGAGTTCCAGCGTTTCGATCAGATCGGTATTCCAGATCAGCGAGCGATCGGTGACGCCGATATCCGCGAGCTTGGCATTGACCTTGTCCATCGCCGCAACGCCTTCCGCGAGCAGATCATTGTCGCGGAACACAGCGGCGTGCGCCTGCATCGTTTTCTGCATTTCGAGGCGCAGATCGGCGGTCGGGATCGGGCCCTTCGCATTGCGGAAATGGTCGAGCCGTTGCAGCGCCAGATCAGCACTGTCTTTTGGAAGGGGCTTGTGCGCACCGTTCGGGCTGAGCTTTTCCTTGAGCCGCAGACCCGTTGCGCGGCCAAAGACCACCAGATCGATCAGCGAGTTGGAGCCAAGACGGTTGGCGCCGTGTACAGATACACAGGCCGCTTCGCCGACGGCATAGAGCCCCTCGACGATCGCGTCCGGGTCGTCCGCAGTCGGATTGATCACCTCGCCATGATAGTTACAGGGTATGCCGCCCATATTATAATGGACCGTCGGCACCACTGGCAGGGCTTCGCGCGTCAGGTCGACGCCGGCAAAAATCTTGCCGGTTTCGGTGATACCGGGCAGCCGTTCGGCCAATACTTCCGGCGCGATATGGTCGAGATGGAGATAGATATGGTCCTTCTCTGGTCCGACACCGCGGCCTTCGCGAATTTCGGTCGCCATGCAGCGCGAGACAACGTCGCGGCTGGCCAGATCCTTGGCGCTCGGTGCATAGCGTTCCATGAAACGCTCGCCTTCGCTGTTGGTCAGATATCCGCCCTCGCCGCGCGCGCCTTCGGTAATCAGGACACCCGCGCCGTAAATGCCGGTCGGGTGAAACTGGACAAATTCCATATCCTGCAAGGGCAGACCAGCGCGCAGCACCATGCCGCCACCGTCACCGGTGCAGGTATGGGCAGAGGTCGCGCTGAAATAGCAGCGCCCGGAACCGCCGGTCGCCAGCACCACAGCGTGGCTGCGGAAGCGGTGGATCGAACCGTCTTCCATGCAGATAGCGATCACGCCACGGCATTCGCCGTCTTCCATGATCAGGTCGATGGCGAAATATTCGATGAAGAAATCCGCGTCATATTTCAGGCTCTGCTGATAGAGCGCGTGGAGCATGGCGTGGCCGGTACGGTCGGCAGCAGCACAGGTGCGCTGGACCGGAGGCCCCTCGCCCATATTCTGCATATGACCGCCGAAGGGGCGCTGGTAGATGGTGCCATCGTCATTGCGCGAGAAAGGCACGCCGGCGTGTTCCAGCTCGTAAACCGCTTTCGGTGCTTCGCGCACGAGATATTCGATCGCGTCCTGGTCACCGAGCCAGTCGGATCCCTTGACCGTGTCATACATATGCCACTGCCAGTGATCGGGCGTGTTGTTGCCAAGCGATGCCGCGATGCCGCCCTGTGCCGCAACTGTATGCGAACGGGTTGGAAAAACCTTGGTGATGCAAGCCGTTTTCAGGCCCGATTCTGCCGCGCCCATCGTCGCGCGCAGGCCGGAGCCTCCGGCGCCGACAACAACCGTGTCATAGGTGTGATCAATGATCTTGTAAGCGGGCTGGGAGGATGTCGTATTGTCAGTCTGGGGCATTATGCAGCCACTCCGGTAAAGGCGATTTTCGCGACCGAGAAGATTCCCAGCGCCGCACCGCCGATGGCGAAAAAGTTGAGCAGGATGATCAGGCCGAATTTAGCGCCGTGATCGGGGATATAATCCTCGATCAGCACTTGCAGGCCAAGACGCAAATGCCAGAAGATGCTGACCAGCATCAAGATCATCGGAACCGCGACGAGAGGCGAGGACAGCCAGTCTATCATCAATTCATGTCCGTAATTCGGCAGCCGGACCAGCGAGAACACCAGCCACAGGACCAGCAGCAAATTGCTGACTGCGGTAACCCGCTGTACTATCCAGTGATGCGCGCCTTCCTGCGCCGATCCGAGACCGCGTACCCGGCCAATATTGGTTCCTGAACCCATGATCCGATTCCTAATCTATAGAATATTCTTGGAAGCGATGTAGAGCCACATCGCGCCGGTGGTGATGATCGCGGCGAGAGGCACAGCGACCGACCACATTTTGTTGGTCTGCAATTCATAGCCGGCACCGGCATCCAGCACGAAGTGGCGCAGTCCGCTATACATATGCTCGAAAAAGGCAAAGCTCATGCCGACCAGAACGATATAACCAATATAGCCCCAGTTGAACCAGCTCAGAAAAAATTCATAGCTCTCAGGCCCGGCGGAAATCGCATAGAGCCACCACACGAGCAACGGCACACCGACAAGCGCCATAGCGTCGCCGGTGGCTCTGTGAAGAATGGACACCAGCATATGCGGCCCCCATTTATATATCTGCAAATGCGGTGAAAGCGGTCTGTTCGATGCTGAACCTGATACGCCGGACATTATATTCCCCTGAACAATCTCTCCGGGTCATGCCGGAGTCTTTGAAATAGAACCATTCCCTTAGCGAAAAGCACGTCTCATGCAAACCGGATGCACTCAATTTGATCAATTTATTAGTGTTAAATTCATGCGAGGCTGATTCAAAGCATGAAATTTGCATCATCCATGGACGCGCGCGCCTTGTCGTTCTAGTCCGTCCGCCATGAGCAAAGCAAAAACACATATATTGGTAACCGGAGCCAGCCGCGGCATTGGCAAGGCCATCGTCGACTCGCTGGATCCGGACGATGTCACCGCCGTTGGCCAGAGCACAACGGGCGCAGATGGCCTGCTCGCGGCTGATTTCTCTCGGGAAGGCGCAGCTGATCGACTTTGGCAAGAGACCTTGGACCGGCTGGACGGTCGCATCGACGTACTGATCAACAATGCCGGCCTGTTCGACCCCAATCCGATCGCGAGCGATGACTGGCTGGAAAGCTGGAACCGGACGATGACCATCAACCTGACCGCGTCGGCAGAACTATGCCGCCTCGCTGTTCTACATTTCCAACAGCGCGACGAGTCTGGGCGCATCATCAATATCGCGAGCCGCGCCGCCTATCGCGGGGACAGCCCCGCCCACTGGCATTATGCCGCGTCCAAGGGCGGCATGGTGGCGATGACCAAGACCATCGCCCGAGCCTATGCCAAGAACGAGATACTGGCCTTCGCGATCTGCCCCGGATTCACCATGACCGGCATGGCGGAGGATTATCTGGAAAGCCGCGGCGGCGACAAATTGCTCGCCGATATCCCGCTCGGCAGGGTCGCGCAACCGGAAGAAATCGCCTCGATCGCCCGCTTTTGCGCGCTCGATGCTCCGCCCAGCATGACCGGCGCGGTACTCGACGCGAATGGCGCGAGCTTTGTGCGGTGATTGCGCGCGAGCTCCTGGACACCGCGTCCATTCCCGGCGGCGACGAACTTCGCCTGTTCCGCCGCGAACTCAAGGGCGCCGACGAATATTCGATCATGCTCGGACGGATCGAACTGATGAACAGCCGGCTCAGCGGGTCGGAAGAGGCGCTGGCCACCCTCGCCTGCGAGCGCCTCGGGGTGAAAAATCCGCGGATATTGATCGGCGGCTATGGCATGGGCTTTACCTTGCGTGCGGCTCTTTCGGTTCTGCCGCCACAGGCCCATGTCGAAGTGGTCGAGCTGATCCCCGCCATCGTCAAATGGGCGCGCGGGCTGATGGCGGATCTGTCGCAAAAATGTCTCGAGGACAGCCGCGTGACCATCACTCCCGGCGATGTGTGGGATGTCATCAACCAGGCCGACCGCGAATATGATGCGATATTGCTGGATGTCGACAATGGACCGGACGGCCTGACCCATGAAGCAAATGACCGGCTTTACAGCATGGCTGGACTGGCCACGGCAACGAAGGCGCTGCGTTCCAACGGCATATTGGCGGTCTGGTCGAGCGAAGGCGACAACCGATTTACCGCGCGCCTGAAAAAATCCGGTTTCGCCGTCGATGTGAATACGGTCCCGGCCCGGAGCAATGGCAAAGGCGCAAAGCATACGATCTGGCTGGCGCAGAACAGCTAGCTAGATTTCCTGGGATCAGAAGTGGATATCAAACGCCACAAAGCTCACCACACCAGCGATAGCCAGAACGAGGCTGCTCGCGGCCAGGGCGGCAACGGCAGAGCGCCCCTTCTTCCAGCCAGCGGTGACGCCGGCCACGCCGGTCTTGAACAGCATATTGGCCAATACCGTCATCGCCAGCACGAAGCCGGCAAGATTGGCCAATATTGTTTCCGGCGGCAGCGCTCCCAACGTGATTATCGCAGCATCGACGTCAAATGACCCCATGATCAATACCAGATAGGCAATACCGCTGGTGCCGAATTCGGCCTCCGCCCAGCGCGCGGCCAGCGACATTGCCGCAACCGTCAGCGCAAAAAAGAAGGCCGGCAACAAGCGCACGGGGTTGCGCGTGTCCACGCTCTCGTCACTTTTGGAGGCACCGCTATTGCGCAACTGCAGCAAGCCGATGACAGCGGCAACCAGCGCCGCCGGTGTCAGGATCATTGCCAGCGGCACAAAGGCAAAACGCGCGAGTATGAAGGTCAGCAGCAACACCCGGACGTACATCACCGCAGAAGCCAGCGCGATGCCCGCCGACAATGTGCGCCCATTGCCTTCTTCGCTGCGCAATCTCTGGGCCAGCGAAGCGGTTACCGCGGTGGAACTATAAGCCCCGCCGATAACCGCGGTCACAACCGTCCCGTGGGCTTCACCAAATATCCGGTTGGCGACATAGCCGGCGAAGGACAGGCCGGTGACCAATATGACGACAAACCATAGTTGCTGCAGGTTGAACGCATCATAAGGCCCGAAATCGCGATTTGGCAGAAACGGCAGGACCGCGAGCGCAATCAGGGCGAATCGGGTCATGACATTGATATCGGTTGATCCGAGCTTGCCCAGAAAGCCGTGAAGTTCCGACCGCATCGACAACAGCCCGGTCACAATCGCGGCACCGGCCATGGCGAGCGCCGGATAACCGCTACCAGCCAGTAGCCCGAGACAGAGCGTCAGCAGCGAGACCACGAAATTGGTAATGCTGCGCCCGTCCGGATCGTGAATCGTCTTTGCGTGACTGAACCCCAGCATGATCACTATCCCGGCGAGCAGGATGGCCGCCAATATGAGGTTCAGGCTTTGCGCGATCAGCGCGACGAGTCCGCCCACGCCAGCGATCAGGCCGAAGGTACGAACGCCCGCTACCCGGCTGCCCTTCTGCTCGTCGCGCATCGTCCATCCACGCTCCACGCCGATCAGCAATCCGGCAGCCAGCGCAATGGCCAGGTCGCGGTAAATCAGCCACTCACCGGTAAAATCCGTCAGAATTGTCAATATATTGTCCCGTCGCGGATATCGGTTTACCGCCGCGCTTCGGCGCTCGCGTCGCGCAGTTCCTTGAATTCGGAACCGGCTTTCCATTCCGGCCAGTCCTTCGAATAGGCAAGGCTGTTACCGATGTCGAACATCACATCAATATCCTGGATTGCGCCGGTCAGATTCCAGTCCGGCGACCAGGCATCGCAAGCCGCATGATAGCATTTTCCCGTATAGTCATCGATCCACTTCTGGCCCGCGGCCCTGCCGCCAACCACCAGATCGGAAGCACCAGCGAGGCTCATCATCAAAAGCACCGGCACGCCGCGTTTGGCCAGAGAGAAATGATCAGCGCGGAAGAACAGCCCGCGTTCGGGCAGGCTTTCTTCGGTCACCACACGCCCCTGCAATTTGGCAAATTTAGCCAGATCATCTTCCAGCGTCCCCTGCCCCTTGCCGACCAATATGACGTCCTTGGCTTTACCCGCCGTCTGCAGGACATCGATTGCCAGATTGGCGACGGTTTTTTCGAGCGGATAGATCGGATTCTGCGCATAGACTTCCGAACCGAGCAGGCCCCGTTCTTCCGCGCTCCATGCGGCAATCACGATCGTCCGGTCAGGCTGTGGCATCGATTTGAATTTGCGGGCAATCTCCATGATGCCAGCGATGCCCAGCGCGTCGTCATTGGCACCGGCACGATAAATTCGTCCGTCTTCATCCGGCGGCCCCTCGCCATAGGCATCCCAATGGGCGCCATAGATGACCGTTTCATCGGGTCGGGATTTACCAGTGATCTTGCCAAACACATTCTGGCTTTTCACCACTTCCTGCTTCACCGGATAGGCCGCCGCGAATTTTGCCCCGATCGCCACCGGCTTGAAATCGCTCTTTCTCGCCGCGACCCGCAATTCCGCGAGATCCAGTCCGGCATCATCAAATAATTTCTGGGCGGCATCACCGCTGATCCAGCCCTGCAGCGCCAGACTGGTCATTTCTCCGTCCGGTTTGGCGATGCCGTAATTCTCGCCTTGCGGACTTTCAACGACACTCCAGCCATAGCCGGCGGCTTCGGTTTCGTGGATGATCAGCGCCGCCACTGCTCCGCGCCGGGATGCTTCTTCAAATTTATAGGTCCAGCGGCCATAATAGGTCATCGCCCGGCCACCGAATTTTCCCGCTACCGGCTCATTGGCGGCGGCGGCAAAGTCGGGATCATTGACCAGGAAAACAGCCACTTTTCCTTTCAGATCCACGCCTTTGAAGTCGTCCCATCCCCGTTCCGGCGCAGTCACGCCATAGCCGACAAACACCATTTCTGCGTCCTCAACCGCCACCCTGTCCCTGGGTTGCAGTGTCGACACATAGATATCCTTTCCGGCATTTAACGCTGTGCTTTTGCCATTGTCGGAAATGGACAATATTTCTGGCGTGCCAAGCGCCGTGTGCAACAATGGCACCGGCTGCGTCCATGTGCCGTCGACACCGCCGGGCTCAAGGCCCAAAGCCTCGAATCGCCCGATCAGATAGCCGATTGTCCGGTCTTCGCCGGCGGTTCCCGGCGCGCGCCCTTCAAACTGATCGAGAGTCATCGTTCTGACCGTACGGGTAATTTCTTCCGCGCTTATCTCTGTCGGTTGATCCGCAGCCTCGGCAAAGGCGGGCGCACAAATCATCATGGCAGTGGCAGAAAACAACGCAGCGACAGGACGTGAAAACAAAGCATAACTCCTGGAAAATCGATACAGGGGCAACATTAGCTTATCAGGCTTCATTTGCACATGAAGTTTTTTACGCTATCTTTTGCACTAATGCACTGGCTCCGCTAACGGCTCCCCATGCTTAATTTCAGTAATATAACCGTGCGCCTCGGCGGCACTGTGATCCTTGATGGTGCGACCGCCGCGCTGCCCCCCGGCGCGCGCGTCGGGATGATCGGTCGCAATGGCGCGGGCAAGTCGACATTGATGAAAGTCATCGCCGGCATGCTCGAGCCCGATGACGGCAGCGTCGACATGCCCAAGGACGCGCGGATGGGTTATATTGCCCAGGAAGCGCCCGCCGGACAGGCCAGTCCGCTCGATACCGTGCTGGCCGCCGACACAGAGCGCGCCGCATTGCTGGAAGAAGCAGAGACCGCCACCGATCCGCACCGGATTGGGGAAATCCATGAACGGTTGAACGTCATCGAGGCCCATAGCGCTCCGGCACGGGCAGCGAAGATATTGATCGGACTGGGCTTTGACGAAGCGGCGCAGAGCCAGCCGATGGACAGTTTCTCCGGTGGCTGGCGGATGCGGGTGGCGCTCGCGGCCCTGCTCTTCTCGCAACCTGAACTGCTGCTGCTCGACGAACCCTCGAACCATCTCGACCTCGAAGCGACCATGTGGCTGGAAAATTTCCTGACCAGCTATCAGGCGACGATTCTGGTGATCAGCCACGAACGCGATCTGCTCAACAATGTGGTCGACCATATCCTGCACCTCCAGCACGGCAAAACGACCCTCTATCCCGGCGGCTATGACGCGTTCGAGAAACAGCGGGCAGAGCGTCAGGCACAACTGGCCTCTGCGCGCGAAAAGCAGATCGCCCAGCGCGAAAAGCTGGAATCCTTCGTCTCCCGCTGGGGTGCCAAGGCGCATAGCGCAAAACAGGCGCAGAGCCGGGTCAAGGCGCTCGCCCGCATGGAACCGATTGCCGCCGCAATTGATGATCCGTCACTCAGCTTTCATTTTCCCAGCCCCGCGGAGCTCAAACCGCCATTGATCACGCTCGACGACGCAGCGGTTGGCTATGGCGACAATATCATTCTGTCCGATCTCAACATGCGGCTCGATCCCGACGACCGGACCGCCCTGCTCGGACGGAACGGCAACGGCAAGACCACGCTCGCGCGCCTGCTCGCCAGCCAGCTGGAGCCGAAAAAAGGCGTGATGAACAAATCGGGCAAGCTGACCGTCGGCTATTTCACCCAATATCAGGTCGAGGAACTGGACACGTCGGACACACCGCTCGAACATATGACCCGGTTGATGAAGGACGCGAAACCCGGTGCCGTGCGCGCGCAGCTCGGCCGCTTCGGTTTTTCCGGCGACAAGGCAACGATCAAGGTCGGCAAGCTGTCCGGTGGCGAGCGCGCGCGGCTGGCGCTGGCGATGATCACCCGCGATGCGCCGCATCTGCTGATCCTCGATGAGCCCACGAACCATCTCGACGTCGACGCGCGCGAAGCGCTGGTGCACGCGCTCAACGAATATAGCGGTGCCGTCATCCTCGTCAGCCATGACCGCCATATGCTCGAGCTCACCGCCGACCGCCTGGTCATGGTCGACAGCGGCAAGGCGAAGGAATTTGCCGGATCGCTCAAGGATTACACCGATTTTGTCCTTGGCAAGAACCAGCCGGGATCATCGGGCGGCAAGGGCAGCGGCGGCAACCGCAAGGAAGAACGCCGCGCGGCTGCCGAGCGGCGCAAGCAGCAGGGGGAATTGCGCAAGATCGTCTCCGCAGCGGAAAAGCAGATGAAAATTCTCGGCGAGAACATCTCCGCCATTGACCGCGCGATGTTCGATCCGGCGTCTGCCGATCCCAAACATGCAGACCTGTCGATGACCGACCTGATGAAGCAGCGCGCCGAACTGCAGGACAAGCTCGACACAGCCGAAGCAAATTGGATGGAGGCCAGCGACAAGCTGGAACAGGATAATGTCAATGCCTGATCGGTGGCTGCGTTGACCAGGACCTGGAAAGTCTCGCTCCCCTGCACCCGGGCCGAAGCGGATATGATCGCCGAGGATCAGCCGTTTCTTGCGGATAGCGACTCCACCCCGACGATTGTCGCCAGCGAGAGTGACAGCAACCGCCCCGACGAGTGGATGATCGACGTCTATTGCCAGACCGAGCCGGATGCCGCGCTGATCGACAATCTTCTGCAATTGTCACCCTCTGCCCAGGCAGCAGCTTTCCAGCCGATTGTAGAGATGCTCGACGACGAGGACTGGGTGACGCTGAGTCAGCAGGGGCTGGAGCCACTACGCGCTGGTCGCTTCCATGTCCATACGTCGAGCGACCAGCCGTCCACCGACCCGAAGCTGACCAATCTCTGTATCGACGCCGGTCAGGCCTTTGGCACCGGCCATCATGAAACCACAATGGGCTGTCTGCAAAGCCTCGACCGGCTTAGGCGCACCGGTCAAAGGTTCCGCAATATCGCCGATGTCGGTACCGGCACCGGTCTGCTCGCCTTTGCCGCCCATCATCTCTGGCCAGACGCAAAAATCATCGCCAGCGATATTGATCCGGTTGCGGTCACGGTCACCGGCGAAAGTGCCGGCCAGAATGCAATTCCGCTCGGCAATCGCCGCAGCCAGATCCGGCTGGTCCAGAGCAACGGTCTTGACCATCCCGCGCTGAAACAGCGCGCACCCTATGATCTGATCATCGCCAATATATTGGCCGGTCCGCTGGTCGCTCTCGCCCCGCAAATCGCCGCCGCATCAACCACCGGAACCGTGCTCCTGCTCGCCGGATTGCTCAGCCGCCAGAAAGCGGAGGTTGTCCGCGCCTATGTCCGCGAAGGGTTTCGCCTGCGACACACGCAACTGGACAATGAATGGCCGAGCCTGATGCTCGTGAAATCCAGAAAATACGGCTGGGTCCGCAAACCCCACCGCAAAAAATCGCCGCTAGCATCGGATTATTTCGGGGAGTGCTAGCCGTGCTCCGCACTGGATGCGGAGCTTTGTCGGCAAGAAAGCGCGATCCGGAAACAGCTCCGTATCAAGTACGGAGCACCTTTCGATCAAACAACCGTAGCCTCGCCACCCTGAGACCGCGCATAGTCCTGCGTCCCTTCGGTCAGCACCACATCACCCTCCACAATCTCGGCAATCTTGATGTCCGGCAGACCGGCAATCTTGTCATAGAGCGGCTTGAAATCGGTCTCCACCGTCACCCGCAACAATTCATCCAGACTCGGGATGACGAAATAATTCTGTTGATAATCGTCGATCCTATACTCGGTGCGCAATACCCGTTCGAGATCGAACAGGATCCGGTTTGGGCTGGGGTCGTCCAGCGCAAAGACGCTCTCGCCATAGCTGGAAACTATACCCGCGCCATAGATGCGCAGACCTTCGGCTTCCTGGATCAAGCCGAATTCCACGGTATACCAGTATAGCCGCGCCAGTTGTTTCAGCGTGCCATATTCCAGCGCACGCAGTCCGCCGCGGCCATAGGCGGCCATATAATCGCCGAACCTCTGGTCCGCGAGCATCGGTACATGGCCGAAGACATCGTGGAAAATATCCGGTTCCTGCAGATAGTCGAGCTGGTCCCGCCGCCGGATGAAATTGCCCGAGACAAAGCGCCGGTTGGCGAGATGGTCGAAAAACACGTCATCGGGCACCAGACCGGGCACAGCAACAACCTGCCAGCCCGTGGCGTCCATCAATATCCGGTTGAGCTCTTCAAAATCGGGAATGCCGGGCCGCGACAGTTTCAATATATCGATACCGTCGAGAAACGCTTGCGCTCCCCTGCCCGGCAGCATTTTCTGCTGGCGCGCGAACAATATGTCCCAGGTCTCGTGATCTTCGGCCGAATAGCTTTGCCAGTCCTGATCGATCGTCCAGTCGACATTTGCGTGCGCTGGCGGCTTGTCATAGACATGGGTTTCATTTTCAGAGGCGCTTAACATGAGCGCATCTTACAGCAAAAAAGGTTTCCATGGCAACTAGTTCGCTCAAATGGCTGAAACGCATTGCCATTGCGACGGGCACCGTCCTGACCCTCTATCTGCTCGCGGCGCTGGGGGGCAGCCTGCTACCCGCCAATCAGAACTGGCAAAGCCCCGATGACGGCATAGAGCTGTTCATCGAAACCAACGGCCTGCACACCGGGATCATCATGCCGATCTGGAGCGATGTGTATGACTGGACGCCCCTGATCCGCCCCGAACATCTTGCCGACCCTTCGCTTTACGGCAGTCATATCTTGGTCGGATGGGGCCACGAGGGTGTCTATCGCAACACGCGCCTGTGGACCGACCTCCGCCCGGGCGATGCGCTCAACGCGGTTTTTGGAAGCGACGACGTACTTATCCACGTCTATCATCTGAAATATCCACAGGCTTATCCCTATTACCGCCGCCGCCTGAAAGTCAGCGAAGCGGAATATCGGAAAATTGCAGCGTTAATAGCGGCCCGGTTCATGCTCGACGATCACTATCGCTCCCGACCATCGCCGGGCTATGGCGAACAAGACCTCTTCTATCAGGCGCACGGCCATTATAGCGCATTCTATACGTGCAACAACTGGACCAGTGATGTTCTGCAACAGGCGGGTATTCGCACCGGACGCTGGACACCGTTTCAGGGAGGCGTGATGCGCTGGTTTCCGGAAGGCATGGATTGAATTTGCAGCATCGCCCTCGTTGAACGGCCGCCATCGCGAAAACCGGTCCTTCGTCAGGCTCAGGACGCTCGGGTGCGGTAAGATATCTCTAAAAGTGGTCCGACTGAAACCGTTCGGAAACGCCCTGTCGAACCACAACTCGCTTCTCATCCCTATCAACAGACCAAAAACGAACCCTAGCGCCCGCACATATCAAGCAATGCCGCACGGTCCTGTATCGTGATAACGCCATAGCCCGGCTCGATCATTCCCGCTGTTTCCAGCTTCGTCACCGCCTTGCCCAGCGACACCCGTGATACCCCGACCAGATCGGCCAGATCCTGCTGCGTCACCCTCACCTGCGGCAGATCACCGGAAAGTTGCAGCAACGCTTGCGCCAGCCGTTGCGGCACCGACAGTTTGCGGCTGAATTCGATCAGATCGAAGGATTCCTGCACGGTCAGCGCCATCGTCTTGAGCAACAGGCGCGTGACCGCCGGGTCTGCGTCCATCAGACTCTGCAGTTCGCTGTCGCCGATCCGGATCAAGCTGCAGTGGCTGCCGGCAATTGCATCCACCGTCCGCGGGAATTCCCCGAGGAAGGCCAACTCGCCGAATGTCTCACCGGCGCCGAGCAGCGCGAAAAGGGTCAGCCGTCCATCCCGTCCGTAACGACCGATCTGTACCGCGCCGCTTTCGATATACCAGAATTCCCGGGCCTCGTCGCCGCGCTGCTGGATGATCTGCCCCTTAGCGAACCGCCGTGGCTGGCCACGTGCAAGCAGATCCCGGCGAAGGCCGTCGGGCAAGGCCATGACAAAGCCGGTACCGGCAACCGGCGCCGCTCCGCTCATGGGAATCTCCGATAATGAAAACTAGTTTGCATTTATAAAGATCTACATCGGCTACCCACGCTCTGCAAGCAATCCTCTGGGAGAGACATCATACGGCCCGAACTATTGGCAATCACCGGTATATTCCTCGTCTTCGGACTGCTGGAATTTTTCCGCACCCGGCTTTTCAGCAAGCCCGAACAGACCCGCGACGACGCGCTGGTCGAGATTATCAGCTCGTTCGTGCTGCTGGTCATCACCCAGCCCGGCATCATTCTCGCCGCCCAGTTCATCCTCGGCAATGTCGCGCCGCAATGGCAAGGCGCGCTGGCCGGCATACCGCTGATCGCCGCCATCGCCCTGTTCCTGGTCTTCGACGACATGATGCAATATTTCTGGCACCGGCTGTCGCACAGCGTGCCCTTTCTCTACAACCTCCACCGCTCGCACCATAATGCCCGCTATATGAGCGTCCGGCTGGTCTACCGGAACAATATCTTCTATTATCTGACCATGCCGAGCATCTGGTTTTCCGGCGCGCTGATCTATCTCGGTCTCGGCTGGGTCTATGTCGGCTATATCATCGTCAAAATGGCGGTGATCGTCGGCGCGCACAGCGATGTCGCCTGGGACGAGCCGCTCTACAAGATCAAATGGCTGTCCCCGGTCATGTGGCTTGTGGAGCGCACCATCTCTACCCCGTCGACGCACCACGCCCATCACGGCCGCCACAAGAGCGACGGCGTGACCCACTATAAGGGCAATTTCGGCAATCTATTATTCTTCTGGGACGTGCTGTTCGGCACCGCCCATATCACGCGCCGCTATCCCGATAGCTATGGCGTGAAAAATCTCGCACCAGCCACTTTGGGTCAGCAACTGGCGTGGCCGATCTTTCCGGAAAACAAGGAAGGCGGCCACGGCGTCAAAGAGCTCGCTAAAATAGTAGCGAGCGCCAGGACATAAAGCTTGGGAGAGAGGAGCGGCGGTCGTTTGTGGAAGCAAGCGGCCGCCGGACTTCTGCAAATCGATAGTTACTCGCTCGGCCGGTCACTGCATCGAATAGTCAGACCAAATTCCTCCAGCCAGTCCGCCTCTGTCGGCAGAAGAAATTGCAGCGCTTCGGGTAACAAGCCGTGCAGCATGTTGGCATGGACCAATTCTTTGCGGCGGTCGGCGAAGCACAGGTCTGAGCCCGCCTCCGCAACAAAGCGGAGCACGCCCTCCTCGGTCTCCCCGCCTTCATCCGCGAGCGAGATGAACAGCGGCGGCCGGTCCTGCTTCTCCATGCCGACCAGCCTATGCGACAGGCTCTGCTTGTCCCATTGCAGGCTGGGCGAAAGGGCCGCATAGCCATCGAACAGGGCTGGCGCGACCACCCAGGTTTCAGCGACGAAATGACCGGCTGCGCTTTCCCCCGCCAGAAATGCGCGACCGTCATCCCGATATTGATTCCGTATCAAAGGAAGAATCGAGGTCGACAACCATTTGCGAAACGCCGCGCTTTCTCCCGCCGTAGGATATCGCTCCATCTCGGCCTTCGAACGGGTTGGCGGCAGCAATTCGCGCTGGCGATCAACGGTTTCTACGCCAACGAAGATAACCGGTCCGCTGCGCTGCCAAAGCTGGTTCCAGCGCTCCATGCCGAGCGATAGGTAAAAATCCTGCGGCAACCCGGCATCAAGCATGATCAAAATGGGATAGGTCTTGTCGCTCTGGTCATAATCGGGGGGCAGCACGACATTCACGCGTCGTTCGACCCCATGGGTCGAGACCAGATAGGAGGTGCCGATCGTCAGCGGTTCGGACACAATGCTGTCCCGCGCCTGCAATGGGGAAAGACCAACTAGGAAAAGCGCCATGGCTATCAGTGGAAATTTCAACGTCTATCCCTTTCAAAAATGGCCGGGAATGATGGTCGGCAACAGCTAGCCCGCCGCCGCCACAATCTCGGCCCAGGCCGCCTCGTCGATCACCTCGATACCCAGTTCAGCCGCCTTCTTGGCCTTCGAGCCGGCGCCCGGTCCGGCCACCACCAGATCGGTTTTCGCGCTCACCGAACCGGAAGCCTTGGCACCCAGTGCCTCGGCCTGCGCCTTCGCTTCGTCCCGGCTCATGGTTTCCAGCTTGCCGGTGAAGACGACGGTTTTGCCGGCCACCGCGCTGTCGCGGGTTTCGACGATATAGTCCGGCGGCGAGACTTCGCCGAGCAGATCGTCCCAGACAGCGCAATTATGGGGTTCGTGGAAGAAATCGGCCAGCGCCTGCGCTACCGTTGGACCAACGCCGTCGATCGACGTAATGTCCGCCCAGGCCGCATCACCGGCTTCCGTCCCGGTTGTATCAGGCGAAGCCCCTCCGTTC
>Ga0209345_10002584_pt1 | contig 19798 bp, 15 predicted proteins | sample Cruoilmetagenom7_FD_187294 | JGI IMG/M metagenome (GOLD analysis project Ga0209345, IMG submission 187294) | Oil polluted marine microbial communities from Coal Oil Point, Santa Barbara, California, USA - Sample 7 (SPAdes) (version 2) | ecosystem: Environmental > Aquatic > Marine > Oil seeps ... | reverse complement strand
CCCCCGAAAAAGTGGAGGGCTTTTTCGGGGGAAGTCCAAGGCTCGATTGCGGGCGGCGACGGTTGCAAAACCCCAAGATAGGGCGTGGCTGACCGCTACTGGTAGACCAGAGAACAACTCATCGTTTCTAACCATCTGGACTTGTCGCGGCTGGCAGCACCCGACACGGACTGCCGACAGCAAGCGAACCAGCCGGTATGTCACGATTGACAACTGTACCTGCACCAATTCGGGCCCGGTTGCCGATCGTGACACCTTTCAGAATTGTGGCCTTATCACCAATCCACACATCATCACCGATTATGATCGAAGATGATGTGTAACCATCCATCTGGCCCTGTGGACCGTAGGCGTGATCGTGGTCAAGAATGCTAACGAACTGAGCAATAGCACAACGATCTCCAATGGTAACACCGGAAAACGCAACAACACGGGAATAGCTATTGATCGCTGTCCCCGATCCAAGAGCAATTTTCGCATTGCGGGCCTGCAGCTCAACGTCGTTGCCCAGCAATACCTTACTCCCTAATGAGATACTGCCCGAGCCCAGAATGAAGATTGAGACGTTACGATCGATGATGCTAAGGCCCTTGATCCGCAACGAGCCGCGAAACCACACTTTGACTATTAACAGCCTGATAATCGCCATAGCCAGACGAACGGGACTTCGCTTGATGAGCCTCACTAGCGCCCCCCCTGAGCCGCAGTGTTTGAGATGTTCGATGAGTTCAAAGCGTTATCTCTGATCTCTACGATCTCGTGATGCATGTCAGGCTTTCCAATTCGAATCAGATGCTCGCGAAGGTCCGTATCACTGAAGCGACGTTTGATTGGCCGACACGGTGCACCCACTGCAACAGTGTAGGCTGGGATGTCCTTGGTTACGACGGCCCCCGCACCAACGACCGCCCCCTCTCCGATATTAACTTCCCCGATAATGATCGTGCGCGCGCCAATCCAAGCATCGTCGCCAATCGAGCAATCGCCATCTATTCCCTCTTTAGAAGCGTTGATTGGAAATCCGACATTCTCGATTGGATGGTTCCCTGATAGAATCATAACTTCAGGTCCAAATAGCACGTCATTACCAATTACCAGACGACGATGAACGGAGAACGACCCGCCATATCCAATAAACACGCGGTCACCAATGAAAATCTTGCTTGCGCCGCGAATGCGCGTTGAGAGCGGATCAAACTGAAGGCCAACTCCGACGTAGCCAAAACGCAATCCCTGCAGTCTAACAAGCGTCATTCGCGCAAGGCGCATGAGGAGTCTAATCAACAGGATTCTCCACGATGAAAATTATCGGAAAGACCGTAGGGAAACTTTTATTCTCTGTGCAAGCTTCCCAACCATGTGCTGGCTTCCAATCAGCACTGCGTAAAATGCGCCCAACCAGCGATAGTTTATCAAAAACACTTCTTGCACGCCTTTCAGACCAGATGATGCTCCACCGCGCCGATAACTGGCAAGTGCATGAGGAAGCCTGACGATTTTTGCGCCCCCTTTTTTTGCACGCAAGTAGTACTCGTAATCAGATGCGATCTGAAACTCTTGGGAATACGAGCCGAAGGTTTGATACGTAGCCGCAGTCACAAACCATGCCGGATGATTGAAGCTGTCAAAGCCCCAAACCACTGATTTGTCAGTAATGCGACCCACTTGACGACCGTCGATATCGATAAACTTAGATTCGCCGATCAAAATTATCGACTCACTAAGATCATACTTGACCAGTTCTGCAACTGCTTTGGTCACAGCATTTGGAAGTAGAAGGTCGTCAGCGTTCTGGATCTTGATAACTTCTCCTTTGCATAGCCGCAGGCCCTTGTTTATCGCATCGTAGATCCCATTATCCTTCTCACTCACCAAACTTGTTATTCTGTTTCGGTATTTTTCTATAATATCAAGCGTAGCGTCAGTTGAGCCGCCATCGATTATGACATATTCAATGTTTGGGTAATCTTGCCCAATAACGCTCTGGACCGTTTCTTCCAAGTGCGTTTCACCATTGTAAACGACAGTTAATATGCTCACGAGGGGCTGCATTTGCTTTTGAATCACCTGACGAGTGTTAGGGAAAGTCTGAACAGGCCGTCGTTATGGATCAATTTTTTCTTTGGGCCTGTTTGTCTGGTGTCTTGTTTCAATTTGGCGTTAGTTAAGCGATTGGCGAGAGCGAGAAGCGAGAAGCGAGAAGCGAGAATACCTGCGCGCCGTTTTTCTCGATACCTTTGTAGCGGACTTTGCGATAACCGAACTGACATTTCATGACCCGGAACACGTGCTCGACCTTGGCGCGAATCGCACCGTGACGGCGGTTGCGTTTCTTCTGCGAGAACGACAGTTTCCGGCCCGGCTTGGGCTTGTCTTTCACGGCCCAGTAGACATCGGCGGCACGGGCACGGCGCTTCTTCTTCTCGTTGACATAGCCTTTGTCGCCAAACACCGCACGGTCATCCCCGCGGATCAGATTGTCCATTACTTTGGCATCATGAACCTTGCCGGTCGTCACGCCGGCGGTGTGGACGAGACCGCTGCGCGCATCGACACCGATATGCGCCTTCATTCCGAAATACCACTGATTGCCCTTCTTTGACTGGCTCATCTCGGGATCACGGCGCCCCTGCTTGTTCTTAGTCGACGGCGAAGCCGCGATCAATGTCGCGTCCATGATCGTGCCACCTCTGAGCAAAGCACCCTTGTCTTCGAGATGTGCGCTGACCGCCTCGAATAACGCCTTCGTCAGATCATGGCGCTCAAGCAGATGTCGAAAATTGAGGATCGTCGTCTCGTCCGGAATCGCGTCGCGGCCAAGTTCGAGGCCAGCAAACGCGCGCATCGATTGGATGTCATAGAGTGCCTCTTCGGCGCCCGGGTCGGAGAGCTGATACCACTGCTGCAGAAAATAGATCCGCAGCATCACGGCCAACGGATAAGGCCGCCGTCCGTTGCCGTTTTTGGCATAGTGTGGCTCGATCAAATCGAGCAATCGCGACCAAGGCACAACCGCCTCCATCTCGGCCAGAAAGATCTCGCGCTTCGTGCGCTTGTTTTTATTCTGATGATCAAGCGTTGCAAAACTTAGCTGCGTCATCCATCGGCACCCCTCGAATCAATCCCCAGAGTGTGGCATGGTTTGGGATCTTGATCAGAGGTTCCTTAGTTGACTATCTGCTGCCATCAACTTCAGAACTAGTTCCGATGGCAGACCTGTATGCGTTCGCGTAGCGTACGCTCGCTCGCTTGGACGTGAATTCCTCCATAAGTCGCGCGCGGGCACGACCGGCCATCTGGCGGGCGTCGTCTTTGGCAGCTACAATGGTGGACAGGGTTGCTGCTATCTCTTCTGATGAACCGCTGTCCAAGAAGTGTGCACAGTTCGGTTTAAGCACGTCGGCGAGAAAGCCTTTTTTCGTAGAGATGATTACCAGCCCGTACATCATTGCTTCGTTTATGGAGTTGTTGTGCCCTTCGCCTGGGTGGGATGTCGGATACACATATATGTCTGCCGATTGCATCAAATCGAGCACGTTCTCGTGTGGCACGCGCCCGTGGCGGGTTATATCCAGATTGTCGATTGGCGGCAGTCCATCCATCCACGATTGGAATTCTGAACTCTCTTCCCCAACAAGTTTAAGTTCTATCCTGATATCAGGCCGAGCTGCCTTATGGCAGGCTTCGACGAGTTCATAGACCCCTTTGCCCCGATAACAGTATCCCACAAACAAAACACGAATATGGTCGCTGCTGAACAGATGTGCACTAGAGGTTGGAACTTCTTCGTGAGGCACGAAATTTGGAAAAAAGATAGTTTCTTTGCCAAGTTTTTTCTCGACAAAACGTTTCGTTCTCTTCCCTTCTACGAAAACGATATTCGATAGTTTAACGACCGTGCGAACCATCAGCCTGTATATCCAGGAGCTGTTCTCGTAGCTAGTTTCGAATGCCCCTGCCTTAATGTCGTAGATGAAACCCACTCCCAAAGCTCGGCAGACGATTGCCATCGCAAACTCGCGAGGAAGCGCACCCCGGTACTGCGCCAGCACATGAACCATCCGGGGGCGTTCGCGGAAACATGCAACAAGCAGGGAATTAATATCGCGAACTAAGCGTGCCACGGGGTTGCCCGCAACTATCCCACCATAACCTCGAACGGTCAGATGAAGAGGTTTCATTGTCACACCGCTAACGCTCAGCGAGCAAAGATAGGTGGAGAGATTACGTGTATATCCCCCAACGCCACCACCGTATACTCTAGAGCCTACCTTAGAATCGGGACCAGCAATGAGAATAATCTGATCAGCTATCTGCTCGGTCGATTCCTGATTGTACATTTCCTACTATCCATTCAGCGCCGCCGAACCCTGGTTGTGCCTTGTTGGCGAACCATAGGCTTATCGGTGTATTCTCCCGAAATAGCACTCAATGCAAGCGCCAAGATGATCCAGTACAATGGGAAAATATACGAATCCTGACTCGCTGCGAAGGCCAGATTCATAAATAGCATCACTTTCAATAGAACAGTCGTTGTTGCTTTGCTCCCGTCTCGTCGTATCTTTCGATTAAGCGCTTGGAATAGTCCACCTATCCCAAGCAAATAAATTATCAATCCAAAGATTCCGCACTCCACGAAAAGCGTAACGTACTCGCTGTGGAGGCCGAGGCTGTAAACATAAAGCACCTTATATGCTTCAAAGTTCAGAGAGTTAACGTAATCAATGCTTTGGTGCCGAAATTGACCCAACCCAATACCAACGAAAAAGTAGTCAGACGCAGCCTCGAAACCCGCCCGCCACAAGTCAAGTCGGCCGGACCCACCGGCTGCTGCCTCGAGCGAGTAACGATCAAGAAGTGAGTCGGCGAAAATATTTCGGGCGAAGAGAGGCAATAGAAACGACAAACCAAAACCGATAATAATCGCAAAAAAACCGATTTTACGAAGTCGATTACTAGCTGATGATAATTGGAGCAACAGTAGGTAACCGAAGCCGGCGATGGAAACGATAATGCCGGTCCGAGAGCCGCTCCAGATGAGCGCGATAATGCATATAAGAGCTGTTCCTAATGCAAAAATATTGGCCAAATTAGATGTTTCCGTGCGAACGCATCTGCTAAGTAAAATAATTGTCGCAATGGATAGAAGAGCGGCAAAATGGTTGGGGTTTCGCATGAGGCCAGAAGCTCGATACAAATAGGACCCAGTATCAAGCGCAAACAACCAAACAACCACGCTTGCAACGACGCCGAGAGTTAATGCGTTTAAAAGAAAAAGGATATCTTTCTCGTTTTGACCAGCAACCAATATGCAGTAGACAGCTAATATACAAATAACGAAAAGAGTTATTTGATGGACTGTGTCTCCAAAAAAGTCTGAACCCTCTATTGTCCAAATTGCAGCCATAGCCACACCCAACACGTATGGGGATATCAAGAGATACAGTATCCGGGCTGCAGATGCCCGACGCAAAACGGTTCCACGACAGAGAAAACATGGTATCATAGCGGCAAACAAGGCGATTCGGTAGGGCTTTAGTTCTGTATCAGTTCCTGCAAAAACCGATAGAATTTGCTCAAAAGGAAATAGAAATAGGAATGCGCCGGTAGCCAGGCGCGCGATGGACTGCAACGATGGTCTGCGGTTGGCTGTTATCCGCATGCCGTGTAATCGGTTCGAGCTCATCTGGGCTGTATGTCGCTGCGACGGAGGAAAGGTTTGATAAATTTAGTATTTAGGACGCGACGCTCGGCTGTGGTAAGCACGAGTGCATAGCAGACAATGCAGAAAAATATTGCAATCATACTCGTCGCAAGAGCGAGCGCTCCCCAATTGTCGATTTGGGAGAAAACACTTTGAAATGGCAGCAAAACAAGTGCCGCCAGCCAAACCGGTGCCTGGCCACGCGCCACGATCTCATAGAGATACCTTGGGACGCTAATGCTTATGTCCGGAAGACACCACACCACAAAGATTACTACACCTATCAATCCTGCTCCGATCGTCCCGATGATCACCCCGGATAGTCCTATTACATGGACGAGGAGAAGACTTAGCGCAAAATTGGCGACGCCGGTGATGATCGCAACCACGCCCAGTTTTTTTGACTGCCCGGTTCCGACGTAAACTTGCGCCAATAACGCATTCGATTGCCATATCAATTGGAATATGCACGCGAGTTTGGCGAGCCATAGATATTCCAGGTAGTCATTCCCCATCCACAACCGCAGGAAGGGCTCGATGACGAAAAACATAGTCAGGGCTGAGACTGCGACCAGAGCATTGTGGATGCGCGCGCCTGTCCGTCGGAACTGGCCGATGGCCGCATCGCCACCTACACTATGCTCCGCGCTTACCGCCGGCATGATGGCGCTGGCGGCTAGTCCTGAGATCTGCTGTATGATGCGGAAGGGGTATACCGTGACTGTGTAGGTCGTGATTGCGGCAAGGGGCAAAACCAAGCCAATCAAGAGGGTGTCGAGCTGGTACTCGAGAAGTACTGCGATTTTGCCAAGCATTAGCCAGCTGCTAAACACCCACATCATGGAGAGAGTTGCGAAGCGAACTTGGGAGGCGCGAAACTGCCATCCAGGCAACCGGCGCCGGACCAGCATTGGCAGCCACAGCACAGATAGGAGAATATCGCATTGCACAGCCAGGAACACGATTTCCAGTGGCTGACCCGTCCATGCGCAGTAAATTCCCAAGCTTACGGCTAGAATTCGACCGATGCCAGTCGCAATATTGAGCCACACGAAATCCTGAAGCCCTCGCAAGGTGCCCTCGAATACCAGTTGGGGCCAAGCCAGAAGTGCCATGATAGCCGAAACGCGGAACACGTTTTCCGCCGACTCCTTCAAAGTTGACGGTATCGAGAATAAGTTCAGAAAACCTGATTCCACCAAACCGAAAACGAAAAGGGCGACCAACACGCCAATAGCGCTGAATAGCAGGAGTGAGGTGCCAACGACTTCCTCTACTGCGTTGCGGTCGCCTTGGGCGTGATGCTCAGCGACATACTTGGTAATCGCCGATGATAGCCCCAGATCGAAGAACATGAAGTAGCCGAGTACCGTGCCCGCCAGCACCAACAGGCCATAGCCTTCGGGACCAACTGACGAAACAAGAATGGGTACAGAGGCGAGGCTCAGGCCCATCTGCACTATCTTCAGCACGTAGTTGGCTGCGGTGTTTCTGAGGATGCGTGTGAGCAAGTCAGTTATTTCCTGAATATTTTGCAGGCAATGACGCAGCGCGATCAATCTTACGAGCATTCAGCAGAAAGCGTCTCCATTGCCAAAAGAAACCTTCGGTGCTGGCAAAGTTCCGTCGGAAATCTGCGACAGCCTCTTGCCGTCGTGTATCGGCCCACCACGCCCGCACGTCATGACGGATCTCGCCAAGAAGAGCGGCAACTGTTTCGGGGCTCTCATGGTAAACACCTACATTCGCGAGCGCTTCGTAATACGGCTTTGCCGGATCACGGATGTCGAAGTGTTCCGAGCTTCCGAAGCATATGGCCGGCCTGCCAATGGTTAGAGTTTCGAGGAATGTCGTAGAACCGGGATGGTCAACAACGACAAGCCTGCACTCGCGCAGGCGCTCCCAAAACTCCTTGGAGAAATCGTCAACGCGGACCGGAACCTTGAGATTGATTCCAGGCTGATCCGGCCAGTCAAAATTGCTAGGATATGGGCGGAACAGAATATCTTTTGCGACTTCTGGGTTCAATTCTTCCGCAAACCGTGTCTGTGATTTGAAATAGTCACGGAATTGCGACCCAACGGGTCGGGGCCCCAATTGGTAGACATAGCGCGAATCCGAGGTTCCAACCCACAGGATCGGTCCTTTTGAGACTGAATCGAATTTGGGCAGACCGGCCAGCCTCGCTGCTGGTAAAGCAACAGTCTTGTCGCCTTCGCGCCACCCCCAGGTAATGTAGCGATCCGCTAATTGCCTCTCGTGGCGCTCCGAGGTCGACAGGTCCCTCTCCCCATAGGTCCCGCCATGCTGCAGTCCAATGAGTTGAGTGCCTCGACGCTTACACTCTGCCGACCAGACTGCAAACTGCGGGCTCCAGAAGCCACCGAGTCCAGTCACGATCGCTACCGGCCGCTTCTTGGAAATCCATGTCCTCGAGCTGATAGCCATGTCCCTCCACTGCTCAAGCAGGCAAGTCGGCATGTTGTGCGCAAGAAGCGCCAATACAATGCGATCAAGCTCTCGCTCCGCAGGCAGCTTTGCCAAAGCACTGCGGGCCAGTTCGTCAATCGGGCAACTCAACTCGTTCTGGGGAAATTCCGCGATGTCCGAAGCCTTGAAGCCCGTCATGACTGCCAGCATTGCAAGTGTACGGCGCCTCATGAGGGTTTTGTACAGGTAGACATCGGAGCCCAGCGGAGGCGTCCATATTTGGCGGCCCAAGCCAAATGCTCTTGGCTCTTTGGGCGGAGATTCTTCGTCAGATGATTGAGCGAACGGTGCTAGGCCAGCAAGTGAGCGGCTTTCCATCGCGAAACCCATTAGTCCAGCTATCTGTGTTGACAGCTGAAGGTTCGCTTCATCGCTACTGCGAATGCTATCAAGAAAGTTTCTGGCGTTGGCTGGCCGGGAGAATTGTGCCGAGTTTAATCCAATCACCTTTATATCCGGCCATTCGACTTCAATCGAACTTAAGACAGAGTAACGCTCTACAACCGTATCTACAAAGTAGCGCAGAAACCAACCCAGTACTTGCTCCCAATAATCTTGCCCAAGGTTTTCTTCATGATGACTGTCACACCACGTCGAAATTTTTGGCAAAACATCTTGGTAAGTAGTTTCGGCGACTTCGCAGGCCTTAAGCCATTCAGCCTTGCCATTTAGCGGATAAGGATGCACCGAAAATCGGGAAGCATTCTCCTTGGTCACACACCATGGCCCGGCCAACAAAGTGGTGCCCGGGTCATCTTGGAAACCTCGCAGGGATGTCAACGCAAGCCACAAGGGGCGCTCAGTGCTGTCGGCGAAACGTCCTCTTGATATGGCTTGATCAGACACTTGAGGCCCAAGACTTTTGCACGTGCAGAGTCAAATCATGGATGTTTGATCTCAGCTGACGCCAATCTAAGGTGCGCCCTCTGTTTTCCTGAATTGTCTGCATCAGGCAAGAATTGGAACGAGGATCAGCCACGAGAGCGATGCTCCTCCATTACATCTCCGTATAAATTCAAATACTGATGTGCGATCGTCGAGGAACTCCACAATGTTTCCGCGCGCTTTCTTGCGTTCTCTCTAAGCCATTTCTGACGTTCCTCATCTTCGAGGATCCAAGACAGCCCTGCGACCAAGTCCTGAACTTCAAAGGGAGACGCTAGATATCCTGTGGTGCGATGGCTGATAATATCCGCAACGCCCGTTTCATCAAACGCGAGAACAGGACAACCACAGGCGGTTGCTTCGGATGCTGTTTGCCCAAAGGCCTCCTGTCGTGATGGAACAACCATGACGTCGGCGGCACTGTAGATCATTGCGAGTGTCAAGTTGTCTTTCAATTCGCCGAGATAATTTATTGGAAAGGGTAATTTCGGCGATAGCTTTGGTTGGCTCTGTCCAAAAACACAACACTGAAAGTCAGACACCTGGCTTGTCTTAAACATCTGATCAAGCGCTTCTTGAAGTAGGTCGAAACCCTTTCGATCATCTTTATGCCCTCCGACAGCACCGAACAGAATCAACTTGGCATCGGCAGGCAGTCGGAGTGCATCTCGGCAAAATGCGCGATCAAGAGGTTTGTAGACTTCCAAGTCCAGGGGGTGCGGGATGACCTCAACGGGGTTGTCCGAAAAAATTGCACTTCCCTTTATGCAATCGCGCAACCAGGTAGATGGGGCGACAAACGTCAATTGCCGATTCCGCAATTGTTTCTTCCGACGCCACAAGAGGCGATCCAAGTCAATTCCTTTTGCCGTTGGCTGTTTGTTGGATCGGGTATAGCCCACTCGCCATCGGGCCATTTTATCAGTAGAGGCATAGTGCTCCATTCCGCAAAACGGCCACATGTCGTGGAGCGTCCAAACCAGAGGGTGTCGCACTTTCAGCAAATCACCAACCGAAACAGTCTCATCAGCTATCCAATGTAGATTGACGACATCAAACTGATCGGAATTGAGATGCCCCGAGAGTTGAGAAGGGATCCATGCACCGTTTCGCAGCCCCGCTGATCCTGGCTTTTGTAGTGCGCCAATGAGTTTTCCAAGAGGAGGCCTGAGCCTACCAAGGCTGCGCATAATTGTGCCCTCGGCACTCTCGACCCTCCAGTCATCGCTGGCCTTATTGCGAACAATCATTCGCGAATCACCACCAGAATGAAGGATGCACTCGTGAATCCTATAGGCTGCTCGGGCTGCACCCCCTTGGATGTCCCCATTACTTAGGTGGGCGACCTTCATCTCGGATCTCTTTTCATCGCCGCAATGCCCAAGATCACTTTAGATCTTCCAAGCGCACCGGACTATTTTTGAGGACTGCCTCCTTTACGCGCCGCCCAAGGATTTGGTTGAGCATCTTTGGGGCCAAACCGTAACCAGGACGAACACTGCGTACCGCGTCTTCTGTAATCACTTGATCAGGAGAGAGATCTTTTACAAAGTAGAGCGAACGGCGGAATTTTACGTTGCCCAGTTCGCTCGATTTGCGGCCATAGTCGACATTGCCGAGAGCCTCCCAAGCCGTGCGCACGTCCTTGCATAGCGCGGCGAATTCATCCGGCTCCAACGAAAAGGTGTCGTCTGGTCCGCCACCTTTTCGGTCCAGGGTAAAATGCTTCTCGATGATTGACGCACCAAGCGCTGCCGCTGCGATCGCCGTTGCGTTGTCCAGTGTATGATCGGACAATCCCGTCACCAAACCAAACCGTGCGGCCATATCGTGAATGGTCTGCAAATTGTAATCCCGTGCCGGCGCGGGATAGCCACTCACGCAGTGGAGGATCGCAAGCTCGCGGCAGCCCCCTTCGCGTGCTGCCTCGATGGCTTCGGCGATCTCTTCAGCGTCCGCCATGCCGGTAGAGATGATCATCGGCTTGCCCGTCGCAGCAATGTACCGAATTAGCGGCAGGTCCACGGCCTCGAATGAAGCAACTTTGTATGCTGGAGCGCCGAGGTCCTCTAGCAAGTCAACCGCGGTTTTGTCGAACGGGCTGGAAAATATGGTTATATCGACAGAGCGAGCATGCTCAAATAGCGGCTTGTGCCAATCCCATGGAGTGTGCGCTTCTTCGTATAGATCGTAGAGCGTCCTGCCATCCCAGAGCCCGCCAGTGATGCGGAAGTCATCCGCATCGCTATCCAGCGTGATGGTATCGGGGCGGTAAGTTTGAATCTTTATCGCGTCTGCTCCTGCGCGTTTGCCGTGCTCGATCATAGCTTTGGCCTGCTCCAGCCTTCCATTGTGGTTCGCTGAAAGTTCGCAGATTACATAGGGCGGTTGCCTGGTGCCTATCGGACGTCCAGCAATATTCATCAAGGTGTCATCGGGAAAGGTCATCTTGCTAATTCCAAGTCGTCTGCAAGCAACTAATTGGGGAGACGCTTAGGAACGAATTCAAGCGTGAATTCCTGGAAATCGCCAACTCTGTCACCAATTTCAAAGCCTGCACGTTCAAATAATCTCACCGAAGCCAAATTCCGCACATTCACTTGGGCGACGACTCGATTGACCCGGTTTTTATGTGCGCAGGCCAATGCTGCCTCAAGGCAGTCTTTTGCGAGGCCAAGTTTGCGCCAATCCGGGTCAATACAAATGCTCACTCGTGCAGTATCGAGCCGGTCCATCTCGCGGTCGAATCGGACGTGCGCCATGGCGACCTTACCTTGTTGCACCATCAGCAAGAGGCGATTGGAGTCATCCATTGCTCGATCGAACCAATCCTCATGCTCTGGCCACGGCGTATCCTTTGCTGATTGGTAGTACTGTGCCGCACCATTAGCACGCCGCCACTCCCAAACATGTCGTGCGTCTTGTCGGCAGCAGTGGCGAACAGACAGTCTGTGAGCCAACATTTTTCCTGCCACCCGATCTACGCCGTGACCGTCCACGAGTTCGCTCGCAGCTGCTGACAACTGCTGCAACCGGCCCGGCTCTTGGACTTGCTCAAGTGCATTACTAAGCCGTCCTTGCCATCCAGCCTTAAGAATGTCGCCGGCAAAAATCGCTACGCCAGCATCGATCAAACTTTTGGCTGGGGCACGTTGGTTGTCAGCAAGCACCAGGACAATGCTCGGGAGTCCCACGCTGCACCGCTCCCAGGACGATGTGCCACCTGCGCCGATAGCCAAGTCCGCTTCCGCCAACAGGGACGCCATGCCTTCCACATCAGAAAGCACCTGTGTTGCGAAGGGCATCTGTTTCGCTCGATCTTGCACGGATCGCAGCCAAGGCGCGGTGCTGCCCAGCACCACAGTGATTTTCGTATCAAGGCTAAACGGCGTGTCAGCCAAGATCGACAAGACTTGTTCGGTGGCATTGTCCTTATCAACGCCGCCCATCGTAACGAGGATGTTCTTGAGTTGGCCACTACGAGACCGTGCCAGACTGAACGCACGCTGACTCGCAAAGTCTGATCGGAGCAATGCGTGGTGAGGGCCGATCAGAAGTCGACAGCGGTCGGGGATCAGTTCAACATAATCTTCGCCACGGCGACCCAGGTTTTGATCTAGCAAGAGGTCACAGTCGTGAGGCCGGTTGGCCAGATCGTCGATAGCCAAAATTTTCACTCCGGCGGGTACTGCATCACGTTCCCAGTCGGCGCCCAGCGCATATTGGTCGACGACAATCCAATCCGGCCCAAGATCGGACAGGATCGTCCGCGTCGCGGCAGCATCGTTGGCGGGTGTGGTCCCGAGCCAGCTTGAAAAGCCAGACGCTGCTTCGGAGCAACCATCCGCCGGCAGTAGATGGCAATCAAACACGCAAGACCTGATCTTTTCGGCAAGATGCCCCGGTAGTTCGCGGCACAGAAAGACACAATCGACGCCTCGTTTGGTAAGTCCCTGCGCCAGACTGATACAGCGCATCACGTGCCCCGTTCCAATCAAAATTGAGGCATCAACTCTGAACGCAACTCTCATATAGCCGCTCAATTTAGCCGCTTGAAACCGTCATGACAGACAGGTCCTGTCAGCAAAGAGTTCACATCCAATCCGTCTTCGCACTGCTTGATAAGGCCGAAGATTGGGTCGAGCGCCGCGAAATAGCCGTCAACAATTTCGGCTGTGTGCGCGAGCGATATATAGATACTCGTTCCGGCTAGATATCCCTTTCCGAGCATCTCCTGGGATATCAGCGTCTTGTATGCCAGAGCATGAGGGCTGCGCACTCTGAAGCCTGCGAGTGCGGGCAACCCGGACTGGTCAATCGGCAGGCCATGTGTATCTGCCAGGTCCTGCCAGCGGCGTTGAATGTCCTTTCCGGTATTCGTGATTCTCTCCCACGAACATTGCCGTTCCATGACGTCAAGCGTGCGCACAGCAGCGGCAGGCCCGATACGTTCCGTCCAGAAAGTCGAACTTATAAATGTTGACTGGGCCGCTTCCATTATGGAGCGGCGGCCGAGAATGGCGGTTATCGCATAGCCGTTGCCCAATGCTTTGCCGAAAACTGCCATGTCGGGCTCTACACCATATTTCTTATGTAGGCCTCCGAACGTTTCACGAAAGCCTGAGGTGCACTCGTCGAAGATCAGGACGATACCCTTGTCATCAGCAAGTTTCCGGACGTTCTGTAGGAACCCATCCTGCGGTCCCGCATTGCGTGAGACTTCCATCTTGATAACGCCAATATTGTGCTGCGCGACGAGTGCCTCGAGCGCAGCGAAGTCGTTGTAATCGAATGGATGCACTACCCCTCGAAGCGCTTTAGGCACTCCGGCAGGATCGAGTCCTGGCAATAGGTGACCGGCGAGACTGTCGTCTGCACCCAGATTTGCGGACAAATACCAATCATGCCAGCCATGATAACCGCACACGGCAACGTCATCTCGCCCGACGGATGCACGCGCAATGCGTATGGCGATAGCATTGGCTTCACCTCCGGAGCGCGCTAGGCGGACCATATCGGCCCAGGGATGCAGGGCAACGAGGCGCTCAGAAAGCTCCACCTCTTCCGGGCAGTTGAGAGTTGACATGTTGCCAGCATCGATGACTGCACGCACCGCCGCGTCCACCTCGTCATGGCCGTACCCTAGTGTATTAGTTCCGACTCCCATCAAGTTCATATCGATGAATTCACGTCCGTCTAAATCCCAGACACGGCAGCCCTTTGACTTGCTGAAATAGATCGGCCATCTCTCGGGAAGGAACATCTCCGGCCGTTTCGAGAGTAGCATATTGCCGCCCGGAATGACGTGCTTCGCGCGCTGCCATAATTTTTGTCCCGAACTCATCTCTGCTCCCGCATTGCGTGTGATGCTTGTATTGAGAGAAAACAGTCCGGGGTCACATTGCCAAAGCTGGAGCACGTCCCGCCATCCGAAATTAGTTTCTGGCTCAAAATGTTTGTAAACTCCCCGGATAATTTCAAGATCCGCAGCCTCATCGACGGTCCATCGCAGATCCGACAAATCCTCTTCGTGTGCCAGGTTGCTGGTTACGAATTTTCCACTGCGAAGATAAGGCGTAACGTGCTCGCGATCATGGGATGTCGTCGCTTCATGAGCGGCTCGCTCCAGAGCTGCAAACGAGAACACCTCTATGTCCAGCCCGTCCGGAAAAGTTGGGGGGACGACATTTGACAGGTAATCTAAGCCTTGAGCTCTAAATGCCTCTATTGCTTCGTCGACCAGTTGAGGATCGACAAGCGGGCAGTCCGCCGTAATACGCACAACAATGTCCGCCGAATGCGCCACTGCTGCCTGAAAATAGCGGTTAAGCACATCATGCTCACTGCCGCGAAAAACCGGAAAGCCGATTAATTGGACATGAGCCGCAAGTGAGTCGTTTACCGCGTCAACCGAGGTAGCCAGTATCACTGCATCGACGAGCTTGGCTGAGGCTAAACGCTTGAGAACTAGCTCAATCATCGGAGCGCCGCTGATGCTCCGCATGACCTTGCCTGGAAGCCGGGAGGAACTCATCCGGGCTTGCGTGATCGCAACAACCTTCACGCTGAAGCTGCCGCTACTCGCCAGCGAGACGCATCCAAGAGATCCTCATCCATGGTCTGCAAGTGGACAGGAAGCTCTGCCACCGTCGACAATAATCCTGCATGGACCTGCCGCAACTGCCCTACGTTCTCCACTCCGACAACGATCTTTTCAACACCAGAATACGTATCAGCGAGCGCGATGCAAGCGGAGACGGGATCTGTTCCCTGATCGGTGATCCACTGGTGCCAGCCCTCGAGCAGTCGGCGCCACTTCATGGTCCAAGTTGGAAGTGTTTCAAGGCTCATAAGCAGGATACCCTGAAGAAAGACTGATCTCACATGCACTTCTACCCCGCGCCTTTCCAGTATACCCAACACATCACTGTGCGACCACCTCGCATCCAGGGGGCATAAGGGGATCTGTACAATATCGAAAGGAAACTTAGTGTAGAGGCTGATGGTTTGTTCCGGGGAGTAAGTCGACGCGCCAATTTTGGCGGTCAGCCCAGCGTCGCGAACCTTTTCAAGCGCTTGCACAATTTGCTGGGCAGCGGCGGCATCGCCCATAAGGGACTTCGGTGTGTGCAGAAGTAGGCCATGGAAGCGATCTGCACCCAGTCGATCGAGGGAGGCGGATATCCGATTTAGAAGGTATTGACTCAGATCATCCGCCTCATTGCCTTCGAGACTGACCTTGCCCACGATGGCCAGGTCACCAACGCCAACGTCTCCGAGGCGTTGCTCAGCGACGCCATAGGCCTCAGCGGTATCTATTGTATCGATACCTAGGTCTCGGCAGCAGGCAATGATTTCAGCAATCTCCTCCGGCCCGACGCGTCCATTATTATTTGACACACCGTAGTCCAAGCCAAACTGGACGGTCCCAAGAGCGAGCTTCATGCGAGGCTAGAGCGCAGTTTAGCTACAACATCGCTCATTTCCATCTGAGACAAATCCGGGAAAATTGGCAGGCTGATGGCAGTACGATAGTACCGCTCGGATTCTGGATACTGCCCCTCACTATGTCCCAGCGCACGGTACCATGGCTGCAGGTGCACAGGTATATAGTGGAGGTTCACCCCTACGCCGCTGGCTCGCAAAGCTTCAAATGTACTCCGATGGCGAGCGCTGTCGTGCAGGCGGATAACGTACAGATGAAATGCGGAGTAGCAGCTCTCGTTGCGCGTTGGACAATCTAGCGGAAACTCCGCAAGGAGATCATCGTAACGGTCTGCGATCTCATGTCGACGATTGACGAATTCATCCAGCCGATCAAGCTGACTCAGACCGAGCGCTGCTTGAATTTCCGTCATGCGATAATTGAAGCCTAAGGCAATTTGCTGATAGTACCAAGTACCGTGGGGCGGTTCGATCATCTCATCGGCACGACGTGTGACGCCATGCGACCGAAGAAGCCGCATTCTATCCGCATAGGCCTGATTGTTGGTCGTCGCAAATCCACCCTCAGCGGTTGTAATAATTTTGACGGCGTGAAAGCTGAAAACGGTAATGTCGCTGTACCGACAGTTACCGACTGGCTCATCGCGGTATCTTGCGCCAATTGCATGCGAAGCATCTTCGATAATTCGGAAGTTATAGCGGTCTGCCAGCTCTGCTATTGCCGCCATGTCGCAGCTCTGTCCACACATATGGACCACGATCATCACCTTCGGCAGACGTCCGGCAGACTCTGCCTCCGCCAGTTTGACCGCGAGGGCCACAGGGCTGAGGTTGAAGGTGAGAGGATCGATATCAACAAAATCCACCTCTGCTCCACAGAAGAGCGCGCTATTTGCGGTTGCAACGAACGTAATGGGACTGGTCCAAACCAAATCACCAGGGCCAACTTCCAAAGCTAGGCAAGCCAGGTGAAGAGCGCTTGTTGCGCTGTTCACTGCCACGCCATCCGCGGCACCGCAATAAGATGCTACTGCCGACTCGAACCGAGGAACGACTGCGCCTTGCGTGAGAAAATCCGAACGTAGGACATCTGTGACCGCATCGATATCGTCTTGATTGATCGATTGTCTGCCGTATGGAATCATATCGAACTGCTCACGGCTGGAACTCACTGTCAACGTGCTCGCGGATGAGCGAACGAATCTCGTCGACGTTCAGAAAAAATTCATTAGATCCACTATCATAAGAAGATCCTGGTTCCACCAGAGTTGCCCCGAATTTCTCTGCGTAAGACTCTATCGAGAGTTCGCTTGCACTCGGAAGAATGGCGAAGTAGTCACCAATATCAACAGTATTAAAGCTATCACTGATCGTTATCATTTCCTCGTGGATCTTCTCTCCGGGCCGCACCCCGACCACAGGCTTCTCGCATTCGGGCCCGATAGCTTCCGCGACATCCATTATGCGATAACTCGGAATTTTGGGAACGAATACTTCACCGCAGCCACCATGGTTAATCGTCCCTAATACCATGTCAACGCCTTGTTTCAGGGTAATGTTGAACCGCGTCATATCTGGAGACGTGATTGGCAGTTTTCCGGTACTGCGCCGCTCCATGAAAAAGGGGATTACCGATCCGCGGCTACCCATGACATTGCCATACCGCACAACCGAAAAGCGGATGTCCCGGTTGCCCCTGATGTTGTTGGCGGCCGTGAACAATTTGTCCGAACAAAGTTTTGTCGCCCCATAGAGGTTGATCGGCGCAGCCGCTTTGTCTGTGGAAAGGGCGACTACGCGTTTGACCCGCGCATCCAGGCAAGCCTCGATTAAATTTTGAGCGCCAAGGACATTTGTCTTAATACATTCGAACGGATTGTATTCTGCAGCGGGCACCTGCTTCATGGCCGCAGCATGAACTACAATATCTATTCCCTCCAAAGCCCGACGAATTCGACTTTCATCACGGATATCTCCAAGAAAATAGCGCAGTCCGGGAAATTCCGTTTCGGAAAACTTTTGCGACATCTCGTATTGTTTTAGTTCGTCGCGTGAAAAGATCACGAGCCTTTTAATGTCAGGGAATCTGTTGAGAACAGACCGGACAAACGCGTTTCCGAACGAGCCAGTCCCGCCCGTAACCAGAATGCTTGCCTCTTTTGTTATCATCTACTGATTTGCCTTTTGAAATTGTTTTATGCCGGTCGTTACTCAGCAGAATTGTAATGCTGACCAAGCGACTGTGCGCATTACGGTGCGGATGGAGTTTTGTAGGAGACTGGGCACTCGCAGACGGTGGCGGAAGTTGCGAAAGACCGTATCATCAGCGTTATCGCCAAAACAGAGCACAGAACTTCTTTCTTCAAAGAACGCTCAATGGTCTCAGGTAAGATTGTGGGAGTGTCCTCCCAGGCGATAGGGTCCTGAGGATTTAACCGAGAATTTCTCCAGCACGCTCGATAACGCCGCTTGCCACTTCGGCAGCTTTGCTGCCTCCACGCCAATCGAAAGGCCGCAACCGCGGAACTGCCCGCGCGCATCGCGGAACAGCAGCGTGAGCGAAACAACCCTATTAGTATTATCGAGCGGACGTCCAACATGGGTGTTCCCGATGTTGGTGCAAACAAACATGCACGATAATACCGCTTGCCCCTTTGCAGCTTCGCTGCCTGCCCGCCAATCGGAAGGCCGCGACCGCGGCCCGGTGCGAGCACCGCCCCCGCGGAGCTGCCCGCGCGCTGCGCGGAACAGCAGCGTGAGCGCAAACAACCTCGGTATTATCGCGCACGCTCGATAATAACGATTGGCGGGCAAGGCACGTGAACAAGAACTGGCAGGTTGCCTCAGCGCGCCTCACTTCTGTCTGCGGCAACGGCGGCCCACCGCTCCAAGCGCCGCAGCTAATTGAGCCGCCCGCAGCTCTTCCCCGACTAGACCGTGCGGTGCATTATAGCGGAACTTCAGCGGTCGCGTCCGCGACTAGACAGATGTGTAACACTGCAAATCCACTCACCGCCCTCACTAGCGCGAACCCAGCAATGTGGTTCGCCACGCGATCGGTTTGAGTTCAGTTTCCCGCGGGTGATATGCCGCAAGCCAAATGCTTTAATCCGAAATGACTTAGCTTGAAATGACCTGGCCCAACTGGCGTGCAAGAAAAACAATAGCTACCGCACTTCGGGTGAAGCGCTCCGCCCGATCCTCTACATCCCGAGATACCCACCAAGCCTTAAACCCATTGATGACGCCATGCCTGACGCTATGCCTGAGATGCGTCAGATCTGTAATGCGTCAGATCTGTAATGCGCCAGATCTGTAATGCGTCAGGCCTGTAATCTTAGTTATCTCTACGTCTCACCAATCATCGGTTGATAATTTAGAATAACTACTGAGAGCACGTTACGTCTCGTACAACGTCACATCACAGGCATGGCGTCATCAAAACATTATCCCGCGCGTCTCTATTGTTCAGTGCTCAGTGCAGGGCCCGGCAGTGGGTAGAAATGCTACAAATCGGTCGGGAAAGATTGCAAGATCGTCCCTCAGCCAAAGGGCCAGATCAAAAGGCCAGACCAAAAGGCCAGAAATGAGGCAAACGCCGCAAGACCCGATCAACAAAAAACATGCCTACTTTGCGCATCCCCCCCAACAACTCCGCAACTGAGCCCCTCAATCACAGCCCTGAAGAGCGAAAATAAAAAATCAATGACTTTGTTAAAAAATCAATACTTCGGTAACTGTGCGCCATGGGTACACCGGTCCTGGAAGCCGGGT
>Ga0209345_10002583_pt1 | contig 19800 bp, 12 predicted proteins | sample Cruoilmetagenom7_FD_187294 | JGI IMG/M metagenome (GOLD analysis project Ga0209345, IMG submission 187294) | Oil polluted marine microbial communities from Coal Oil Point, Santa Barbara, California, USA - Sample 7 (SPAdes) (version 2) | ecosystem: Environmental > Aquatic > Marine > Oil seeps ... | reverse complement strand
CAAACCTATCTACCATAAAGAAGCTCATCCTTCCATAGCTGAAGAAGAAGCAGTAGGCAGAGCCATAGCTTTATCTCAAATCCTGAATACCCCTATATATATAGTGCACCTGTCTTGTAAAGGAGCATTGGATAAGATAATAGATGCCAGAAAAGAAGGTTTGCCTGTATATACCGAAACTTGTCCGCAATATCTTTTGCTGAATGAAGATAAATATAATAATTCATTTAATGAAGCTTCAAAATTTGTTTGCTCGCCACCTCTAAGGGGAAAAACCGATTCAGATGCTTTATGGAACGGACTTTCATCGGGCGAAATACAGGTGATATCAACAGACCACTGCACGTTTACCACAAATCAGAAGAAAAAAGGTGAAAAAAATTTTTCAAAGATACCCAACGGTATAGGAGGAGTTGAAACAAGAGTACCTCTTATATATTCAGAAGGTGTAAAAAAGGGGAGATTAAGTTTGCAACGCTTTGTTGAAGTAGTGTGTACCAATCCTGCTAGACTATTCGGAATGTATCCCCAGAAAGGGGTAATCGATCCTGGTTCAGATGCTGATATTATAATTTTTGATCCTAAAAAAGAGGTTACTATAACAAATAGAAATCTTCGTGAAAACACTGATTACACCCCTTATGAGGGCTTTAAAGTTACCGGATATCCATTACATGTTCTGTTAAGGGGAGAAACCATAGTAAAAGAGGGAGAGTTTATAGGGAAAAAAGGAACGGGAAAATTTGTTAGAAGAAAACCATTTCAAAATATAATTATAACGTGTTTTAATTATGTCTCAAAATAAAAAACAGATAGACCTATCCATGGAATTCTGCGGAATCAAGCCTGAAAATTCCTTCATCCCAGTATATGTTGGAACAGATGACTGTATCCATAGAAGAGATGTATGTGGCAAATAACAGCGTGAAAAGTGATATAAAATCTATTGCACTAACCACAACAACAAAAGCTGAAAACTCTAATGTTGTTGCAAAATCTACTTCTGAACTAGCAACACTCTCGGGGAAGCTAGAAAACTTAACCCAAGTTCGCGAAAAAGCAGTGCATTCAGCGTATAATCTACAAACCCTAAAAAAACAAAGTCAACAATATCAGTAAGTTATAAATTCAAGTAGGTTAAAATTCATCTGTAGTGTCAAAACCTTATAGATAGTGGTTGGCAAAGTGAAATATGTATGTTATCTTTGTGCTATATATATTCGAAAAGTTACCCATAGAAATAAAAAGAATCATCAGAAATATTTTACTTTTAAACTGGCAGAATCTGTTAGGACAGAGCAAGGTCCCAGACAGCAGGAACTCCTCAACCTGGGAACTGATTTTAACCATCCAGTAGAGGAGGGAGTATATGTTTTACGAACAAATATGGAATATTCACAATATGCTTACCGATATAGGAAGATGCTTTCAGGTGCATGAAATCTGAACTTGGACTGAGACCAATCTATCATAGGAAAGAGGAAATGGACATATCTTTATTGCCGTTCTTGCCTACCACATCTTACACTTCGTCAGGATGAAACTGAGGCAGAATGAAATATATCTTAGTTGGTCAACTATCAGAGAACGCTTGTCTACCCATGCAAGAATAACAACTACCTTTAAAAGAAAAGATGGGAAAATGGTCCATATCAGAAAATCTTCTACTGCAAACTTATTTCACAAGAAAATTTACAGTGCTCTAAATATATCCTGTCAACCAGGCAAGACATTAAAAACAATTCTATAAAATATCAAGTTTGTAGTGACAAAACACGACTTCTTGAAGTTATAAACCATTGGTAGTAAAGAGTATTTCTTTTAGGTTCGCGAACTTGGGTTAATAAAATATTTTAAGGTGGTATAGGGATAAACCCTTAGCCATAGTTATCCTTCTAACCTTATCTGCCTGATAGAAAACATCCCACCATACAAAGGTAACTTATGAACCTTACGGTCCTTTTTATTTAAAAGAAGATCAAACCTTTTATAGGATGACTCTATAAATGACCTAGAACCTATAACCAGTGTATCACTAAAATACCTGATGCTATGTTTCCATAAATTTAGTTTTACTTTGCCATCATCATCTATTTTGCCTCTTGTCTGTTGTTGAAGAGCCTCACCCTCACTGCTGAAACACTCTTCTCTACCAGCAGTGTAAATAAAATCTATGTATTCATTAATATCAGATACCTCAACACCATCAAAACTTAAAAAACTACCTATACCCACAGCCAGCCTGCAGGATATACTGCTCCATCTATAATCCTCAGGCCTGTTGCATATTTTTGCCCTGACAGGATTTAACTCTATGTAGGCTAAACAATTAAGCAGAGCATTGCCATCCTCTATAAGAACACTCTTAAACCTATCTCCCCAGAAATACCCTCTCCTGTCATTTATTTTATTATACCACCTGGAAAACTGCACCTTTATATCTTTCATATACTCCGATATATCTGTAAGCTTCTCTCTATATCTTTGCAATCTATCCTCTGTAATATCTGTAGCATTTATCTTATAGAAATCTGATATTCTGGCTGTTACCTCATCATCACTGATTTCAGAGTTATCAACTGTCTTTACAAGAAGATGGAAATGATTAGACATAATACAAAACCCTATAACTTTTACAAAATAAAGCGAAGAACACCTTTTGATAAGCATAAACAATTTCTCTTTTTCGGCGCCCTCAAGGTAATACTCACCACCTACTGTTTTAGATATAATATGATAATAAGCCTCGTCACCTGTAAACTTTAATCTCCTTGTACGTGCCATATAGCGCCTCCATCTTCCTATACATCCCATAACCACAAACCTGTCAACAGTATAGTGCCTGTCCCTAATATTTATGCTGCAGCTTATGATATTATATTAAATAACCACCATCACAGGCGATGCATGTTCCTGTGGTATAAGAAGATGTATCTGATACAAGGTAAAGCACTGCGCCAGCCATTTCACCAGGTTCCGCATGCCTGCCCAAGGGAACACGTTCAATAAAATATTGATAGATTTCTTCATTCTCAAATAAGCTGCTGGCAAACTTGGTTTTTGTAAGTCCAGGCAATAAAGCATTGACCCTTATATTAAACGGTGCAAGCTCTTTTGCATAAGCCTTTGTTAATGTAATAAGCCCACCTTTCGTAATAGAATATATCCCCTGAAGTGGAGCTGGACTTACGCCGTTTATAGAAGCCACATTAACTATTGACCCTCCTCCATTTTTTTTCATGAGCTTTGCAGCATTTTGTATCATAAAAAATGGGCCTTTTAGATTTACATCATTAGTTTTGTCCCACACGGATTCTCCAGCATCAATTAAAGTTCCAAAATAAGGATTAGTAGCTGAATTATTGACCAATATATCCACTCTTCCATAGGAATTTTCAATCTCTTTGAAGAGGTTTGTTATTTCGTCCAGTTTTCCGCTATTAACAGAAAAATATTTCACATCTTTACCTAGCTCTTCTTTAATCTTATCAGCAGCTATTTTCAAATTTTCCTCTTTTCTGCTGGTTATGATAACATCTGCGCCATATTCAGACAGTGTCATGGCAATCGCAAGTCCTATACCACGGCTAGCCCCTGTTACTAAAGCGATTTTACCCTCCAGAGAAAAATTAACTGTTTTCATATTGCATCCATAATAAAATATTTATTCATTAGAGGATGTCTCTATTGCTGTAACAGGTATTATTTTACATAAACTATTATATATTAAGTCCCTGTCATTGGAAAAATCATCAGCAAATTTAGTAAGTTGTTTATTATATTCCTCATCTATATCTATATTTTTAAAGGTATTTATAAAGCCCTTTATCTCCTGATCAAGAAATTTTTTGTCACCTTCCGTTAAATAATCTATCTTTTTAACACCCACCCCCAGTTGTTCATCTTTAACATCCCCTCTTACATATGCTGCTCCTGCCGACATCCCACTACAGATATAATAGCCCATAGGAGAATCTATATCAGCGATATTAAGGATTATTCCTATCCCTCCCTGCGCATACTCCATGAAATAATCCCCCATTCCCCTTTCGAAACCAACACCATAGATAGCAACTGGTGGTTTTCTTTCATTTAGTTTATCCTCAAAAGTTCTCAAAAAGCTTCCCCAGGACATAGTTTCTCTTAGAGCTTTTCTTTTTTGATATCTTAGCAACAATTCCTTTAAGGTGTCATCGTCCTGTGAGTCCATATATTGTGAAACATCTACTCTATTCCATTCTTCAGGGATTCCCGCTTTCATCAAAAGGAGATTTCTTACCCCTCCACTTTTTGCTATTCTAAATGTTCCGCTTATAGAATATGCTGCAAAAAGATCATTTACATGCCCAGCAATATTGATCTCTTCCGGGCTGGAAGTGTTTGCAACACCGACCTGAACATTAGCAGGAATAAATGTTTTTAAAGAATGGTTGGGGATTACATTTATTTTGACATTTCTCACAAAAGCAAAAGAATGATTACCCACCAATCCTCTAATAGTTATTTCATCACAATTCACACCTGTCCCTATAAGCCTTTGCCCCATCACATTATCAAGATAAAATCTTTTAACACCTATCGCTGCTGCTTCTTTCATAATTATATTTAATGTTCTGCTGTCAATTTTACTCATTTCTACATCAATATTAAGGAAATCTTTATCAATTTTAGACAACGATGAATTAATAAGCGCAGCATTATTCTTCCTGATAGCTTTTAAAGTATTAAACACCTTATGTTGTTTACTCCCTGCGTCTACTTTTTCAACTTGAGATGCAATTTCGCCACTGCCAAAAGTTTTAAACAGTAGCGGATCACGTCCATGATATCTGAACCTTCTGGAGCCAACGACATCTGAGTGTATACTCATCCCAAGCCCTGCAGCAAGACCTTCCATATCTTTTTGAAAACTACTAATCATCCTAACGATATTTCCACTTCCTACTTCAGGATCAATTCTTTCCCCATATTGTCTGGAAGTAATCCCCCATGAGCATTGTCCAGTGTGGCATCTCTGACATAAGGTACATCCTAGAGGGTGAAGTGTCCTCATACCCATGCCCACAAAATCAGCGCCTGCAAGCAACACCAACATGGCATGAAAACCATCAAGCACACCGCCTTCAGCAATCACAGATATATTTTCTCTCAAGCCCTCTTTTCTGAGAGCCAAATCTGCAGTATGAGTAAGATAAACAACATTTAGCCCTCGGTTTTTCAGATCAACCAGGTGTGCTGCCCCCGTTGAACCATCCCCTGATTTAATTGTAATATAATCAAATCCAGCATTTGCCACTGCAACGACTATATCTGTAAAATTCCAGGCTGTACCATAAACATCAGCTCCAATTAATTTTTCATCACCCAATAATGCTCTTACAGATTCCACTCGCATAGGCAGCTCTTCTATAGAATATTGCAAATGCTGTGGATTAGGAGCAGTAAGATTTCTCAAAGCTTCCACGCAGCGCAATAAGGCTATCTCTATATCATTCTTTTTGGCCTGGAGTCGTCCACCCTTTCCTTTTTTTGCATCTTGCCCATATTTCATAGAAAAACCGGCAAATTTATCAAGTTCTATCCATGGACCATAACCACCCGATCCAAACTGTAAAATACAATGCTTTGCAGCTGGCATCATGTCAGGATGTATATACCCTTCTCCTGTAAAAAAAGGACGTCCCAGCTTTACATCAGCCATTAGCCTTGATAAAAAGGCTTCATGGCTGTTTGATCCATAACTCATATGAACATCAAATATGGGTGTATTGCAAAGATACCTCGCCTCCCTTTTGCCAAGATAAATATTTGATAATTTGCCTGCATATTCATGAAGATGATCACGTTGAGGACTTAATATCTCTGCGGCATCTATCAACCAATCTTCATTCAGTTTTGAAGGGAAGGCACCCATATGAGCACTGCTAACAGTAGACAAGCCTTTCGCGCGTGATAAACAATCATTAATAACAGCGGCATCAGAAAGTGGGACACCTATATCATGATAGTCTGGATTTTTATAAACCTTTATAGATCTTTGAGGACACATTTTTACACAACGTTTGCAATTACAGCACTCATCAGGATTAATCCACAATATCTTTTCAATATATCTGACATTATCAAAACTTTCAGCAGCTATTCTATGTCCATTTTTGTCATAATATAACTCTTCCATAGAAAACACGCCTACCTTGCTGCCAGGCTGTTTTAAATTATGAGTGCATTCTACAACACAGGTAGAACAATGGACACATCCCCTTCCAGGCTCCTTTTCTTCGTCAACTACCTCCACCCAATATTTTGCTCCTTGAGCATAAATACCGGTATCATCTGGTTCCACATATTTTATAGACCTTTTTATAATGACATCCATTTTATCTTTACTTTCCATATTTACTCCAGCTGCGATCAAGCCTTTTTATATTCTTATTATCTATAGAAAAGCCTACCACTTCTCCTGCAAGAGGATCATATAGTCCGTCAAGTTCTTCTCCCATATAGTATGCAGCAGATAAAATAGCTCTTTGCTCACTTCCCAAAAAGGCAACCTTTTCATTATAGCCTATACTAAAAGATCTTAAATGGTCTCTGTCGGTAAAACCAAGCATAATGTCTTCCTCCAACACTATAGCAGTTGCAGGTCCACTCATTTTCATTTTACCTAATATTGGACTGTGTATCATATTCAAATATTTTAAACGTTTATCCTCACTCATGACAGACAATTCCTGGGGAAATTTTCTGCAAATAATCCATTCTATCTCTTCAAGTGTAAAGTCCTTAGTCAACAGATAATTAGCCATTAAGAATATTGCCTCAGAATCAGTGCCAACCTGCATGGGAATGTTTAGCTGCTCCAAGGCTCCTGCATTGGACTTGTCGCTTGATAGATGTCCATTGTGTATGCCTGATATTTCACATAAGGAGATAGGCTGAGGACCCCACCATAACCCCTTCCCTCTGCTTGTAGGCCATCTTAGATGTATAAGACATGCATCATAGTAATAATCTTCATATTGCATAATATCGTATAAACGTACGGTATCTTCTAACTGAAACGCTGTTAAAAATGTCCCATTTTCTTTGGAACTGGAAAATATTCTGGCATCATCCATAAAACGACTATTAAATTTCATGACCTGTTTTGTAATATATTCTGGCTCTTCTTTAATCTTTTCCCTGTAAATCATCTCGTCTACAGTAGGTGGGGTCACATAGTATTTTTTGATTATCGGAAGATCATACTCATAATAAAACTTTTTAGGCACCATATCGTGATTATCAAGAATCTGCAGTCCCCATTTTTTTAGAACATTTTCCAACTCTTTTATTTTTCCATGGCTCCTGTACATGACGTGAAAGACATAACAATCAGTCTCTTTATATATCCCTTTTATAGTTATACCAGCACCATTTCTTGCTCTATATTGAAGACATGCAGCGCTTTTAACCAGTACATTCAACTTGAAATCTCCCACAGCAGCAAGAAGGCCGCAGGCTCCAGGAGAAAGTCCTTCATCACCACCAGAAAAATTATAAACACTCCTATCATCTATATCATATCTATCCATTATCTTCCTCATCAATATCATTAAGACCTATATACTGTTTCTCTATATACTTTTCCCCTTTGGTTCCCTCTTTTATTACACTGAGTGCTGCCCTTGGGCATGCCTCAACGCTTTTATAAGAAGCTGGCTGAATTTTATCTTTAATATAATAGTAGAAAAATTCATCAATATCAGAAATCCATTTTTTATCTATCTTCACAAGAGAACCATTACTATAAAAATAGCACCAATCACATTGGATGCAGATACCACAAAAAAAACATCGTGATGCCATAGACACTGCTAAATCTTCATCTATAGTTTCTATTATTTCTTTAAAATTTCCTTTCCTTTCCTTTATTGAGATAGTTTTTTCTACCATTCTGGAGGATTTTTGAAAATATTTGATATTCAGATCTTTATAATAGGCTATCTCTCTTGATTCAGCATTTATAATATTTTCTCCTAAGTAATTTCTCACAGCATCTGATGTTTCCTGCGCAAGACCAACTACCTTAACAACCATACCAGTACTTTCTACCGTCCCCATCGCTGCATCCCCTGACAAAAAGATTTTATCCCTTAAATGCTCAGGCATATCAGGACAGTAAAGTCTTGGAAATTCTAGTGTAAAACTTTCACCCACAAAGAACAGGTCAGGTTTATCCCCTGTTGCCATAATAATTCTATCGAATAAAAAATTTTCACTCTTTCCTTGAACCGGAATAGGTTTTGCCCTTCCACTTTCATCCACAGGCCCCATCTTCATGACCTGGCATAACATATGTAATGTCCCATTTTTTTTAGTAATTTTAACGGGTTGCCTCAAAAAATGGAAACTTGCACCCTCTTTGGAAACCTCACTAACTTCTCCAGGATGAGCAGTCATTTCATCTACGGTCCTTCGATATATAACTGATGCATCTGCACCAAGTCTTAACAATACTCTTGCAACATCAAAAGCAGTATATCCGCCTCCTATCACCCCTACTTTTTCACCTTTTGCAATCTTAACTTCCTCGGTATGTCCTGTATTAACTTTTCTTAAAAATTCTACACCATTTTCAACACCTTTCATGGTATCGCCTTCTATCCCCGGCAAATTAGGGCTTATAGCACCGGTAGCAACAATAACAGCATCAAATTCCTCTGCGATATTTATAAACCTGTTTTTGTCAACAAAATAATTTGTTTTGATTTCAACACCACAATCTTTTATATAAGAGAGTTCCTTGTCCAGAATCTCCCTCGGATAACGGAATGATGGGATTCCCTCAAATAAAATACCTCCCGGGTTTTCATGTTCCTCAAATATTTTTGTTCTATAACCATGAAGCGCCAGGAAATATGCACAGGATAATCCAGCAGGACCGGAACCAATAATTGCCACCTGCTTGCCATTGTAATCTTTTTTAATTTTAGGTTTTAACCCTTTATGGTAACCCCAGTCAGTAACAAACCTTTCCAATGCTTTAATATCTACCGGTTGATCGAATTTTGCTCTATTACAAGACGTTTCACAAGGATGGTCACAAAATCTGCCACAGCCTGCAGAAAAGGGATTCGTTTCTTTTAAAATATAGAAAGCTTCTTCAAACCTCCTCAAAAAAATAAGATAAAGAAACCTTGGGATATCGTTCTTTGCAGGGCAACCTGAGTTACCCAGATGATCATTGGCATAACAGGGGCTTTTTCTATTTATATATATGGGATACTCTTTTTTCAAAATTTCCTCCAAATGCGAATAGCATGATACTCTTTTATTATGCTAAGATCGCGATAATATACCACCTTTTATACTTCATAAATATTTTATATAATATATTAAATATTCATAATTGGATCATTTAAGTCAAGAAAATAAATATTGTGATTAAATTATAGGTGAAAGCTGTGTACATCTATCTAATATCTATAATATTTCTTAACCGACTTAATATCCGGCACATGGAAAAAAGGATTTGATATAAATTCATCTTCATCTCCGACTTTTATGTGGAGAGGTTTTTCTGTGCTTTTCAGAACCAAATTTAGATTATCCCAATTAAGTTCTTTGCTGCTAAAATGAGGGACACCTGTCCATTTTTTATACAAATATTCCTGTCTGTTATCAAATTTATCAAAATTTATATAATCCTGATAAAAACATCCTTCTGCTTTATTATCAGACCAATTTAGACCATGCTTCCCAACTTTTGTTAAGTAATCGTTATAAACTGTTGTCATTACCTGACTCCCAAATGAGAAAAGTGTAGCTTGCCAGTCTACCCTGCTATCACTCTGCCCCCAGGCACGTTCATTCTCAGACATTTCACCATCTATAATAAAACCTTCTTTGTCTGTAGATGTAATCAGTCTTCCTTTACCTTTTAAGGAATCTCCCATCAATCTTTCATTATATAGAAGTCCTGCCAAGATTTCATTATACTTTACTAATAAAGAAGGGTCAAATGGTGTAAAAAAACTGTTGATTGCTTTAACTGAGAATGGATCAAAAACAAGATCCTGAAACACTACAGGAGACCCTATGCCAAAGGGAGATTTCATCTTCCATGTGGCCCTAGCATACATAATAACATTACCATCATAAAAAGCACGTAAAGATGTATCAAAATCTTCATCACTTTCGCTGATAGATCCTATCACATATTTAGTATAGGCATTAAGTTTTAATTTTTTATTTATATCTAAAGGCAAAGCTCCAATGGATGGTGATCCCACATGAGTAAGTGAAATAAAAGAAGGTTCGTACGTTTTTTTTATTTTATTCAATTTAAATTGCAGAAAAAAATAAGGCGTATAGACTATAGCTTCATTTTTATTCCAAACCACATAATCAAAGGAAGATAATACAGGAGGCATCTTTTCAAAAGAAACTATATAAATCCAACCAACTTCATTCTCTTCAGGATAAGAAAGATTAACCTCAACCACCTCTTTAACATTTTGAAGTTCACTGCTAAAATAAGATGATACCACTTTGGCGCCTGTATCAACCGCCATAAAAAAAACTTTATCATTTTTGCTTAAAAGCTTATCTCCATCATTTGGGTTACCTTCAGGTCCTTCAGGAAGAACAATTCTGTTGTCATCAGTAGATTCAATTATATCAAAAGGAATAGTTCTCAATTTCCCTTGTCTATAGGAAAATACTCGTATGTTTTCCAAAGAAGTCCCCAGGATTTTAGACAAGCTCTCCCCTTTCACAGTTATAAGATCCACCAATCTTGGCAATCTTTTATTATCTATAATATATGTATTTTCTGGGCTTCTATCAGAGGATTTAATAGTTAAAGTTTCCTTTATAAACAAATCATAGTTATTTTTTATATCTTTGCCAAATTCATTTTGAAATAATTTTCTATGTTTATTAATATAAACAGGCCACTGCCTCTCCTTTTTGGTTATCGAATCCAACAGATCCTCCGGTAATCTTTCTATATCCTGCTGCGACCATAAAGATATGGGGAAAAAATATTCAGGCCATTCCAAAGAGCCATTGGCTATACCTTGAGTTTGTTCAGCTGTCAAAGATAACATCTTAGCTATTCTCTCACTGTCTTCACTTTTTACTGAATCCACAAAACCACCAACCAAAACCAAAAACAAAAACAAAACTAAAATTCTTAACAAAGTGCCCTGCCCTGACATCACCATACCTCCACTAATAGATTCTAACCTAAATATAACATCTTTATAATATTGTGTCAATCGTTTAAACTCCCTACGGATAATTATTGCTTTCTATAAACATAAAATCATTACATAATGTGGGGGTGATCCTTAGCATAAAATGATTCTTGACTTTTAATACATTGTAATTTATTCACAGCTGAGTACAGCTGAGTAAAAATATAACCAGCGGAAGAGTTCATAAAAACCGTGACTTCAAAACGTTTTTGTTTGTTAACGTTCATGTTTATTAGTGAAAAAGGAGTTATTAGACGTACAGCTGCTAACAATAAAAAATAAATCATTAGAGAGCTTATATTATGAATTATGAATATCCCTGGCACAAAGAATATAAAAAGCTAGGCATACCAAACAGCTACGCACCCTATCCAGACAAACCTGTTCATGATATTCTTTACAAAACAGCCACCAAATACAAAAAAATGGGTTTTATTCAAAATGGATTCAAATTGACTTATCCTGAATTAAAAGAAGATGTTGAAAAATTAGCCACAGCTTTATCCAAAATGGATATAAAAAAAGGTGATAGAGTAGTTACTGTATTACCAACATCTATTCAGTTTGTAGTTGCAGATTATGCAATCTCCATGGCAGGTCTCGTTCATGTCCCTTGCAGTGAACTTGAGTCTCTGGACTCTATCCAGAAGAAATTTGATGAATGTTCTCCCAGGTTGCTATTCTGCATGAATAGCTTTCTAGGCAATGCCAAACAACTAAAGGAAAACACTAGCATAGAATATATTATATGCTCTGCTGAGCAAGACTATTCCCTTGGTCAACCTAAGAATTATAAAAAATTTGATACAAATGATTGCCACTGGATGAGGCAACTGGTTGCCGACAATGAATCCAACCCTCCAAAAATAAATATTGATATAGAAAAAGATATAGAAACACTACTCTTTACGGGAGGAACAACAGGTCTTGCAAAAGGCTGTATGCTCACCCATAGAAATGTTTACGCAAATGCTATACAGAATATGTGGGTCCTTGGCGCAGGTTCTACCCATTTAATGCATGGCGCTATCTCAATAATTTTAGGTGTTCCCCTTTTTCATGCTTACGGCCATTCAATGCTGCATTCTATGCAATTATTAGGATTTGATATTATATTGATAACAGATGCCAGGGATACAAAAATAATGACAGAATCACTAAAAAAATATTATCCTGTTTTACAATTAGGAGTACCAACACAATTTATGAAGCTGGCAACTGAAGATTTCAATAAACATTGTGTTTTAGGTGTCTCAGGTTCTGCAGCACTACCTCCATCTGCTCAGAAAAATTATGATAACAAAGGGAGTGGTATAGTCGAAGGATTTGGTATATCTGAAATGACAGCAACCTCCCACATTAATACAACACTGTTAGATAGGGTTTTGGGTGGAAGCACCATGAATTATATCTCAAACCTTGTAGGAAGAACCCCTATTATTACACCTATCATTAATAAAATAATCAGATTGATGGGAAGCAGAAACTATGGCTTTATATTCACAAAGATCCTTTATATATTAATGAAAATTTCAAAAACATCAAAGAAGCTAAGCTCTAAGGAAAAACGGGGATGTATTGGTGTACCTTTCCCTGATGTTGAAGTCAAATTCCTTGATATAGATACAGAAAAAGAGATTAGCATAAAAGATATGATTTCTGGGGGGAAAGCTGAAATGTGTCTTAATGGACCTCAAAGAATGTTAGGATACTGGTCAACACCAGGCAAAGGGTTAGATGAAAATGGATTCGTAAGAACTGGAGATATAGTAAAATTAGATAAAAAAGGATTTTTCTACGTTATAGACAGAACCAAAGATATGATAAATGTGTCAGGGTTTAAGGTATATTCAAGAGAGATTGATGATATTCTATATGAATACCCTGGCGTAGAATTGCCAGCCACAATAGGAATACCAGATCCTGAAAGAGAAGGAAGCGAAAGGGTTGTTGTGTTTATACAACTTAAAAAAGATTTTAAGGATAAAATAACAGAAAATGATATAATCTCTTATTTAAAATCAAAAGTTGCCAAATATGCTGTTCCTAAAAAAGTATATATAGTTGACCATATACCGTTAACCAAAATACAAAAAGTAGATAAAAAAGAACTCCATAAAAATATTATATGATAAATCTAAAACTTTTTAACGATGTGAATATCCCATTAAATAATAATCTGACATTATCAGGTTCTGATATACACCTATGGCATTATTTTACCCCATATTTGGAGAATAATATAAAAACTTTCTTGCAAATAGTTTCACCTGACGAGATAAAAAGGGGAGAAAGATTTTACAAAGCAGATAAGCAAAAGCAATTTATTATTACCCGTGGACTTCTTAGATTAATCTTAGGAAATTATCTTGACAGGGAACCAGATCAGTTGAAATTCAATTATGGACCATCCGGGAAACCAATGATTGATCAGGCAAACAACAAAACAACATTAAATTTTAATGTATCTCACTCACACAAACTATCTGCCTTTGTATTTACCTTAAACAAGAGAATCGGAGTAGATGTAGAACATATAAGGGATATAAAAAAACTTGACTCTATTATAAATCGTTTTTTTACAAAAAAAGAAAAAAAGTTAATAAGTAATATAGACAATGACAAAAGGTTAGATTTTTTTTTTAAAAGCTGGACAAGTAAAGAAGCATACCTAAAGGCGACAGGAACAGGACTTAGGAAATCTTTGGATAAGATCGAGCTTTCACTTAACCAGTCTGAACAAGATAGGTTCACCAGAATATACGATGATACTGCAGAAGCTGAGAAGTGGTTACCTATATCAATAAAACCTTATCCAAAATATTTTACAACAATTGTTATTGAAACAGCTATAAGATCAGTAATGATTCAGTAACGATGATTGTAAAAATCAATTTTTTTATAACCCGATAGCATATATAAAATAAATAAAAATACAATGATTTTTTTCGCAAAAAAAACTAATACTCCCATATACAAATATAAAAATTAGGTTGAAATTTTATCATAAAAAAGTTAATAATAGAATTTTGTTGACATAAAATAGAAAATTATATATTTTCTTATCGCGAAAACAGATAAAATCAAAGCAAAAACTGTTGTTTATGTGTTTTAGTTATAATAAGATACCAGGAGATATAAGGATATGAATTCTAAAGGGCTTTTACCCATAGGGATATTTGAACCAACTGATTCTTCGCCTCTGTTTTTTGGCAAAGATTTAATCACGCATATATCTTCAATACGTCAGTCGGTACATGTTATAAAAAAGGGAATCAATGGGCCCATTGGCACAGCTCTTTCTGGTAATATTTACCCACCGCAGGGAAACATTAAAGACTCCACATACCTCCTCATGGGCACCTTGCCCCCGCTATATCCCGAATGGTTGGGTGATCGTTCATTTCTGCAGTCACACAAAGTTCGTTTCCCTTATATAGCTGGTGCAATGTACCATAATATAACAACAACAAAAATTGTTATAGCAATGGCCAAGTCAGGGATGATGGGATTCTATGGCTCTGCAGGACTTTCCCCCACAGCTATTGAAAAAGCGATTAATGAAATTCAGGGAGCAATAGGCAGTTCAAATCTATCATGGGGGAGTAATCTTATACATACCCCTGCTGAACCTGGAATGGAAGAAGAAGTTGTCGATTTGTATTTAAAAAAAGGGGTAAGGAGAATTTCAGCTTCAGCTTTTATGAGTCTTACTCCCAGCATAGTACGTTATTCTGCCAACGGCTTGCAAATGGACACATCAGGGAACATACATCGTAAAAACTACGTGTTTGCAAAGATTTCCAGACCGGAAATAGCATCTCTCTTCATGTCCCCTGCTCCAAAAAAAATCCTTGACCTTTTGGTCTCACAAAATAAAATCTCAAAGTCAGAATCAGAATTAGCCGCTAAAATCCCTATTGCAGAAGACATTACCGTGGAAGCTGATTCCGGAGGACACACGGATAACCGACCTCTTATTTCATTATTGCCAACTATACTTATGCTTAGAGATGAGTTAGCAGCTCAATATGGATACACAAAACCTTTGAGAGTAGGAGCAGCAGGGGGGATAAGTACGCCCTCGTCTGTTGCGGCAGCTTTTGCGTTGGGCGCAGCATATGTATTAACAGGAACCATAAATCAATCAACAATTGAAGCCGGTGTCTCAGCAAAAGCAAAGGAAATGTTAGCATTGGCAAACATAGCAAATATAGCCATGGCTCCGGCCGGGGATATGTTTGAACTCGGTGTGAAAGTGCAAGTGCTTAAACGGGGCACATTGTTTAGCAGCAGAGCAAGTCAACTTTATCAAATATACTCAAATTATGATAGCATTGAATCAATACCACCAGCCATAAAATCAAAATTAGAAAAAAATCTATTTAGAGCACCTCTTCAAGATATATGGGAAGATACCCGCAATTATTTTTTGAAACGAAGTCCTAAAGAGGTAACAAAAGCAGAAAAAAATCCAAAACATCTTATGGCTCTCGTATTTCGCTGGTATCTTGGAAATGCCGGCAATTGGGCAATAGACGGAGAACCATCACGTATAATGGATTATCAGATACAGTGTGGACCTTCCATGGGAGCTTTCAATGCATGGACAGCAGGATCATTTCTAGCAAAACCAGAAAATAGAAAGGTTGTAACTATTGCTTTGAACCTATTAGAAGGCGCAGCAGTAGTTACAAGAGCTCAACAATTTCGCAGTTATGGAGTTGCAGTACCAGAATTAGCTTTTAATTTTAGGCCAAAAATTATATATTAATAAATGTACAAATTTAAGGAGAAGTAAATCATGCCCCAGAAAACATCAAAATACAAACCGATAGCAGTAGTAGGAATATCTGCTATTTTCCCAGGTTCACTGACCGTCACAGGATATTGGAAAAATATTCTGGAGAAGAAGGACCAAATGACAGATATCCCTCCCAACTATTGGTTAATAGACGATTTTTATGATCCTGATCCCTTTGCACCAGATAAAACTTATTGCAAAAGAGGAGCTTTTATTCCTGAGGTAGATTTTGACCCTATGGAGTTTGGTATTCCACCTACAAATATAGAAAGTACTGACACCTCACAGTTACTTGCTCTTATCGTGGCAAAACAGGTTCTTGAGGATGCTGCAAACGGGCAATTCAGTGATATGGATCGAGAAAGAATGAGCGTAATCTTAGGTGTTGGCGGAGGGCTTGAGCTATTGGGTGAGATGACCGCTCGTCTGGAAAAGCCAATCTTGATAAAGGCATTACGGGAAGAAGGTGTTCCCGAAGATGATGTGCAGCGTATATGCAACCGCATTATTACTTATGCAAAGCCATGGAAAGAATCCTCTTTCCCAGGATTATTAAATAACGTTATTGCAGGCCGTATTGCAAACCGGATGGATTTAAAAGGGACAAACTGCACCACAGATGCAGCGTGCGCCAGCTCCTTTGCCTCACTATCTATGGCTATGAACGAGCTATACCTTGGTCAGTCAGACATTGTTATTACAGGAGGTGTAGACACCTTAAATAATCCATTTATGTTCCTCTGTTTTAGCAAAACCCCAGCGCTTTCATTTAAAAACGAGTGCCGCCCATTTTCTGACAAAGCTGATGGCATGATGCTGGGTGAAGGACTGGGAATGGTTGCTCTTAAAAGATTAGAAGACGCAGAACGAGATGGCGACAAAATATATGCAGTTATAAAAGGGGTAGGAGCATCATCTGACGGGAAAGGATCCAGCATATATTCCCCCGCAGCTAAAGGCCAGGAGAGAGCGATAGAAAGATGCTATGATATAGCTGGGTACAGCCCTGATACAGTAGAATTGGTAGAAGCACATGGAACAGGAACAATGGTAGGTGATGAAGCGGAGTTTAAAGGACTCACCACTGTGTTTAATAAAAGCGGTAGAAAAGACCGTCAATGGTGTGCGCTGGGAACAGTTAAATCACAAATAGGGCATACAAAAAGCGCAGCGGCGGTGGCAGGATTAATTAAAGCGATTATGGCTGTCCATCACAAAGTTTTACCACCGACAATAAATATAGATAAACCCGACCCAAAAATGGATTTCAAAAATAGCCCTTTTTACCTTAACACTGAGACAAGGCCATGGGTTGGGAATGAATCCTATCCAAGAAGATCATCCATAAGTTCTTTCGGATTTGGTGGCACAAATTTCCACGTAGCTATAGAAGAATATAGAGGGCCAGGCAAAATTGCCCCCCGCTTAAATGTATCTGCATCAAAACTTGTCCTACTAACAGAGAGCAGTTCTGACGAATTAATAAACCTTTGCAAAAAAACGGCAGAGGATACCGTCAATAACGAAGCTTTCAACTATCTATCAAGGGCCTCCCATGAAAATTTTAACTCAGATGCAAACAACAGGCTAGCAATTGTGGCAACTGATGAAAATGATCTTAAAAAGAAACTGGAAAATGCGGCAAACATTATTTCAAAAAAACCTGAGGAAAGTTTTTCTTATCCAAATGGAACACATTATTCTGTTACTAAAATATCTGGTTCAACAGCATATTTATTTCCAGGACAGGGAAGTCAATCTATTGGTATGAGCGGAGGTCTAGCAACACATTTTTATGAACCTCAAAAAGTATGGGATGAAATCGGCAAGATCAAACTATCTGAAGATTCATCATTAAAGGATATCGTATTTCCTAAGGCTGTATTTACAGAAGAAGAAAAACAAGATCAAAAACAAAAACTAACTGCAACCGAGTGGGGACAACCTTCGTTAGCTGCAACCAGTATAGCCATGCTATCGCTTCTTAAAACAGTTGGCATAAAAGCAGATTGCGTTGGAGGACACAGTTTGGGTGAAGTAACAGCGCTGTATGAAGCAGGAGTGTTAGACCTAGAAAGTGTTTTGAAAGTTGCGCGCAAAAGAGGAGAGTTAATGGCAGTATCTTCCGGTATATCAGGATCCATGACTGCTATCACGCTGCCAGCAGATGAAACCAAACTTTTACTTGAAAAATGGGGTAGTGACGTGGTTATTGCTAATTATAATAGCCCCGAACAGATTGTCCTTTCAGGTCCCACATCATCTATTGAAGTGGTAGAAAAAAAACTTAAGGATGAAACGAATATCTCTCCTATCAGACTCCATGTGTCGACAGCATTCCACTCCCCTCTTATGAAAGATGCCTGCAAACCATTTGGTGAATTTCTCAAAGATATCCCCTTTAAAGAGCCAAAATTACCAATATATTCAAACGCTGAAGCTGCGCCATATCCTAAAGAAACAGATAAAATAAAAAATATTTTGGAAAAACAAATATCTCATCCTGTGCGTTTTGTAGAACAGATTGAAGCTATGTATAAATCTGGAGTGAGAACCTTCATAGAGGTTGGAGCAGGTTCGGTTCTTACAAACCTCACAAATAGTTGTCTGGCAGGTAAACCCCATCTAGCTGTTAATATGACTAGAAAAACAGAAGATGAATCCACCTGTTTTTGGAACGCTTTGGGGCAACTTGCAGTTAACGGACAAAAAATCAACTTTGTAGAATTATGGAAAAACTTTGAACCGGTAAAAGACCCAAGTAAAAAGAAAAAACCTAAACTAAATTACAAACTTCAAGGATGTAATTATGGGAGAAAATATCCATCTATTGGGGCTGATGGGGAGATTAAAGATTTTCCTAAACCAAATCCCACGAGGAAGGAGATAAAAGAAGAAATAGAAACAAATGTAAGGAAAGAGTTGAGTAAAGAGATAAATGAAGCAAAGATGTTTGTTGAAAACAGCAAAAAAAATGTTGCAGCAAATATAAATCATCCGCAAATGGAGTTAAAGAGTAGTAATAATAAAGAGAAGATGGAAACTAACCGTATCATGCAATCAAATAGCAGTCAGAAAGAGAATGTACCTGAAATAAATAATGACTGGCTCTCAGCCTTTAATGAAATACAGAAGCAGACAGCAGAAGCCTATTCAATATATCAAAATAGTATGGCAGAAAGCCATATGGCTTTCTTGAAATCTGCTGAATTGTCCAACAGTACACTACATTCCCTACTAACTGGTGAAAAAACATCTTTTACCCAGTCCCTTGGGATAAAAGAGAAAAAACCTGGGTTTAATGTTCAGCAAGGTTTTGATCAAGGGATGGAAAGCGCTGCCAAAGAAAGAAAGGATTTCACTGCTGAATCAGCGTCACCATCAGTATATACCCCATCAATGGCGCCGTCAACGGCACCTTCTCCAGAATCAGTGCCGACAATAGAAATAGCAGAAACAATGCCAGAGCAAATAGCAGCTGAACCATCAACTGTTACAGTTGTCCCAAAAACAACAACCAAAAAGGTTGATTTTAAAGAGCTTATGTTAGACGTCGTTGTGGAAAAAACTGGATACCCAAAAGAGATACTCACAATGGATATGAACCTGGAAGCGGACTTAGGGATAGATTCCATAAAACGTGTTGAAATATTATCTGCCATTAAAGATGAAGTCCCTTCTCTTCCTGAAGTAGATATGGCGGAAGTAGCTGAAATACAAACGCTGGGTGAAGTTGTAGAATTTATAGAAAAG
>Ga0209345_10002582_pt1 | contig 19806 bp, 22 predicted proteins | sample Cruoilmetagenom7_FD_187294 | JGI IMG/M metagenome (GOLD analysis project Ga0209345, IMG submission 187294) | Oil polluted marine microbial communities from Coal Oil Point, Santa Barbara, California, USA - Sample 7 (SPAdes) (version 2) | ecosystem: Environmental > Aquatic > Marine > Oil seeps ... | reverse complement strand
CAGCCGCTGACCGTCGCCTCCAAGTAAGTCCGTTCCGCGGGGCGCGCATTTGGCCCGCCCCGTGTTCCACCTGAAAGGTTCGGGATGACAGACATTACCAATACGCCGACAAGTGAGTACGACGCGCAGCTGGGGGATTACTTCGCCCTGCTGAAGCCGCGCGTCATGTCGCTGGTCGTTTTCACAGCACTGGTGGGGCTGCTGGCCGCACCTGTGGCCGTGAACCCCGTCGTTGGCTTTTCGGCCATCCTGTTCATCGCCATTGGTGGCGGTGCCTCCGGCGCGCTCAACATGTGGTGGGATGCCGATATTGACGCCGTAATGCGCCGCACCCGTGGCCGCCCGATCCCGTCGGGCCGTGTCCAGCCGGGCGAAGCGCTGACGCTTGGCGTGGCGCTGTCGGGCCTATCGGTGATGATGCTGGGGCTGGCGACGAACTTGCTTGCCGCCGGGATGCTGCTTTTCACGATTCTGTTCTACGCTGTTTTCTACACCATGTGGCTCAAGCGTCTGACGCCGCAGAACATCGTCATCGGCGGCGCGGCAGGGGCCTTCCCGCCGGTGATCGGCTGGGTTGCCGCGACAGGCAGCTTTTCGGTCGAAGCATGGCTGATGTTCGCGCTGATCTTCATGTGGACGCCCCCGCATTTTTGGGCGCTGGCCCTGTTCATGCGCTCGGACTATGACGATGCCAAAGTGCCGATGCTGACCGTGACCCACGGCCGCCCGGCAACACGTCTTCATATCTTGGTCTATACCGTTCTGCTGGCCGCGCTGGCGATTGGTACGGCCTTCACCGCGATCGGCGGCATCTTCTACTTCGCCGTGGCCTTGGTTCTGAACGCTGCCTTCCTGATTGGCGCATACCGCATCTGGAACCGCGACGAAGTCATGGCCGAGGGCGACGACTACGCCGAAGAGCGCAAGTTCTTCCGCCTGTCGCTGGCCTATCTTTTCTTGCATTTCGGCGCGATCTTGGGCGAAGCGGCCCTGCGCACCTTTGGTCTGGGGGGCTGGTAATGAGCTTTCGTCCTGAGCATGAACTGCACCAACGCCGCCGCGGCCGCAATGTCGGTGTCGGTCTGATGCTGGCAGCTTTTGTAGTGCTGATTATGGCGCTGACTTATGTCAAGATTACGCAAACCGACTTTGAGCTGCCGCCCAACCAACGTGAGGTGACCCAGTAATGGCGCTTTCCGGTCCTCAGAAAACAGTGATGCAAACCGTCAGCGTTGTGGTGCTGATGGGCGGTCTGGCATGGGCCTCCGTGCCGTTTTACGACTGGTTCTGCCGGGTCACCGGCTTTGGCGGCACGCCGGGACAGGTCAGCGCATCTGACGGCGAAGTGCTGGACCAGACGGTCAAAGTGCGTTTCGACGGCTCACTGAACGACGGCATGCCGTGGGAGTTCAAGCCCGTGGTCCGCGAAATGGAAGTCCGCATCGGTGAGACTGCATTGGCCTTCTATGAAGCCTACAACCCCACCGACAAACCGGTGGCGGGGCAGGCGAGCTATAACGTGACGCCCTATACCGCCGGGGCCTTCTTTGAGAAGATCGACTGCTTCTGTTTCACCGAACAGGTGCTTGCGCCGGGCGAACGGGTGCAGATGCCGGTAAGCTTCTTTGTTGATCCTGAAATGGTCAACGACCGCGATGGGAAGTTTGTACATACCATCACACTGTCTTATACATTCTACGAAATTGACCTGCCCGAAGGCTATGCCGCCCTCGATCAGGACAGCGCCACAACAACCTATTAACGACCTGATTGAACAAAGGTGAGGGACCCGAAACCATGGCCCATGCAAAGAACCACGACTACCATATTCTAGCCCCATCAAGCTGGCCGCTGCTGGGCTCGCTGGGCGGCTTTGCCATGCTGGGCGGCGCCGTGCTCTGGATGCATGGTGTGACCCCCTATGTCTTCCTCGGCGGCCTGGTGGCCACGCTTTACGTGATGTTCGCATGGTGGTCCGAAGTCGTGACCGAAAGCGAAGTGGGTGATCACACTGGCGTTGTCCGCATCGGCCTGCGCTATGGTTTCATCCTGTTCATCATGTCCGAAGTGATGTTCTTCGTCGCGTGGTTCTGGTCCTTCTTTAAGCAGGCGCTCTACCCGATGTATGAATACGCCGGGACAGAATACATGAAGCCCGAGATCCACGCGGTTGACGCTTTCCACCTGCCGCTGATCAACACGCTGGTGTTGCTGCTGTCGGGCTGTGCCGTGACATGGGCGCACCATGCGCTGGCGCATGAGAACAACCGCAAGGACTTGGTCACCGGTCTGGCCATCGCCGTTGTGTTGGGCGTGCTTTTCACCGCGCTTCAGGCCTACGAATACTACGAGTTGCTGGTCCATGATGACTGGACCTTCGGCGGCGACATGTATTTCTCGAGCTTCTTCATGGCGACAGGCTTCCACGGCTTCCACGTGGTGATCGGCACGATCTTCCTCTTCATCTGCCTGCTGCGCGCCATGCGTGGCCACTTCACCCCCGAACGCCACGTCGGCTTCGAGGCGGCGGCTTGGTACTGGCACTTCGTTGACGTGGTCTGGCTGTTCCTCTTCTTCGCCGTCTACATGTGGGGCACGCCCTGATTGACGGCCGGGGTTGCATCCGCGCCCTACACCACTAAAACCCAAACGCGCGAAGCCCTCTTCGCGCGTTTGTCGTTTCAGCCAGAGAGATTTGCATGCGGCGCAGCCTGTTCTTCATCATCGTCGGTCTTGGCGGGGCAGCGATTCTCGTGTGGCTCGGCCTATGGCAGGTGCAGCGGCTGGCTGAAAAAGAAGCGATCATCGCCGACATCAACGCCCGCATCACTGCCACGCCGGTGGACTTGCCCGACGATCCTGATCCCGAGGCCGACGCCTATCTGCCCGTCACGGTAACCGGAGACGTTGGGGCCGAGGCGCTGCATGTGCTGGTCAGTCAAAAGCAAAAGGGCGCAGGCTACCGTGTCATCGCGCCCATGACGCTGGAAGGTGGTCGGCGCATCCTCGTCGATCTCGGCTTCACGCCAACGCAGAACAAAGAGACGATCAGCCCCCAAGGCCCCGCCACGCTCACCGGCAACCTGCAATGGCCCCAAGAGGTCGACAGCTTCACCCCCGAGCCGGACACCCAAGGCAACATCTGGTTCGCCCGCAACGTGCCGCTGATGGCCGAAACCCTCGACACCGAACCGCTGCTGGTCGTCGCCCGCGACGGCACCGGCCCGGACCCCAAGATCACGCCGCTGCCTGTTGATACCGCCCGCATTCCCAACGATCACTTGCAATATGTGATCACCTGGTTTTCCCTCGCCGCCATCTGGCTGGCGATGACCGTCCTTTTCCTGCGCCGCCGCCGCGCCCCTGCAACGCCGAAAGTCGACTGACCCCATGCGCTATATCTCCACCCGTGGCTCCGCCCCCGTCCTGTCCTTCGAAGAAGCCATGCTGACCGGCCTCGCCCGTGACGGCGGCCTTTATGTGCCCGAAACCATCCCGACGCTCAGCGCCGACCAGATCGCGGCCATGCAGGGCCAAAGCTACGAAGAGGTCGCCTTCACCGTCATGCGGCCCTTCATCGGCGACACCTTCACCGACGACGAATTCCGTGCCATCATTGCCCGCGCCTATGCCGGGTTCGAGCACACAGCCCGCGCGCCCTTGGTCCAACTCGCGCCGAACCACTTCCTGCTGGAACTGTTCCACGGCCCGACGCTGGCGTTCAAAGACTTCGCCATGCAGCTTATCGGCCAAATGTTCCAAGCCGCTCTGGGCCGCAAGGGCGAGCGCGTCACCATCGTCGGCGCGACCTCGGGCGACACTGGCTCGGCTGCGATCGAAGCCTTCAAGGGGCTGGATAACGTCGACGTCTTCATCCTCTACCCGCATGGACGGGTGTCGGATGTACAGCGCCGCCAGATGACCACACCGTCGGAAACTAACGTCCACGCCCTCGCCATCGACGGCGATTTCGACGACTGCCAAGCGCGCCTCAAAGACATGTTCAACGATTTCGACTTCCGCGATTCGCTGCGGCTGGCGGGCGTGAACTCGATCAACTGGGGCCGCGTGCTGGCGCAGGTGGTCTACTACTTCACCGCTGCCACCAGCCTCAGCGCTCCGGCGCGTGAAATCAGCTTCACCGTGCCCACCGGCAACTTCGGTGACATCTTTGCGGGCTACATCGCCAAACGGATGGGCCTGCCCATCGCCGATCTGGTCGTCGCCACCAACCAGAACGACATCCTGCACCGCTGCCTCTCGGGGCAGGGCTACCACAAAGACGGCGTGACGCCCTCGATCAGCCCCTCAATGGACATCCAAGTCTCGTCCAATTTCGAACGCGCCCTTTTCGACGCCTACGACCGCGACGCGGGTGCCGTGGCCCAGCTGATGGACGAGTTGGGGCAGGGCGGTTTCGACGTCTCCCAAGGTGCCATGCAAGCGCTGCAAGACACCTACCGCTCGGGCCGCGCCTCGGAAGCCGAAACCACTGCCACCATCGCCGACCGCCGCCGCACCACGGGCGAGCTGCTCTGCCCACACTCCGCCGTCGGTGTCAAAGTCGCGGACGAGCAGCGCGATCCGGCCACCCCAATGGTCACCCTCGCCACCGCCCACCCGGCGAAATTCCCCGACGCGGTTGAAGCGGCCACCGGCATCCGCCCAGCCCTACCGCCCCGCATGTCGGACCTTTTCGACCGCGAAGAGCGTTTCACCCGGCTGCCCAATGACCTCGACGCGCTCAAAGCGCATATCAAAGGAAACCTCCCCGCGTGAGCTTGAACCAGACCACATTGCCCAACGGATTTCGCATCGTCACCGAACATATGGACGGCATGGCCTCCTCGGCCATCGGCGTTTGGGTGAACGCCGGCGCACGCCACGAGACCCCCCAGCAAAACGGCATCGCGCATTTCCTTGAGCATATGGCCTTCAAGGGCACCGCGACCCGCTCCTCGCTGCAAATCGCCGAGGCCATCGAAGACGTGGGCGGCTATATCAACGCCTATACCTCACGCGAAGTCACCGCCTATTACGCGCGCGTGCTGGAAAACGACGTGGCGCTTGGCCTCGACGTGATCGCCGACATCCTGCGCAATCCGGTGCTGGACCCTTCGGAGGTCGAGGTCGAACGCGGTGTGATCCTGCAAGAGATCGGCCAAGCGCTCGACACGCCCGACGATGTGATCTTCGACTGGCTGCAAGAGCAAGCCTACCCCGACCAACCCATCGGCCGCACCATCCTTGGGCCAAGCGAGCGCGTCTCGGCCTTCTCCCGCGACGATCTGAAACTCTTCATCGCCGACCACTACGGCCCCGAGCAGATGATCCTGTCGGCCGCAGGTGCCGTGGACCACGACAAGATCGTCAAACTGGCTGAAAACCTTTTTGGCGACATGCCTTCGAAGAAACTCTACCAGATCGACAGCGCCCGCTTCGGTGGCGGCGAATTCCGGCAGGTCAAACAGCTTGAACAGGCCCATTTCGCCCTCGGTTTCGAAAGCCCCGGCTACCGCTCCGATGACATCTACATCGCGCAAATTTACGCCTCTGCGCTTGGCGGCGGCATGTCCTCGCGCCTGTTCCAAGAAATCCGGGAAAACCGCGGCCTCTGCTACACCATCTTTGCCCAAGCCGGTGCCTATGCCGACACCGGCATGACCACGATCTACGCGGGCACCAGCGCCGAGCAACTGCCCGAACTGGCCAATATCACCATCGACGAGATGAAACGCGCCGCCTCCGACATGTCCCCCGCCGAAGTCGCCCGCGCCCGTGCGCAGATGAAAGCCGGGCTGCTCATGGGCCTTGAAAGCCCCTCGAACCGCGCCGAACGTCTGGCCCGCCTGATCCAAATTTGGGACCGTATCCCGCCGCTGGAAGAAACCGTGGCCCAGATCGACGCCGTCACCACCGGCGACGTCCGCGATTTTGCCGAACGCATGGCGGTGCAAGCCCCGGCAGCGCTGGCCCTCTACGGCCCCGTCGACGCCGCGCCAACGCTGGACGATCTGCACAACAGACGCGCCGCCTGATGCTGTTGGGCCGACGCAAACTGCGGATCGAAACCGAACGGCTGACCCTGCGTCCGCCGATCCACGCCGATTTCCGCGCTTGGTCCGCCCTGCGCCGCGCCAGCAACGACTACCTGCGCCCGTGGGAGCCAACCTGGGCCGAGGATCACTTAACTCGCAAGGCCTTCACCAACCGCGTCTACTGGGCGCAGCGCTCGGTGTCCTCGGGCAACGCCATGCCGCTCTTCCTGATCCGCCGCAGCGATCAAAACCTCGTCGGCGCGATCACCCTCGACAACATCCGCCGCGGCCCCGCGCAATCCGGCACCCTCGGCTATTGGACGGGCGAACCCTTCGCCCGCCAAGGCTACATGCGCGAGGCGATCGAGGCGACGGTGCATCAAGCCTTCACCCGGCTTGACTTGTCGCGCATCGAAGCCGCTTGCCTGCCGGAAAACCGAGCCTCTCGCGGACTGCTCGAAAAATCCGGCTTCAAATACGAAGGCGTCGCGCAAAGCTACCTGCAAATTGATGGCCGCTGGCGCACCCATGTGCTCTATGCCGCCCTGCGCAAGGACCGACGCGGCCGCACGGATGTGGGTTAACGTTCAAGCGGGGCGGTGCGCGCCAGCTTAACCTATTGATAAATCAATTCTGCGCGCCCAGAACTCCCCTTATCTAAAATTTCGGCAAAACACCTCCGCAGGAGGGCCTAACGCTTTACCCTTGCATCCTCTCGCCTCCCGCAGGATCAAGACACTATGACACTCAACCCCGCCGACACCGCCTTCGCCGAGACCCTGCGCGCTCAACTGCCCGATGACGTGCTGCGCAATCCCGAACCACGCCACCTCGAAGAACCCCGAGGCCGCTACGCCGGGCAGGGCGGTCTGCTGGCCCTGCCGCGCAACACCGACCAAGTCGCCACCCTGATCCGCGCCGCCAATGCCGCCCGCGTGCCCGTCGTGCCCTATGGCGGCGGCACCGGCCTCGTCGGCGGCCAGATCAGCAGCGACGGACCCGCGCCCCTGATCCTCTCTCTCGAACGCATGGGCCGCATCCGCGCCGTGCTGCCTGAAGAGAACGTTATGGTCGCCGAAGCCGGCGTCATCCTCGCCGATGTCCAAACCGCCGCCGAAGAGGCAGACCGCCTCTTCCCCCTGTCCCTTGCCGCCGAAGGCACGGCCCGCATCGGTGGCACGCTCTCAACCAACGCTGGCGGCACCGGTGTGCTGCGCTACGGCAACGCCCGCGACCTCTGCCTCGGCCTCGAAGCCGTCCTGCCCGACGGCCAAATCTGGCACGGCCTCACCCGCCTGCGCAAAAACAACACCGGCTATGACCTGCGCCACTTGCTCATCGGCGCCGAAGGTACGCTGGGCATCATCACCGCCGCCGCCCTCAAACTCTCGCCGCGCCCCGCGCGCAGCGGCACAGCACTTCTGGTCGTCAACAGCCCCGCTGCCGCACTCTCGCTCCTGTCCCTAGCCCGCGACCACATGGGCGAAATGATCAGCGCTTTTGAGTTGATGCACCGCCAAGGTTACGATTTCCTTAATGAAACCCTACCCAAAACCCGGCAACCCTTCGCCAGCCCCCCCGAATGGTCCGTCCTGATCGAGATCGGCACACCGGGCGAGATCGACACCGACGCCGCCCTCGAAACCCTCTTCGCTGCCGCTTTGGAAGCAGGCCTCGTCTCAGACGGTCTCATCGCGCAAAACGCTCAACAGGCCCAAGACTTTTGGACCATCCGCGAAACCATCCCCGAAGCCAACCGCCTAATCGGCTCGGTCTCCAGCCACGACATCTCGGTCCCGTTGGGCGCGATCCCCGAATTCATCACCCGCGCCACCGAAGCGCTTAACGCCCTAGGCGACTTCCGCATCAACTGCTTCGGCCACGTTGGCGACGGCAACCTGCACTACAACGTCTTCCCCGCGCCGGGCAAAACCCGCGCCGACTACGAAGACCAGCGCGACGCCGTCAAACGCCTCGTCCACGACCTTGTCCATGAATTGGGCGGGTCCTTCAGCGCCGAACACGGCGTGGGCCGCATCAAAGTCGACGACCTCGAACGCTACGGCGACCCCGCCAAACTCGCCGCCATGTGCGCCATCAAGGCAGCACTTGACCCCAAGGGCATCATGAACCCCGGCGCCGTCCTGCGCGGCTAGAGGTCACAGCCCATCAAAAGCACAAAGCGCATGGACCTCTTTGCCAAGCGCTTCCAAACGCTTGCGCCCACCAAGCTCCGGCAGATCAATGATAAAGGCGCAAGATACAATCTCGCCGCCCAAGCGTTCAATCAGCTTGATCCCAGCCTCCGCCGTGCCGCCGGTGGCCAGCAGATCGTCAACCACCAAAACCTTCTCGCCCGGCTTGATCGCATCATCATGCAACTCAACAATCGCCTCGCCATACTCGAGCTTATAGTCCTGACTGATCACCGTTCCCGGCAACTTGCCCTTCTTACGGATCGGCACAAAGCCAACGCTCAGCTGATGCGCAATCGCCCCGCCCAGAATAAACCCGCGGGCCTCAAGCCCGACGACCTTATCAATCGCAATTCCCGCATAGGGATGCAGCATCTGGTCAATCGCCATGCGAAACCCACGCGGATCGGCAAATAGCGTCGTCACATCGCGAAACATGATCCCCTCATGCGGGAAATCGACAATCGTGCGAATATAGTCCTGAACCTGTTTCATGCTGCCCTTCCGCGTATTTCAACCCGACCCGTCATAGCGCGCCGCACCCCCGGCGCAAACCCCAATCCGCGCCCGACCAAAAAGGGGACCACCGCCCCCCTTTCCCTTCATCCTTTCTTAAATACCGTCCGCACCCAGCCCCACACACCACCGCCAGCGTTCAAAGCATCCGCCCCGCCACAGCATCCAATTTCGCCACCAGCGCCGGATCCCGCGCGTCCGGCTGGGTCAGAATCGCAAACTCCAACGCCCGGTCACAACCATGCGGGCAGGGCGCACGCTCGGACCCCAGCAGCGCCGGCAGGCGCGCGACCATCGAGCGCCCCTTGTCCGCATTGCCCATTAGGGTCGCGATGATCTGCGTCACATCCACTTCGCCGTGGTCCGGGTGCCAACTGTCATAATCGGTGATCATCGCGACGGAGGCATAACAAAGCTCCGCCTCACGGGCCAATTTCGCCTCCGGCATATTGGTCATCCCAATCACATCCGCGCCCCAGCTTTCGCGGTACATCTTGGACTCGGCCAGCGTCGAGAACTGCGGCCCCTCCATCGCCAGATAGGTGCCGCCGCGATGCACGTTGATGCCCGCATCCCGCGCGGCGCTCTCGCAGGCATCGCTCAGACGCGGGCAGGTCGGATGCGCCACGCTGACATGCGCCACACAGCCCGGCCCGAAAAAGCTCTTCTCCCGCGCCATGGTCCGGTCGATGAACTGGTCCACCACCACAAAATCCCCCGGCGCCATTTCCTCGCGGAACGAGCCGCAGGCGGAAACGCTGATCACATCTGTACAGCCCAACCGCTTCAGCGCATCGATATTCGCGCGGTAGGGCACCGACGTCGGCGTATGCACATGGCCCCGTCCATGACGGGGCAAAAATACCATCGCCACCCCGTCCAAAGTCCCCGTCAGCACCTGATCCGACGGCGCGCCCCATGGCGTCTCAACCGTGACCCAATCTGGGTTCTGCAGCCCGTCAATGTCATAGATGCCGGAGCCGCCGATCACGGCGATTTTCGTGTCTGTCATGGGGGGAGCCCTTGTCTTGGTGTTTTCCAGTCGCGTCAAAGAACCACATAGAATACCGCAGGGATCAAGTGGTTTTACCTGCGGTCGAACCATGTCTGGCTAAGTCTGCTGACAGAGCTATCGCCTTGAACGCACGAGTTAGCGACGAGGGGCGAGCAGAACGCCCGACGGCCAAAACCCTTTCCCTCACGACAAATTTCCTCTAGGTGCTGCGCAAAAGCGCCCGCAGATGCTTGCCGAGGCGCCAATATCCGTTTTTCGATAGTCAAAGGACGCCCCCATGCGCGCCACGCTGCACAATTTTGCCAAGAACCTCGACGTGACCGATCTGCGCTGGATGCCTGATGATGGGTTCTCGATCGGGCGGCTGCGTATCGAATTGCTCTCAGGGTTGACCGTGGCGCTGGCGCTGGTGCCCGAAGCGGTGGCCTTTGCTTTCGTCGCCGGGGTGCATCCGCTGGTGGGGCTTTACGCGGCCTTTCTCGTCGGCCTGATCACGGCGTTGATCGGGGGGCGTCCGGGCATGATCTCTGGCGCGACGGGCGCTCTGGCGGTGGTCATGGTTGCGCTGGTGGCGCAGCACGGGGTGGAATACCTCTTTGCCACCGTGGTGCTAATGGGCCTCTTGCAGATATTCGCGGGCGTCATGCAATGGGGCAAGTTCATTCGGCTGGTGCCGCATCCGGTGATGCTGGGCTTTGTGAACGGCCTCGCAATCGTCATTTTCCTTGCCCAGATGAGCCAGTTCAAAGTGCCGGGCACGATGGTCGACACCGGGCATGGCATGGGCGGCGGTGAATGGCTCTCGGGCCAGCCGCTGTTCCTGATGCTTGGGCTGGTCGCGGCCACGATGGCGATCATCTGGATTACACCGCGCATCACCAAGCTGATCCCTGCACCGCTGGCCGGGATCGGCGTGATTGCGGCTTTGGTCATCGGCTTCGGCCTTGATGTGCCGCGTGTCGGTGATCTGGCTTCAATCCAAGGTGGGCTGCCGACATTGCATGTCCCTATGGTGCCGCTGAACTGGGACACGCTTGAGATTATCTTGCCCTATGCGGTGATCCTCGCTGCCATCGGCTTGATTGAATCGCTGCTGACGCTGAACCTCGTCGGCGATTTGACCAATAAACGCGGCGGCGCCAGCCAAGAATGTATCGCCCAAGGCGTGGCCAATACCGTGACCGGTTTTTTCGGCGGCATGGGCGGTTGCGCGATGATCGGCCAGTCGATGATTAACGTGAAATCCGGTGGGCGCACCCGTGTCGCGGGCATCGCTGCTGCGGTGTTCTTGCTGCTGTTCATCCTCGTCGGCTCTTCGGTGATCGAACTCATTCCGCTGGCCGCGCTGGTGGGCGTGATGTTCATGGTGGTGATCGGCACCTTCGCGTGGAACTCGCTGACCATCTTGCGCAAAGTGCCGCTGATGGATGCTTTCGTGATCCTGCTGGTGACCGTGGTCACGGTGATGGAAGACCTCGCGGTAGCGGTGGTCGTGGGCGTGATCGTCTCAGCTCTGGCCTATGCGTGGAACAACGCGCGCCGCATCCATGCCAGCACCCGCCAGTCGGTGCGCGAAGAGGGCGCCAAGGTCTATGAGATCCACGGGCCGCTGTTCTTCGGCTCCGCAGACGGGTTCGCCGAGCTGTTTGACGTGGAAAATGACCCTGACGTGGTGATTGTCGACTTCGCCGACAGCCGTGTGGTGGATCAATCCGCCCTACAGGCGATTGAGGCGATGGCCGCCAAATACGAGGCGGCGGGCAAGCGCTTGCAACTGCGCCACTTGAGCCGAGATTGCCACCGTCTGCTGACTAAGGCCGGGCACCTCATGGTCGATAGCGACGATGATCCTGATTATGAATTGGCGGTCGATTACGACGTGCGCACCGGCGTTCTGGGCGGGCACTAAAAGAAAACCCGGCGCTACATAAAAGCGCCGGGCCCTTTGTACCACCCCAGCCCGGAATCAAGCCGCAGGCGCCGGGCCATCGCCTGCCCGCCCGGACGGGTAGGCGATTTGGTGAGACTAGGCGCTCCTTCGAGAACGCACATCATGGTTGAGCCATAAAGTGGCAGTATCACCTGTCAGTTCGCCACCCCACGGGCAGGCGATGCCCCTCATTCCTCAATCATCAGGCCTCTTCAACTCAAACACCTCACGCACCGTCGTATAATCACGATACCCCATACGCGACAGCGGCTGGTAACGGGTCACGTCAAACCGCCCATCCACCACGCAATCGTCGCGCAAATGCACGCCAATCACCTCACCAAACACCACAAAGTTCGCCTCCCCCGGCAGTTGCACGATCTGCGTCACCTTGCATTCCAAATTCGCCGGGGCATCAGCCACCCGCGCACAGGCGATCTGGTCACATTCCGCCTTCGCGATCCCGGCGCGCTCAAACTCATCTGTCCCATGCGGCAACTGCGCCGAGGTCACATTCATCACATCCCGCGCCGCATATTCGACGATGTTCACGCAAAACACGCCAGTCTCGCGAATATTGGCGACAGAATCCTTGGTCCCATCCACATCGTCTTTGGCGCTGGTCGAGGCAAACATCACCTGCGGCGGCACATAGGCCACGGCGTTGAAAAACGAATAGGGCGCCAGATTATCGCGGCCCTGCCCATCGCGGCTGGAGATCCAGCCAATTGGGCGCGGGGTGACAATGGCGTTGAACGGGTTATGCGGCAGACCGTGGCCGTCTTCGGGGCGGTAGAACATGAACACTCCTTGATGGTTTGCACCTATGGCTAGCCCTATGCTACGTCCAACGCCACCCGCAATTCCTCCCGAAAGCCCCCGGCCTTGCATCACTCCCCCTATAAGATGACCCCGGAGGTGCCCGATGACCATTGGGAGGTTGAGGCGCTCTACGACACCTGTTTCGCCCCGGGACGCGAGGCGCTGTCCTCCTACCGCCTGCGCGACGGCGTGCCGCCTGTGGCCGGGCTGAGCCATGTCGCCCGCGACAGCGGCGGCATCCTCGCAGGCGCAATCCGCTATTGGCCCATCCGCATCGGCGTGGCAGAAGCGCTGCTGCTCGGCCCGGTCGCCGTCCACCCCACCCGGCAAGGTGAAGGACTGGGCGCTGCACTGGTCGAGACCTCTCTGGCCCAAGCCGCCCCCCTCGGCTGGGAACGGGTGATGCTGGTGGGCGACGCGCCTTACTACAGCCGCTTCGGCTTCACCCTGCTCCAAGACGTTGAAATGCCGCCCCCCACAAACCCCGCCCGCGTGCTGGGCCGCGCCATCACGCCCGACGCGTGGACAGGCATCACCGGCAAGGTCCGCCGCTGGCGCGATTGATTTTTCCCGCAGCCCGACCCACATTGAGGGCAAGGTAATGAGGGACCCCCATGCAGATCGAAAGCAACCTGCCCAGGACTATCGACGTCGACGCCCGGCTCGACGACATCGCCCGCCGCTACAAACAGGCAGGCGGCGTGGGCATCCATGTGCTCAACCTCATCGGCGGCAGCGCCGACGGGTTGATCGACCGCCTGCCTTCCCCGGTGCGCCGTAACCTCGAAGGCGCTACGATGAAGGCGCTGAACCATGCCATGCAGGCCGCCCATTCCAGCCGCAGCTATGTGAAAGACCAGCAAGGCTGGCTGAACCAAGCCGTCTCCACCGCCATGGGCGCCGCCGGCGGGGCGGGGGGCTTGCCCACAGCGCTTGCCGAACTCCCCGTGACGACGACACTCCTGCTGCGCGTGATCCAAGGCGTCGCGGCAGAACACGGCTTTGACCCAGCGGCAGAAAACGTGCAGTTCGACTGCGTCCACGTCTTCACCGCCGCAGGCCCATTGGCCGAGGACGACAGCGCTGATCTGGGGTTCCTCACCGTGCGCATGGCCCTCACCGGTCGCGCCATGAACGCCGTCATCGCCCGCGTCGCCCCGCGCCTTGCCGTGGTGCTCGGCCAAAAGCTCGCCGCCCAAGCCGTCCCCGTCCTAGGCGCGGTCGCAGGCGCTGCGACAAACTACGCCTACACCAGTTATTATCAGGACATGGCCCATGTGCATTTCGGCATGCGCAAACTGGCCATCGACGCCGACATTCCCCAAGAAGAACTCGTCGCCCGCCTACGCGTGAAAATGGGCAAAGCGCCGCCAAAACTCTGACCCCCTATTCTTTTTAGCTATAAATATTCCCGGGGGGTCCGGGGGGCTGGCCCCCCGCCTAACGCCCGATGCTTCCCGGTGCGACAGTCGTTGCTTTGATAATCGCAAAGCAGTCCACCCCGTCCCGCAGCCCTAGATCCTGCACCGCCCGCGCCGTGACGCGTGCCAGCAACCGATCGCTGCCCGCCCTCAAAGCAATCGCCGCCCCCGGCCCATCGCCCGGATGCACCGCCTCGACACGCACCGGCAGGACATTGACCGAAGACAGCCCCACTGGCCGGTCACGCGACAAGATCACATCCTGCGCCAAGACCCGCAGCCGCACCCGCGCACCCACCGAGGCCTGCACGCCCGGCAGCTCCAACTGACCTGCACTGATGGCCAAAGTTGACAGCCCATCGTCGGCATGGGCGATGACATCGGCCTCCAGCACCGCGCCCGCTTCGCGCACGCCCAAAAGCGGCACGGCGGCGGGATCGGCCATCACGTCAAACAACGCGCCTTGGGCTTTCAGTTGCCCGTCTTGCAGCAGCACCAAACGGTCTGCCAGTCGCGCAACTTCGTCCACCGCGTGGCTGACATAGAGGATCGGCAGCCGCAGATCGCCGTCGCGGAGGCGCTCCAGATAGGGCAGGATTTCCTGTTTGCGCGGGCCGTCGAGGCTGGCCAGTGGCTCGTCCATCAGCAGCATCCGGGGGTGGCTGAGCAGCGCCCGTCCAAGCGCCACGCGCTGCTTCTCCCCGCCAGAGAGGGTCGCGGGCGCGCGGGCCAGCAGCGCCTCCAGCCCCAGCAGCCCCACCACGTCGTCAAACCCGGCCCCCATGCTGCAACGCGGGGCATAGCGGGCGCCAAAGTTCAGGTTCTTGCGCACATCCAAATGTGGGAACAGCCGCGCATCCTGAAAGACATAGCCCAGTCGTCGCCGATGCGGTGGCACCCAGACGCCGCGCTTAGCGTCGAAGAGCACTTTACCGTCCAGCACCACACGTCCCTCATTGGGACGCAGGAGCCCCGCGACGGCGCTGATCACCGTGGTTTTGCCCGCGCCCGAACGCCCGAAAAGCGCCGTAATCCCGGCGCCGGCGTCGAACTCAAGATCGAGGTCTATCCCTGAGAACCGGTGGTGCAGCGCGACCTCCAGCATCAGCGCGCCCCCGAAATGCGTTTGGCCACGCGCCGCGCCAGCGCCTCAGACACGAGCACCGCGACCAGCGCCACGACCCCGGCCAACGCCGCCATCGCCAACGCCCGGTTCTCCCCCCCCGGCACTTGCAGCGCGGTCCAGATCGCACTGGGCAGGGTCTGGGTCTGACCGGGGATATTCGCGACAAAGGTGATCGTGGCCCCAAACTCGCCCATTGCCTTGGCAAACCCCATGACCGCCCCCGCCAAGATGCCCGGCAGGATCAACGGCAGGGTCACGCGGGCAAAGACGCTGACCCGCGGCGCGCCCAGCGTGGCGGCGGCGGCCTCAATCTTGGGATCAACAGCCTCAATCGCCAGCCGCATAGCGCGGACCATAAGCGGGAAACCCATGATGATCGCCGCCAGCACCGCGCCCGTCCAATGAAAGGCAAGACCGATGCCGAGGCTCTCTAACAATCGCCCCAGCGGCGCGTTGCGGCCAAAGGCCAAGAGCAGCAGATAGCCCGTCACCACCGGCGGCAGCACCAGCGGCAGATGCACCAGCGCGCTCAGCAGACCTTTGCCGCGAAACTCTTTGCGGGCCAATATCCACGCGATCCAAAGCGCCAGCGGCAGCGACAGGAACATCGCCACACTGGCCACCCGCAGCGACAGCAGCAACGCGTCCCAAGCGGCGGCATCAAGAGCCATGGTCAGCCTTGCGAAAACCGTGATCGGCCAGGATCGCCTGCGCTTCGTCGGTCAAAAGGAAGTCGACCAGCGCCGCGCCTTCAGGGGTCAGAGCAGCGGCGGGGTAGGTGATCGGGTCGTGCGTCTCATCGGAAATCTCCAACACCACGCGCACCTCCGGCTCGGCCTGTGCATCACTGGCATAGACCACGCCCAAGGGCGCGTCGCCCCGGGCCACCAATGCCAGCGCGGCGCGGACATTGTCGGTTTCAGCCAGCCGAACCTGCAAGCTGTCCCATAGCCCCGCCTGCTGCATCCACTGCTGCGCGTAAACCCCAGCTGGCACCGCTTCGCGTTGCCCCATCGCAAGCCGCCCGCTGTCGCCCAGCCTTTCACTGATCTCATCCTCCGAAATTGGCGCGGCCCCCTCAGGCGCAATCAGCACCAGACGATTGCGGGCGACGACCTGCGGCGTTGCATTCAACCGCCCTTGCCCCTCCAGCCAGTCCATCCAATCGCTGCTGGCCAGCACCACCACATCCGCAGGCGCTCCGGCGGCCACCTGCCGCGCCATCGTGCCCGAGCCGCCATAGGCCAGTGACAGGGGCGCGGGGAAGGCCGCGGCAATCTCCTCCAACGCGCCGCGCAGGCTGGCGGCGGCAAAGACCGTGACAGGTGTTTCCGCCCCGGCGCGCAGGGGCGCGGCGAGGACGCAAATTAAGCTAAAAAGGACGGCGATACGGCTCATATCCGCACTATCTTTGATGCGCCGGGGCGGGGCAAGCGCATATGGTCAAGAGGCGGGCGCCACGCTAGGCTTAGCGCAGGTTAACAGGACAACTATGACAAAACAGATGCCGATCACGCTGAACGGGGCGGGCAAGGGAGAGTTGCGGCTACAGTTCGCGGCCCTCTGCTGGCGCCGCAAAAAGGGCAAGCTGCAAGTGCTGCTCGTCACCTCACGCGGGCGCAAGCGCTGGATCGTGCCGAAAGGCTGGCCGATGGACGGGAAAACACCGCCCGACTGCGCGCTGGTGGAGGCTTGGGAAGAAGCGGGCGTGCAGGGCAAGGCAGCCGCGCAGCCGGTGGGGAGCTATAGCTATACCAAGGCCGGGGCGCAGGGGCCGCTGCCCTGTCTGGCGATGCTCTATCCGGTGAAGGTCAAGGCGCTGGCAAAACACTACCCGGAGCGGGGCCAGCGTCAGCGCCAGTGGTGTTCGCGCAAGAAGGCGGCACGTCTGGTGGACAATGCCGATCTGGCGCGGCTGATCCGGGACTTTGAACCCGAGGCTGCGGCGGAAGAACGAAGCCCATCCGCTTGACCTCCCCGCCACCTAAGCCCATCTAATAAGTAGAGTTTAAAGGACCGGGTGAATGATCCGTTATGCGTTGAAATGCGAAGCCGGACATGGTTTCGACAGTTGGTTCCAATCGGCGACGGCCTATGACAGCCTCGCTCGTGCGGGGCATCTAAGCTGCGCGGTCTGCGGCTCTTCCGACGTGAGCAAATCGCTCATGGCGCCGCGCGTGACCTCTGGCGAAGCACCGGAGCAGCAGACGGTTCCGGCTAAAACGGACAAGCCCGCCGACACCGTCCCCGTTCTGTCCAAACCCCAAAGCGAGGTCGAAAAGGCCCTCGCCACCCTGCGCCGCAAGGTTGAGGAAAGCTCGGACTACGTCGGCAAGAATTTCGTCAAAGAGGCCCGCGATATGCACGAAGGCCGCAGCCCCGAACGGTCGATCTACGGCGAAGCGCGGCTCGATCAGGCCCGTGCGCTGATCGAAGAGGGCGTGCCGCTGATGCCGCTGCCGTTCAAGCCCAAACGCGAACTTTCCTAAAGGACAGGCCCATGACCACCGTCATCACCGGCGCGAGCCGCGGTATCGGAGCGGCTTTGGCCGCGCAGTATAAGGCGGCGGGGGAAGCGTTGATCGGCACCGCGCGCGGGGCAGGGGCCGAGGCGGTGCTGGATGTGACCGATCCGGCGAGCCACGCGGATTTCGCGGCGACGCTGAAAGGCCGGGCGGTTGATCTGCTGATCTGCAACGCGGGCGTCTACCTCGACAAGGGCGATGATCTGCAAACGGGTTTCGGCCCGGACCTCTGGGCGCAGAGCTTTGCCACCAATGTCACTGGCGTTTTCCTGACCGTGCAGAGCCTGCTCGACAACCTCCGCGCCGCGCAGGGGGCAAAGATCGCGATCATCGCCTCGCAGATGGGGTCCTCCACCAACGCCCCCGGCGGCAGCTATATCTACCGCGCTTCCAAAGCGGCGGCGATCAATCTGGGGCGCAATCTGGCGGTGGATCTGAAATCTGACGGCATCGCCGTGGGCATCTACCACCCCGGCTGGGTGCAGACGGACATGGGCGGGGCGTCGGGCGACATCACGGCGCAAGCTTCGGCCCGGGGGCTGGCGGGGCGCATCGACGCGCTCAACCTCGACAACACCGGCGCATTTGAGACGTGGGACGGGCGGGCGCATCCCTTCTGATCGCCCTTGCCAAGTGAAATAGGCTTGCCCTTGCCCCGCGCTGGCCTTAGACCGCGCTGGACTGTTGCGCGGGGGACAAAATGCCTGTTCTGGTTATGAAATTCGGTGGGACTTCGGTCGCCACGCTGGACCGCATCCGCCGCGCTGCAAAGCGCGTGGGGGTTGAGGTCTCAAAAGGCTATGACGTGATCGTCATCGTCTCGGCGATGTCGGGTGAGACGAATAAGCTCGTCGGCTATGTGAACGAGACCTCCCCGCTCTATGACGCGCGCGAATATGATGCCATCGTGTCGAGCGGCGAGAATGTCACCGCCGGGCTGATGGCGCTGACCTTGCAGGAAATGGACGTGCCCGCGCGCTCTTGGCAGGGCTGGCAGGTGCCGGTGCGCACCACCGATGCGCACTCCGCCGCCCGGATCGAAGAGATTCCCACCGACAACATCACCGCCAAATTTGGCGAAGGCATGAAGGTCGCCGTGGTCGCGGGGTTCCAAGGTATCAGCCCGCAGGGCCGAATCACCACGTTGGGCCGGGGTGGGTCGGACACAACCGCGGTGGCCTTTGCCGCTGCCTTTGGCGCGGAGCGCTGTGACATTTATACGGACGTTGACGGCGTCTATACCACCGACCCACGGGTCGAGGCCAAGGCGCGCAAACTCGACAAGATTTCGTTTGAGGAAATGCTGGAACTGGCCTCGCTTGGGGCGAAAGTTTTGCAAACCCGCTCGGTCGAACTGGCGATGCGGTATAAGGTCAAGCTGCGGGTGCTCAGCAGTTTCGAGGAACAATCGGACAGCGCTGGTACGCTGGTCTGCGATGAGGAGGAAATCATGGAAAGCAATGTGGTGGCCGGGGTCGCGTTTTCCCGTGATGAAGCAAAACTGACACTGATGTCCGTGGCCGACCGTCCCGGCATCGCGGCGACGATCTTTACCGCGCTCAGCGAGGCGGGCGTGAACGTCGATATGATCGTGCAGAACATCTCGGAAGAGGGGCGCACCGATATGACGTGGTCTTGTCCCGTCGATCAGGTGATCCGCGCCGAAAAGGCGATGCAGAAGGCCCATGAAGACGGGGTCATCAACTATCAAGAACTGGTCGCGGACAAAGGCGTGGCCAAGGTCTCGGTCGTGGGCATCGGGATGCGCAGCCACACGGGCGTTGCCGCCAAGATGTTCAAGGTGCTGTCGGATGAGGGCATCAACATCAAGGTCATCACCACGTCTGAGATCAAGATCAGCGTGCTGATCGACCGCAAATATATGGAACTGGCCGTGCAAGCGCTGCACGATGCGTTCGAGCTCGACAAGGCCGCTTGAACGGCAGATCGGTCCGGCAATCGAGCGGTTGTCGGACCGAGCGCAACCCAGTCACGCCCTGCCGTAAAATCCGGCAATCCGCTGATCGCCAAGTCCGGTCTGACCGGTTTTCCGCAAATTGCATTTCTATCCTTGCGTGAGTGCGCTAAACCCTGAACCAGAGGGACAGGGACTGATCAATGGCCGAACGTGTTGAAACAGAAAGCCGAAAGCTGCTGGGGCGTCTGCGTGATGCCATGGCGGGCGATGTGGCGGGTCAGGCGCGGCTGGATAAGATCA
>Ga0209345_10002580_pt1 | contig 19813 bp, 18 predicted proteins | sample Cruoilmetagenom7_FD_187294 | JGI IMG/M metagenome (GOLD analysis project Ga0209345, IMG submission 187294) | Oil polluted marine microbial communities from Coal Oil Point, Santa Barbara, California, USA - Sample 7 (SPAdes) (version 2) | ecosystem: Environmental > Aquatic > Marine > Oil seeps ... | reverse complement strand
GCCTTCGAGGTATTTCTTTGCGTCCCGAATAATATGGCGGGCGACGAACTCAGGCGTATCCTCGAACATATGGATAAAGCCGTGCAGCTCTCGCAGGATGTCGTTGGGCAAATGCCGCGACGTCTTGGTCTCGCCGTAAATATATATTGGCACATCCGCGTTTTTCCAGCGGACTTCTTCGATGAAGGTACGCAGGTTCAGCACCGCAGGATCAAGATCCGGACCGGGCGTGAATTCTTCATCGTCGATCGAGAGCACGAAAGCACTGGCGCGCGATTGCTGCTGGGCGAATTGGGACAGATCACCATAGGTGGTGGCCCCCAACACCTCGAACCCTTCGTTCTCGATGGCTTCGGCTATGGCACGAATACCCAGACCGGATGAGTTATCTGAACGGAAGTCCTCGTCGATGATGACGATCGGGAAACGAAATTTCATCAAGCACTCCTGATGCAATAGCAGATGACGGGCAAGGCGCCCTGCCACATCTTATCCCGTCGACACGCGGACTGTTAGGGGCAATTGCAGGCTTACCCTCACGTTTTGCAGCTGTAATCGCATCCGTCATGCCCTTTGCTGATCGCACGTAAGTTTCGCGTAAGGTTGGAATGGTCAAAGGCCCCAAATCAATCGCCAAGGCCTTTACATGACTTCTTTCGCCTCGCTTAAAACCCGCCTGTCCACACTGCGCAATGCATGGCCCCTGTCGCCCCTATCCATCATGGCGCTGACGATCGCCTTCACCTTTATCGCGGATAACAGCACATTCTGGCGCATCGGCAGCGAGATATTCTTGGGTCACTCCATCAGCTTTTTCGCATATGTCTGCGCCGTCTTCTTTCTGATGCTGGCCTTCTTCAGCTTCTTCAGCTTTCCTTGGCTGGTAAAGCCTTTCGGGGTGGTCATGCTGCTGACCAGTGCGGTGACATCATACTACATGGACACGCTGGGCGTTATCATTGATCGCGATATGATTCAGAACGTTATGGTGACCACTCTTACCGAATCCAAGCATCTGATCACCTTCGGCTTTATTTCTCAGATCGTCATCTACGGTGTCCTGCCTTCGCTTCTTATCGCCTTCATCAAGGTCAAGCGGACGACGATGATACGCTCCGTCGCGATGCCGGCGCTTAGCCTTGTGATGAGCCTTGCGATGGCTTCCGGCCTTCTGATGAGCGACATGAAATCCTATTCCTCAATCTTGCGCGAACGCAAGGATTTCATGAGCAGTTTCCAGCCCGGTGCGCCGGTGGTCGGTGCCATCCGCTATGCAAAAATGATGCTAGGCACAGCCAACGTCACCGTTGCGGCCATCGGCGAAGACGCCGCCAAGGGGCCGTCATATGACACGACCACGCGACCGCTTTTGACCATTATTGTGGCAGGTGAAACCGCACGTACGCAAAACTTCAGCCTCAACGGCTATGAAGTACCCACCAATACCAAGCTGGAAAAGCTGCCTGTTGTCAGCTTCGCCAATGTGTCCTCGTGCGGGACGGCCACGGCAGTTTCATTGCCCTGCATGTTCTCGAGGTTCAATCGCAGCGGCTATTCCTACGCCAAAGGTGTGTCCAACGAAAACGTGCTTGATGTGCTGACCCGCGCAGGACTGCATGTGGAATGGTGGGACAACAACACAGGCGATAAGGCCATCGCAGACCGCATTCCCACACGGTCGCTGACTCATTCCGAAAACGCCGAATTCTGCGCAGCAGGGGAATGCATAGACGGCATATTCATGGAGCAACTTGAAGACTATGCGCAGAGCATCACACAAGACACGGTGCTTGTGCTGCACCAGATCGGCAGCCACGGACCAACCTATTATCTGCGCTATCCCGAAGAGTTCGAAAAGTTTTCTCCTGCGTGCCGCACGGCGGAATTCAAGGACTGCACACCGCAAGAGATCACTAACGCCTATGACAACACCATCGCGTACACCGACGAAATTCTGGCCCAGACAATCGCTTTTCTGCAAGCTCAAAAAGACATGGATACGGCCCTGCTCTATGTCTCTGATCACGGCGAATCCTTGGGCGAAGGCGGCCTTTACCTACATGGCTCTCCCTACTTCATGGCGCCCGAGTATCAGAACAAAGTACCGATGATCCTATGGATGTCGGACGCGTTCCAGAATCGCGTCGGCCTTAACAAAGCCTGCATGGCCGCACAAAAAGACACAGCGCTGAGCCATGACAATTTGTTCCACTCATTGCTGGGGATGATGGATATCAAAACCTCGGAACGGAACCCCAAGCTCGACATCTTTGCAACCTGTAAGGATCAAGTGAAAGTATCTTCAAAATGAACGCCCCTCAGACCGCCCCCCGCCAAAAGCCCGAACGGATCACCGGCGTTGCGCATCTATTTGCTGCGGCAGGATATTCCATCGGCGGGCTGCGCAGGCTTTGGCAAGAAACAGCGTTTCGCCACATCAGCCTTGCATTGCCGCTTTGCCTGATCCTGTTCGCCGCTCTCGGCGTAGGAATGTTGGAATACGCTATTTTGCTTGTGCTGTTCTTTGGCCTCATCGCAGTAGAGGCGCTGAATACTGCGATTGAATGTATCGTTGACCATCTTGCTCCACAGTGGGAAGAGTTCGCACGCGATGCCAAGGACCTTGGGTCGCTTGCCACCATGTGTTTGCTCTGCGCCAATGGCGTTTTTCTGGGAACGGTAGTATTCCGATCCCTAGCCTTGAACTGACTGGAAGATACACCATGAATATGCTCAAAATCGTCGCCGTTCCCATGCATAAGGAAGGCCGCAAATTCGTCGCGATCTTCGCCGCGGTGACGCTGCTGCTCGGACTGATCTGGGAGCCGCTTTTCTGGCTGGGCGTCGGGGCGACTGTCTGGTGCTATTACTTCTTTCGTGATCCAGTGCGGGTGATCCCGCAACAGGATGGATTGGTGATCTCTCCTGCCGATGGCGTTGTTTCCCTGATCGAGGAAGTGACCCCCGCCGCTGATCTGGGCCTTGGTGACGCGCCGCTGACGCGGGTCTCTGTTTTCATGAATGTGTTTAACTGCCACGTGAACCGTGCCCCAGTGGCAGGGACTGTGACGAATGTGGTCTACCACCACGGCAAATTCCTGAACGCGTCGCTGGACAAAGCAAGCGAGCATAACGAACGCAACAGCGTCACCATCGAAACCGGCCACGGCGTCCGCATTGGCGTCGTACAGATCGCCGGGCTGGTCGCACGGCGCATCGTGTGTTTCGTAAAGGAAGGTGACACGCTGGGCGCCGGTCACCGCTTTGGCTTGATCCGCTTTGGCAGCCGATTGGACATCTACCTGCCGCTTGGCGTCTCTCCGCTGGTGAGCGTTGGCCAGACAGCCGTCGCAGGCGAGACCATCCTTGCCGATCTTCTGACCCCGAACCTGTCACGGCCAGGCCTACCCGAATGAACACATCATCCCGCATCAAGCTGCGCCATATCGTCCCCAGCGTGGTCACTGTCTTTGCTATCTGTGCAGGCATGACCTCTGTCAGGATGAGCCTGGACGGGCGCATCGAGATGGCATTGTACTTTGTTCTGCTGGCCGTGTTTCTTGATGCTGCCGATGGCAAACTGGCGCGTTTTCTGGACAGTGCCAGCCCCTTCGGCGCAGAGCTCGACACGCTTGCCGATTTCTTCAACTTTGGCATCGTGCCGGGCATGCTGCTTTATAATACGCTCTATATAAACACTGATTTCGCCAGCCTTGGCTGGCTTGCGACACTGGTGCTGGCTGTGTGCTGTGCATTGCGGCTGGCGCGGTTCAACCTGTCCATGCGCGGCGATACTGTGGCGTTGAAGAAAGATGACTACTTTGTCGGCGTCCCGGCCCCCGCGCTGGCCTGTCTGGCGCTCATGCCGATCTTTATGCATCTCAACGGCTTCGAGAACACCGATTTTCCGGTGCTGCGCGCAATCTATATCATTGGTGTGGGACTTTTGGCGGTCAGCACGATCCCGACAGTTTCGATCAAACACGCCAGCATCAAACGCTCCCACCTGCCCTTTGCCATTGTCACGGCTGTTGTTCTGGTGGTTTGCCTGATGGTCTATCCGTGGTCCACCCTGATCGCCGTCAACGTGATCTATCTGGCTTCACTTCCCCTGTCCTACCGCACGCAGCAAATGTCGGCCAAGGCCGAGCTGGAGAGCCATGCGCATTCTGCTGATTGAGGACGAAGCCGCATTGGCACGTCCGCTGGCCGAGCATCTGGAGGCCGACCATCACATCGTTGAATGGTTCACGACATTAGATGAAGCAGACAGCGCCCTGCGCGCGCTTGAATACGATGTAGTCCTGCTGGATCTGCAATTGCCGGATGGGGATGGCCTGACCTTTCTCAGCGCGCTGCGGGACCGCCACCTGCGCACTCCGGTGATCATCCTCACCGCGCGCGACAGAATATCGGACCGGATTGACGGGCTGAACCGCGGTGCCGATGACTATGTCATCAAGCCCTTTGATCTGGACGAGGTAAAAGCACGCATCCACACCGTCTGCCGACGCAGCGTCGATCAGATATCCCAAACAGTACAGCTGCGCGACCTCAGCATCAGCCTTACTGACCAAAGCGTACACCGCGCGGGCCAGCCCCTGCGCCTTACCGCCAAAGAATGGTGTATCCTTGAGGCTCTATTGCGCCGGAAATCTAAAATCGTGCCAAAAGAAAGCCTCGAGGCTGCGATTTATGCGTATGGCGAAGAGGTCGAAAGCAACGCCCTTGAGGCCCACATCAGTCGATTGCGCGCGAAACTGGGCAAGGATCTGATCGTCACGCACCGCGGCATGGGCTACAAACTGGATCCATGACGCATAAACCGACCAGCCTGTTTCGCACATTGCTGAAATCTTTGGTCCTTCCGGGTGTGATTGCCATGGGGATCGGTGTGGTGATCGTGCACAACCTCGTCGAAGAAGAATACGACGAACTGCAAGACATCAACCTGATCGGCAAGGCGCAATTGCTGCTGGAAATATTTGAACGTTCGCCCGCAAATGCAGACTTGGACACCCTGATGGCGTTCGAGACGCAACTGCTCAATGCGGAAGAGCAGACACAGTACTGGTTCATGGATTTGGCAGGCCAGACCCTTGCCAAATCTGACGGCGCAACACCGGCCCTGCAACTGGGTAACGTCACCGAGGGTTTAATCACCGCCAACAGCCACCGCTATGCGGTGGTCAGCAGCGACACCTTCACCGTGATAGTTGCCACCCCCATGGCTGAACGCAATGAGGCGATCCGTGATGTGATCATAGGTACAATCGTCGGGTTTCTCGTGTTGGGTATGTTTTTTGCCGTTGCCGCCTACCGCGCTGCCCGCAAATCGGCCGGCGTGATCGCCCGCCTTAGCGCCAATATCGCGCAAAAAGACGAACACAACCTCACGCCCATCGATCGCCAGAATGCGTTTACCGAGATCGAGCCCGCAATAGATACTCTGGATACGCTGATGATGCGGCTGGATGCCGCCCTCAGCGCCGAGCGAGCTTTTGCCACCAATGCGGCGCATGAATTGCGCACCCCGGTCGCGATCAGTCTTGCTCATGTCCAGCGCCTTAAGGCGCGGTTGCACGATCAGGCCCTGACAGGCAGCGCCGTCGAGATCGAACTGGGCCTCAAACGCCTTATCCGCCTGATTGAAAGACTGCTGCAAATGTCGCGCGCCCAGTCAGGGCTGGGGATCAATACCGTTCGCGCCGATATCACCCCTGTGATCCGCCTGATGCTGAAAGAACTCCGCGCCCGCGAACCCGACAATTCCAAGCTTGAGATCATAGCGCCAACTGCCCCGTGGCAAAGTCGCGTTGATCCCGATGCGATGGGCATTATCCTGAGCAACCTTTTCGATAACGCGCTCAAATACGGCTCTGGCACGCTTCCGGTAGTTGTGGACGCGGGCACGCCCGGGCAGATCATCATCTCGAATGATTGCGAACCACTGACCGCGAGCGATCTGGCTGCGATCAGCGAACGCTACATTCGCAAAACGCCCGGCTCCGAAGGCTTCGGGCTGGGTCTGTCCATCGTTCAGGAGCTTTGCAACCAGTCGGGCTGCCGCGTTGATATCAGCTCTCCTTGCGATGGGGCTGCGCGTGGCTTTATGGCCAAGCTGACAGTTCCGGAAGATATTGGCGCCTGACCGCCAGACCTGCTGCGGCAGCAATTCGCTGATTTCCCGAAAAGAAACGAAACTACCCGATGTTATTGCGATCCCGCAGTGCTATATTTTCAACCGAACACATGAGGATCACTCCATGCGCTTTGCCTCACAACTGGCAGATATCCGATTTGGTTGCGGCTTGTCGCCCGTACACGCCCCCCCTGCTTCGCCAGAGGAAATGCTGGCTGGCCTTCAAAGACCGGACGCTATCGCGCAACAGTTTCCCATTGAGACATTTGAAGTATTTCAAACCCGTATCGCCGAAAGCCAGCGCCTGCTCAAACTGCGCCGTACAAACCGTGGCTCGCCAGAGGCGCTTGCTTCGATCAAGGAGCGGCGATTGTTGAACAAGGATGCAAGGATCGCGCAGGCGGCCTGGCTGGGCCAGCACCTGAACCGCTGGGTCTGGACAGACACCCCGCTGCGTGAACGTCTAAGCCATTTTTGGGCCGATCATTTCACGACCAAGGGCAAAGCGGGGATCATGCGACGTGCGCCCTCTCCCTATCTCGAAACAGCGATCCGGCCGCGGATCAACGGGCTTTTTGAAGATATGCTTCTGGCCACGGTGCTGCACCCCCTGATGATCCACTATCTGGACCAGCAAAAGTCGATTGGCCCGAATTCACCACGCGCGCTGAAGGGAGGCAAGGCCAACGGCCTGAACGAAAACCTCGCTCGTGAAGTGCTGGAACTGCATACGCTGGGGGTGAACGGCCCCTACACCCAAAACGACGTACGCGAACTGGCGGAACTGCTGACAGGCGTGACGAGTAGCAAAACCTTGGATCTCAAATTCCGCAAAGACTTCGCCGAGCCGGGCAGTGAAACTGTCCTGAACAAGACCTATGGGGGCGGTCAGGCCCATATCAGGGATGTGCAGGCTGTGTTGCGGGATTTGGCCCGCCATCCAGCGACAGCGCGACATCTGGCGTGGAAGATGGCTGTGCATTTTGTCGGTGATACGCCAGACACCGCGTTGGTTGATGCTTTGGCGGCGCGCTATATGGACACGGGCGGTGATCTGGGCGCTGTATCAACCGCGCTGCTGGAGCATCCTGCCGCATGGGATGCCCCGCGCACGAATGTGAAGCCGCCGTTGCATTTTGTAGGGTCGGCTTTGCGCGCACTTGCAGTGCCATCCGAAAGCATTTCAGCGCTAGAAGAGAAGACGGTCCGCAAAAATTTGATCAGGCCGATGGCGCAAATGGGCCATTTTTGGGAAAAGCCGATTGGCCCCGATGGCCTGCCTGAGGAGGATACCGCATGGATTGCCCCTCAAGGGGTCGCGGCCCGCCTGCAATGGGCAATCACTGTCCCCCAGTCATTGATGCCGGACCTGCCTGATCTTCGTGACTTTGTGCACACCGCACTTGGTGAATTCTCGACACCGGCTGTCGTTTTCGCAGCAAATGCCGCCGAAAGCCGGTGGGACGGCGTTGGCCTTGTGCTGGCTTCTCCTGCCTTTCAAAGGACATGACACGATGACGCATAGCCTTAACCGACGCACGTTTCTTACCCGCTCAGCGCTGATTGGCTGCTCTTTGGCCGCCAGTCCGCTGCTGACGCCTGTCAGCCTTGCTGCTGCCCCCGGAGATAACAGACTTGTCGTTATCTTGCTGCGCGGCGGCATGGACGGGCTGGACGTTGTGCGCCCCTACGGTGATCCCGCCTATGCCGCCCTGCGCGGAGATGTCGGGTTGAGCGATCCGGAAGGTGCTGTTGATCTGGACGGCTACTTTGCCCTTCACCCTGCCCTGCGCCCGCTTATGCCGCTTTGGCAGAACGGCCAGCTTGGTTTTGCGAATGCTGTCTCGACCCCGTACCGTGACAAGCGCAGCCATTTCGACGGTCAGGACCTGCTGGAGGCTGGATTGAATGATCTTGATCACGGCACAGCCCGCGACGGCTGGCTCAACCGGGTGCTCCAGCACTTGCCGGGCAGCTCTGCCGAGACGGCCTATGCCGTCGGACAGGACCCGTTGTTGGTGCTGGACGGTCCTGCCAAGATCCAGCGTTGGTCACCCGAAGCGGATCTGGCCCTAAGCCCGCAGGCCATCGAACTGGCGCGACTGATCATGGCCGATGACCCGCAATTTAGCGCCGCGCTGACGCAAGCACTGGAAATTTCGGACGGTGACGGCGACCGTGTCGCGACGTTGGGTACACCGGACGATATGATGGCGATGGCCGATAACACGCCTAAGAAGGGCAAAAAAACCTCGACCGAGAAAAGCATAGCGGAGTTCATCGGAAAGCGGCTGCGCGAAGATACACGCATCGCCAGCTTTTCCATCAACGGCTGGGATACCCACTCTAAACAGTCACGGACCTTACCAAATGCGCTGAGCCGCCTGTCCGAAGCGATTCTGACGCTGCAAAGCACGATGGCTGGTCCGGTCTGGAACAAGACCACAGTCGTGGCCGTGACCGAATTTGGCCGAACCGCAAGGATCAATGGCACAGGCGGATCGGATCATGGAACTGGCGGGCTGATGGTAATGGCCGGCGGCGCGTTGCGCGGCGGCAAGGTCATGGGTGATTGGCCCGGTCTGGACGAGGCCCAGCTGTACGCACGCCGCGATCTGATGCCGACACGCGATGTGCGTGCCTATCTGGGATGGTTGCTGCACAGTCAATTCGGCCTACCCGCCTCAACACTGGAGACAACCATTTTCCCCGGTCTTAATCTGGGCGATAATCCCGGCCTGCTACGCTAAGAAGCCAGTACAAACAAAAAAGGGGCCGCCCGAAGGCGACCCCTTTGTCAATCTCAAAGCAGTTGGGCTTAGCCCACCAGTTCCAGACCGGAGAAGAAATACGCGATTTCGATCTCGGCTGTTTCTGGCGCGTCGGAACCGTGAACAGAGTTTTCGCCAACAGATTCTGCGAACTCGGCGCGGATGGTGCCTGCTTCGGCATCTGCCGGGTTTGTTGCGCCCATAACTTCGCGGTTTTTCGCGATGGCGTTTTCGCCTTCCAGAACCTGGCAAACGATTGGCGCGGAGGCCATGAATTCGCACAGTTCGTCATAGAAAGGACGCTCTGCGTGTACTTTGTAGAACTCGCCAGCTTGTGCTTTTGTCAGGTGAATACGCTTGGATGCGACGATGCGCAGACCTGCGTCTTCGAATTTCTTGGCAATCGCGCCTGTCAGGTTGCGGCGTGTTGCGTCTGGTTTGATGATCGAGAATGTGCGCTCAAGAGCCATGGGTCGTCTCCTATAGGGTGTTGAATTTGCCGCTCCCTAGCATGGCCCCTGCCACATGAAAAGCGGCGATTGACGCCGCGCCCTACATCGGTCACACCGCGCGCATGCTACGTATATCAGAGATCAATTATTCCGTCGAAGGTCGCCCCCTCTTTGAAGAGGCCAGCGCCGTCATCCCAGAGGGCCATAAAGTGGGTCTCGTGGGCCGCAATGGTGCGGGTAAAACAACGCTGTTCCGCATCATCCGCGGAGAGCTAGGTCTTGACGCGGGCGAGATCAGCCTGCCCAGCCGCGCCAAGATCGGCGGCGTGGCCCAAGAGGTCCCCTCCTCTGATGTCTCGCTGATTGACACGGTGCTGGCCGCCGATGTCGAACGCGCCAGCCTGATGACCGAGGCAGAAAGCGCAAAAGACCCCGGCCGCATCGCCGACATTCAGGCTCGTCTGGCCGATATCGACGCATGGTCTGCCGAAGGCCGTGCCGCGAGCATCCTCAAAGGTCTGGGTTTTGACGACGATGACCAGCAACAGCCCTGTTCCGCATATTCAGGTGGTTGGCGCATGCGCGTGGCCCTTGCCGGCGTTCTGTTCGCCCAGCCCGACCTGCTGCTGCTCGACGAGCCGACGAACTACCTTGATCTTGAGGGCGCTCTCTGGCTTGAGAATTATCTGTCCAAATACCCCCACACGGTCATCATCATCAGCCACGATCGTGGCCTGCTGAACCGCGCTGTGGGTGGCATCCTGCACCTTGAGGACAAAAAGCTCACGTATTATCAGGGCAACTACGACCAGTTCGCCAAGATGCGCGCAGAGAAACGGGCGCAGCTGACCGCGCAGGCCAAAAAACAACAGGCCCACAAGGCACACATGCAAGCCTTTGTTGACCGTTTCAAAGCCAAAGCTTCGAAAGCCAAGCAGGCGCAGTCGCGGATGAAAGCCATTGAAAAGATGGTGACAATCACTCCGCCAGAAGAGGCCGCCCGCAAGGTATTCACCTTCCCGCAACCTGATGAGCTGTCACCGCCGATTATCAGCATCGAAGGCGGCTCGACCGGTTATACCGAAGGTCAGCCCGTCTTGTCGCGCCTGAACCTGCGCATCGACCAAGACGACCGCATCGCCCTGCTGGGCAAAAATGGTCAGGGTAAATCGACCCTGTCCAAGCTGCTGTCGAACCGTCTGGTGTTGTTCGAAGGCAAAGCGGTAAATTCCAACAAGCTGCGCATCGGCTTTTTCGCGCAGCATCAGGTGGATGAGTTGATCATCGACGAAACGCCGCTGCAACACATGATCACAGCGCGCCCCGGCGTGCTGCAATCCAAACTGCGCGCGCAACTGGCGGGCTTTGGCCTTGGACCGGATCAGGCGGATACCGCTGTGGGCCGCCTGTCAGGTGGGCAGAAGGCGCGTCTATCGTTGCTGCTGGCCACACTGGACGCCCCGCACCTGCTGATCCTCGATGAGCCGACCAACCACCTTGATATCGAAAGCCGCGAAGCACTGGTTGAGGCGCTTACGCGCTATTCGGGCGCTGTGATTCTTGTCAGCCACGACATGCACCTGTTGTCGATGGTGGCGGACCGACTGTGGCTTGTGTCGGACGGCACCGTAAAACCTTACGAAGACGATCTGGAAGCCTACCGTAAGATGCTGCTGACGGTGGAAAAGCCGATCCGCAAAAACATGGCCCCCAAGGAAGCCCCTAAGCCCAAGCGCGCCAGCCGCGAAGACGTGTTGGCCCTGCGCGGCGAAGTGCGCACATCCGAAGCACGCGTCGCCAAAATCAACGAGATGCGCGACAAGCTGGCCAAGAAACTTGCCGATCCGGCCCTTTACGAAAAGGACAAAGTCGGCGAACTTGAAGTCTGGAACAAGAAGTACGCCGAAGTGATGCAAGCGCTGGAACGCGCCGAAAGCATCTGGATGGGTGCCCTTGAAAAGCTGGAGAAAGCCGAAGCATGATGATCGATACCGCCTATATGATCACCGCGTTTGTGACATTGTTGGTGGTAATCGATCCTGTTGCTATTGCGCCTATCTTTCTTGCGCTGACTCCGAACATGACGCCCAAACAGCGCTCCAACATCGCGCTGCGGGCGGTGCTGGTGGCTGGCTTGGTGCTGGCGCTTTTTGCATTTTTCGGGAAGGCCGTTCTGGATTTCATCGGTATCTCCATGGCCGCCTTCCGTGTTGCCGGTGGGATTTTGCTGTTTCTCACCGCTATGGACATGCTGTTTGAACGGCGCACGAAACGGCGCGAAGACAGCTCGGAAGCCGACGAGACAGAGCATCACGATCCGTCCGTCTTTCCCATCGCAATCCCGCTTGTGGCAGGCCCCGGTGCCATCGCCTCTGTGATCCTGCTGGTGGGCGAAAAGCCAGGTGGTGAAGGGTTGGTTACCATCCTTGGTATCACCACCGTCATCCTGATGATCATGTATGTGATGTTGCGTCTGTCCAGCAGGCTGGAGAAAGCCATGGGCAAGGTCGTCATCAATGTCATCACACGCGTACTGGGCATGCTGCTTGCTGCGCTGTCGGTTCAGTTTGTTCTTGATGGTCTTGCCGAATACGGATTTGTCACCGCGCTTGGATAACCGCGCCCTGCCCCTATATTGAGCGTAAGCGATAGGAGCCTTCTTATGACATCGGACGATACTGCCAGCCTGATCTATTTGGTGTTGCTCGCCTGTGCTGTTGGCGGGTGGTTCATTGTGCAGAACCGTGATGGCGTGGCCAAGATGCTGCAACAAGCGATGATCTGGGGCTTTCTGTTTCTGGGTGTGATCGCAGCCTACGGGCTGTGGAACGATGTACAGCGGCAGACCATGAACAACCAAATGCTACAACTGGGCAACGGCCAAATCGCCGTCCCGCGGCAAGCTGACGGGCATTATTACCTCTCGCTTGCGATCAACGGTGAAAACATCCGTTTTGTGGTGGATACTGGCGCGACTAACATGGTGTTGACCCGCGATGATGCCCGCCGCGCGGGTCTGGAGGTTGAGACGCTTAATTTTATCGGCACAGCCAACACCGCCAACGGAACCGTACGCACGGCGCCCGTGCGTTTGAATACGGTGCGTTTGGGTGACATCACCGACACGGACGTGTACGCCTCTGTGAACGGCGGCGCGATGGATGGATCGCTTCTGGGTATGGGATACCTCGAAAAATGGGGCCGTATCGAAATATCCGGCGGTGAACTGCGTTTGACGCGTTGATGAGGCCATTAGGATTTAAGGAGCAGGCCGTTTGCTAGACTGGTTATTTGGACCGGCGTTTGCCATGGCTATCGTTTTTCAAGGCGACAGCGATATCAGCGCGACCAGTCTGTCCTTTGCGGAGGATGCAAACGTATGTTTGCGCGGACCCTATGAGAACTGCCAAACCCCAAGCTGCAAAGGCGTCAACGAGGGGCAGCTGGCCTTGGATGTCGAAACAGACTCCGCTGCGCAAAGCATAATCTTTTCGGGACAAGTCATTGTGTCAGCAGCAAGGACCGAAAAATCCGTGCAGATGTTTCCACAATGCGTATCGCTGGCGAAGGGATCTATTATCCGGTTTCGTAAATCAGACGAACGTCGCCACAGTGTGATGCTTGGTCTGATAATGGACGACGCAAGCTAGCTAGATCAGCGCCATGCGCTCTGCGCGCTCCGCATCGGGAAAAGGACGATACAGGGCGATGTCAACTTCGCCTACCATCTGGTGTACAGTGGTATAAAGCCGCTCCACCTGTTCGCCGCCATTCGCGGTAAAGCGAAATGCCTGATCCAGTTGTGTCAGGTTTTCAACCTCGACCTCCAGAAGAAAATCCCGGGCACGTGGCGCGCCAAAGCCCAATTTCCGGCGGCACAGTCGCCACGAAACGATCACACCGCCGGACTTTAGATGCTCCATCCAGACCTCTACCGCCGCAGCAAAGGCCAACGCCTTTGAATCGTCGCGAAGATCAATTGAACAGTGATAGAAATTCATACATGCCCCCGAAAAGCTGATGGGTCATGTGTCGCAGAGGAAGGCTACCAAACCGTTAAGGCGCGAAATCCTTATGCTTCGGCCTTTTTCTGCCAACGTCCGTCTTCTTCGGCCCAATACTGCGCCTTCACGCCTGCCGCTGTCAGGGCCTTCCATTGGCTGCGTGCGTGGCTCAATTGCACGTCATCATAGCCATCAAACAGAATGCAAACCCGTTCCATCGCGGCGACATCATCCGCGCTTACATCAGCGGCATGAACCGCCATCAGACATTGCGGAGCATTGACCGGAGCGGCGCCGGTGCCCAAAAGCACCGGCTGCAGCGCGTCATGCGTGCCCCCCTCCAGACCATGCGGCAGAAAGCTGTCCTCTGGCCCAAGCCAGAGCGCAGCATCAAGCGCTTCCAGCCCGTCGCGCTGGGTGCCGCGCACCGCAACACGCCAGCCCGCAGACAGGGATTTGTCCACCAACATGCGCAGCGTATCCACCAGTGTTTTCTCTCGGAGCTGATAGAACATTGCCACGCTCATTACTTTCACTCCGACTCGTAATTATCTGCAATCAAACGATTAAGAGACGCAACACCCCATCCGGTCGCACCGACTGGCGCAAGCGCTGTCTCAGACTTGACCGATGCGACACCAGCAATATCAAGGTGGATCCATGGGCAGTCTTCTTTCACAAACCGCTGCAGGAACTGTGCTGCCGTGATGCTGCCTGCGGGACGTCCGCCTACGTTTTTCATGTCCGCGATCCGGCTCTTCAGCAGATCATCATAGGCTTGGCCCAGTGGCATCCGCCATGCGCCTTCGCCCTCGGCTTCTGCCGCCTTAAGGAAGTCGTTACAGAATGAAGTGTTGTTAGAGAAAACGCCCGCGTTTTCATGACCAAGACCAACGATGATCGCGCCTGTCAGCGTTGCGAGATCAATCATCGCAGCTGGTTTGTACTTTTCCTGCGCGTACCACATCACATCGCATAGCACCAAACGCCCCTCGGCATCGGTGTTGATGTTTTCAACAGTGTCACCCTTCATGGTCTTAATCACATCACCGGGGCGCGTGGCCTTGCCCGATGGCATGTTTTCGACAATCCCGATGATGCCAACAACATTGGCCTTTGCACCACGTAGGGCCAGCGTACGCATCACACCCGCCACCACCGCAGAGCCGCCCATATCCATGGTCATTTCTTCCATACCGGCGCTGGGTTTGAGGGAAATCCCGCCAGTATCGAACACCACGCCCTTACCGACCAGCGCCAAAGGTGCATCACCTTTCTTGCCACCGTCCCAATGCATCGCCACGACATAGGATGGGCTGTCAGAGCCTTGCCCAACAGACAAAAGCGTTCTCATTCCGAGCTTTGCCAGCGCTTTTTCATCCAGAACCTCAACCTTGAGACCAAGGCTCTCCATCTCTTTGAGACGTTCAGCGTAGTTCGTTGTGGTCAAGACATTGGCAGGTTCATTCGTCAGGTCACGGGTAAGATGCGCCCCCTGCGCCACCGCCATCAAAGGCGCCGCTGCGGCCTCAAGCTCATCCGGTTTGCCGTGCATCACCTTGAGGCCACCGCTCCGCTTGTCGTCGGCCGTTTTGTGATCCGTAAAGACGTAATCGCGCATGGCAAAACCGAAGATGACTTCTTCTGCGCGGCGCAACGAGGCACAGAGCATGAGCGTGTCAGCCTTGCCGCCGCGTGTTTTTGCCAGCATAGCGCCGGCTTTCCGCGCAACCTTACCTTTCGCGTTGCGCGCCAGCCGCACCACATCAACTGCGTCCGCTTTCATGCCCGCAGGAAAGCCAATGCTCCCCGCCTCGCCGTCTTTCATCTTTTCCCAACGCGCGCTTTCCACCAGCCGCGCAACCGCCCCCTTTGTCAGGCGATTCACGCGACGTGCGGCCAAATCCATCTTGCCCTCGGCATCCACAAAGACGGCAACGCGTCCCTCATGTGCTGCAATGGCGTCCAGGTCGGTTTCGGCAAAAGATATGGCGGTCAGATTGTTCATGGGATGTCCCTTTGGATTTCTGCTTTCCCAAGACCTAGCGTGCCGGACAGCCCAAGACCAGATATGAGTTTTCTGCCCCTCCGCTTTGGGCTAAGATCAGAGAAATCGCCGTCAGAGCAAGACACAGGAGGGAATCGGGTGGCCAAGTTCGACCGCTATATGCTGTCGCAGCTGCTGGTTCTGTTTGGATTTTTCGCGCTGGTTCTTGTTGCGATTTTCTGGATCAACCGCGCCGTGGTACTGTTTGACCGTCTTATCGGAGACGGGCAAAACGCCATTGTTTTTCTTGAATTTACAGCTTTGGGTCTGCCCAGCCTGATCGCCACGGTTTTGCCGATCGCCACCTTTGCCGCTGCGGTCTATGTCACCAACCGCATGACGTCCGACAGCGAGCTGACAGTGCTTCAGGCCACTGGCAGCAGCCCGTGGCGTCTGGCACGTCCGGTTCTGGTTTTCGGGTTTTGCATTGCCATGTCACTGACAGTGCTGAGCCATTTTCTGGTCCCTATGGCGCAGGCCCAATTAAAAGAACGCGAGCAGGAAATCGCCCAGAACGTCACCGCACGCCTGCTGACTGAGGGAACATTCCTGCATCCAACCAGACACCTGACATTCTATACCCGCGTCATCGACACGGATGGCGTCTTGCGCGATGTGTTTATCTCTGACCGGCGCAATCCGGATCAAGGGATCATCTACACTGCCGCGGAAGCCTATCTATTGCGCAACGACGAGGGCACAACGTTGATCATGGTGGACGGCCTGGCACAGCGGCTTGAACAAGACGGGCAGCTTCTGGCCACGGCGAAGTTTGCAGATTTTTCCTTTGATATTTCGTCGCTTGTCCGGAGCGAAGCAATCGAGACACTCAACATTCGCAACACCACCACGCCAGCGCTTCTGACGAACCGGGATAGCATCATCACCCAATCGGACAGCAGCGCGGGTGAGCTTGCAGAAGAGCTTCATTCACGTATCGCAGGGCCGTTATTCTGCATCATTGCAGCGCTTGTGGGATTTAGCACGCTGCTGATCGGCGGCTTTTCCCGCTTTGGTGTCTGGCGTGAAATTGTTCTGTCCTTTGGTCTTCTTATTTTGCTGGACGGCACGCGCGGTACATTGGCCGGTCAGGTAACCGACAATGCCGCCCTTTGGCCGGTCCTCTATCTGCCCACCATTGTTGGCGCGATCATAATTGCTGCAATGCTTTGGCATGCGTCGAACCCGGGATGGCGCAGCCGCCTGATCCGGCGAAAGGCGGCAGCATGATCCTGCATTTGTACTTCGCACGCCGCTTCGCGATGAGCTTTCTTCTTATCACGTTGATCCTGTTTATCCTCGTGGCACTGATTGGCCTTCTTGAGGAATCGCGGCGCAGCTTTGCCGATACTGTCAGCTTTGGTGATCTGATCACTCTTACGCTTCTGGATGCGCCCCAAAAGATCAATCTGATCTTGCCGCTCAATATGGTTCTGGCGACCGTTGTGCTGTTTCTGAGTATGGCCCGGTCGTCTGAAATGGTGATCACACGCGCATCGGGGCGATCTGCACTGGGCACGTTGAAATCTCCGGTTATCGTTGCTTTTTTGATCGGGCTGATGGTGGTCGGCTTGTTCAACCCTATTGTCGCTGCGACCTCAAAGCGGTATGAGCAATTGTCCGATACATTCCGCAGCGGCGGCGCTTCGGCGCTGTCGATCTCGGACGAAGGGTTATGGCTGCGGCAAGGAAGCGATCAGGGGCAAACTGTCATCCGCGCGTGGCGCTCTAACAACGATGGCTCCATTTTGTATGACGTTACCTTTGTTTCTTACGCGGCGCAGGGCGGCCCGATCCGCCGGATTGAGGCGCAAAGCGCAGCCTTGGGCCCCAATGGCTGGGAGCTGCGCATAGCAAAATCATGGCCCCTTGAGACAGGCGTCAATGCCGAAGGCAACGCCGAGACGTTCGAGACGCTGGAACTGCCATCGACACTGACGCTCGACAGTATTCGCGACAGCTTTGGCAAAGCCGGGGCAATCTCTATCTACGACCTGCCCGCATTCATCCGCCAGCTTGAATATTCCGGCTTTTCGCCGCGCCGCCACAAGGTCTGGCTTCAATCGGAACTGGCGCGCCCGCTGTTCCTGATTGCGATGGTTCTGGTTGCGAGCGCGTTCACCATGCGCCATACCAGATCCGGAGGGACCGGTGTTGCCGTACTCTCTGCAGTTTTGTTGGGGTTCGGTTTGTATTTCATCCGCAGTTTCGCGCAAATTCTTGGCGAGAACGGCCAGATACCGGTACTGTTGGCCGCATGGGCCCCACCGGTCGCGGCGATCATGCTGGCGATAGGCATGTTGCTCCACCGCGAGGATGGCTGAATGCTGCGCCTTTTCATCCTTATCACTGCGATACTGCTGCCACTGCGTGCCATGGCACAGGATGCCGCATTGCTGGTTGCGGACCAACTCTACATCACCCGCGACCGCGAACTGGTTGCACAGGGCAACGTTGAGGCGTTCCAGAACGGTATCCGCCTGCGTGCACGTGAAATCCGCTATAATCAGGGCACCGGTGCATTAAGCATCGAGGGGCCGATCACCCTGACCGAAGAAGACGGCACCATCATTCAGGCCAACGCGGCCGAACTGGATGCAGGTTTGCGAAACGGCATACTTTTGGGTGCCCGACTGGTCCTGAACCAGCAACTTCAGCTGGCAGCCGTCCAGATCGACCGCGTCGATGGCCGCTATAACCAGCTATACAAAACAGCTGTAACATCGTGCCGCGTTTGCGATGACGGCCGCCCGCCGCTGTGGCAAATTCGCGCCAAGCGGGTCATTCACGACGAAGTCGAACAACAGCTCTATTTTGACGAGGCACAATTCCGCATTGGCAATATGCCCGTTTTCTGGCTGCCTCGGCTGCGCCTGCCCGGCCCGAAGGTCAAGCGCGCCAGCGGCTTTTTGTTACCCTCCATCCGCTCGACCTCTTCCTTGGGTGTCGGTCTGAAAATCCCCTATTTCATCAAGTTAAGCGACAAGCGCGACGTCACACTGACGCCCTATTTTTCCACCTCCACCAAAACACTGGCGCTGCGCTACCGGCAGGCCTATCGCAACGGGCGCATACAGTTTGATGCCGCGGTAACCCGCGACGATCTGGAACCCGACAAGACACGCGGTTATCTCTTCGGCCGTGGTCTGTTTGCGCTGCCGAAGGATTTCGTGCTGAGCTTCGCAATCGAAACGGTGACTGATGACGGCTATCTGGATGCTTACGGATACTCTGATGCCGACCGGCTTAAGTCCGAGCTGACCGTGAGCCGTGCGCGGCGCGATGAATATATCCGGGGCAGCTTTTATAACTTCAAATCCCTGCGCGATGATGAAGACAATGACACAGTGCCGACCCTTGTGCTGGATGGCGAATACGAACGCCGCTATTTCCCGAAAGCGTTTGGTGGCGAACTGCGCGCAAAGGTTGTTGCCCATAGCCACTACCGCATCTCAGACCTATCTGTGGACAGCGATGACGCCGATGACATTGTGGACGGTCGCGATGTCGCGCGTCTAAACGTGCAGGTTGACTGGCTGCGCAGCTATAACACCCAAGGCGGCTTACGCGTTGATACCCGCCTGGGCGCTGCCATCAATGCCTTCAACATCATGCAGGACGACACCAGCCTTTCTGATCCAAGCGAGCTGACTCCCCATGCTGCCATCACGCTGCGCTACCCAATGGCAAAAACCAATACCGCAGGCGTAAGCCATGTGCTGGAACCCGTCGTACAGCTCAGCTGGACCGGTGGTAGCCGTCTGGACATCCCCAACGAAGAAAGCACACGGGTAGAGTTCGATCAGGGCAACCTTCTGAGCATGTCACGTTTTCCACGCGCTGACCGCCGTGAACGCGGGGCGATGGCGGCCATTGGTCTTGGCTGGTCCCGCTTCAACCCCAACGGCTGGGACGCCCAGCTAAGTGTGGGTCAGGTATTCCGCGAAGATGATGACACGTCGTTTTCAACCACGTCCGGCCTAAACGGCCTGTCGTCTGACATTCTTCTTGCAGGGCAGATCAGCTCTGGCAAAGGCATCTATCTGACCGGACGCAGCCTGTTTGAAGACGACCTGTCCCTTTCCAAGGCAGAGCTGCGCGGCGATTACGCCTTTGAACGCGGAACCATCGGCGGGTCTTACGTCTGGCTGCAAGATGATGCCGACGAAAACCGCGACCGCGAAGTCTCAGAACTGACAGTAGATGGCAGTTACAAGATCAGCCAATTCTGGACCGCTTCGGCAAACTGGCGCTACGATGTCGACTCCGACCGCGCCGCCAAGGCGGGACTTGGCTTGCGCTACGAAAACGAGTGTGTGACCCTCGAACTTCAAGTCGAACGCAGCTATACATCTTCAACAAGCGTTGAACCCTCGACCGATTTTGGTTTTAATGTC
>Ga0209345_10002579_pt1 | contig 19819 bp, 19 predicted proteins | sample Cruoilmetagenom7_FD_187294 | JGI IMG/M metagenome (GOLD analysis project Ga0209345, IMG submission 187294) | Oil polluted marine microbial communities from Coal Oil Point, Santa Barbara, California, USA - Sample 7 (SPAdes) (version 2) | ecosystem: Environmental > Aquatic > Marine > Oil seeps ... | reverse complement strand
CCAAATGTTGGAAAATCTACGTTGTTTAATCGTTTAATTCAACGAAGAGAAGCTATTGTTGATTCTGTTAGTGGGGTTACTCGTGACAGGAATTATGGAAAAAGCGATTGGAATGGAAAAGAATTTTCTTTAATTGATACTGGCGGTTACGCAGTTGGTTCAGAAGATATTTTTGAAGAAGAAATTAGAAAACAAGTACAATTAGCTATTGATGAAGCTGATATAATTATTTTTGTTGTTGATGTTGAAAGTGGTATTACTCCAATGGATACCGAAGTTGCTAACATTTTACGTAAAGTGAAAAAACCAATTTTCATGGCTGTAAATAAAGTTGACAATGCCATGCGTGATACTGATGCTGTTGAATTTTATAACCTTGGTTTGGGTGAATTTTATACAATTTCATCAATTAACGGAAGTGGAACTGGTGAATTATTAGATGCTTTAGCCGAAAAATTAGAAAATGATGTTGCCGAAGAAAGTGTGTTACCTCGTTTTGCTGTAGTTGGTCGTCCAAATGCAGGAAAATCTTCATTTATAAATGCTTTAATTGGTGAAGATCGGTTTGTGGTTACAGATATTGCTGGTACTACGCGTGATTCTATAGACACTAAATACAATCGTTTTGGTTTTGATTTTAACCTTGTTGATACTGCAGGTATTCGAAAAAAATCGAAGGTAAAAGAAGATTTAGAATTTTACACAGTAATGAGAGCTGTAAGAGCCATTGAATACTGTGATGTTGCTATTCTAGTAATTGATGCAACTAGGGGATTTGAAGGGCAAGATGAAAATATTTTTTGGTTAGCCGAAAAAAATAAAAAAGGTGTTGTAATTTTAGTAAACAAATGGGATTTGATTGAAAAAGAAACCAATACCATGCGCGATTTTGAAGCTAAAATTAGAAGAGAAATAGCTCCGTTTACTGATGTTCCAATTTTATTTATTAGTGCTTTAACCAAACAACGTATTTTTAAAGCTATTGAAACTGCTGTTGAAGTTTTTGAAAGCAGAAAAAATAGAATTCCAACTAGTAAACTAAATGACACAATGTTGGACTTATTAAAACATCACTCACCACCAGCTTACAAAGGAAAGTTTGTTAAAATAAAGTATTGTATGCAGTTGCCAACACCAACGCCTCAATTTGCTTTTTTTGCTAATTTACCGCAATACGTTAGAGAGCCTTACAAGCGTTTTGTAGAAAACAAACTTCGTGAATTATTTAATTTCACTGGTGTTCCAATTGTTATTTATTTCAGGAAAAAATAAATACTTTTTTCTTCTGTAGGCTTAATACTCACATTAACTGCTTTTAATTTACTATCTTATGTAATTAAATTTACAATGCTATGTTATAATACTCACATAAGTAAATTCCTAAACATTGTACATTTGTATACTGTCTTAATTAGACTAAATTAAAATAGTAACCACTAAGAATTAGAAATTTTAAAACCTGATTATGGAAGATATGATTTTCTATGATAGATTGCAGTTTGCATTTACTATCACATTTCACTATATATTTCCCCAATTAACAATGGGACTATCTTTAATAATTGTTTATTACAAGTGGCGGTTTTTAAAAACTAACATTGAAAAATACAATAATGCCGCAAAGTTTTTCATGAAAATATTTGCTGTTAATTTTACAATGGGAGTTGTCACAGGAATTCCAATGGAGTTTCAATTTGGTACTAATTGGGCAAAATTCTCTGAGCTTACTGGTGGAATTATTGGTCAAACCTTAGCAATGGAAGGTTTATTCTCATTCTTTTTAGAATCTTCATTCTTAGCACTATTTATTTTTGGTGAAAAATTAATGGGACAAAAATTACATTTTTTAACAGGTTTTTTAGTCTTTTTAGGCTCCTGGGCAAGTGGCTATCTAATTTTAGCGACCAATGCTTGGATGCAACACCCTGTTGGTTACGAGATTTTAGATAACGGAAAATTTGTATTAGAAAATTTTTCAGCGCTATTTAGTAATCCGTGGTTGTTGCCAGCTTTCTTGCATAATCAACTTGCATCTCTCGTAACTTCCTCTTTTGTTGTAGCCAGTATTGGTGCTTTTTATATCTTAAGAAATAAAAACTTAGAATTCGGAAAGTTATTTTTAAAAACAGGTGTAATCTTTGGATTAGTTTCGAGTTTACTTCTTGCTTTTCCAACAGGAGATTGGAACGCAAAAAATGTTGCTAAATTTCAACCGGCTGCATTTGCAGCAATGGAGGGAATCTTTGAAACAGAAGAAGCTGGAGCAGAAATTGTACTTATTGGACAACCTGATATGGTACAAAAAAAATTAGACAATAAAATTGCAGTACCAAATATTCTTAGTTTTTTAACGTATCAAGATTGGAATAAGCAAATACTAGGAATGGATCAATTTAAAGAGGAAGAATTACCCGATAATATTCCTGCACTTTATTATTCATATCATATAATGGTTGGTTTAGGAACTATTTTTATTGCTATTATGGCTTTAGCAGTCTTCTTTTTACGGAAAAAGAAACTATACACAATAAAACCTCTACTTTGGACAATAATGTTCTTAGTTCCGTTTCCTTATATAGCAAATATCACTGGTTGGTATGTAGCAGAATTAGGAAGGCAACCTTATTTAGTTTATGGATTATTAAAAACAAGTGAGGGTGTATCTCCAACAGTTTCATCGGGGAATACATTATTTACACTATTAGGTTTTGTTGCCTTATATATGTTACTTGGTTTATTATTTTTAGTACTCGTAGGTAAAACAATTCATCAAGGACCAACACCTCAAAAACATTAAATTATGGAAGTATTTTGGTATATTATAATTTCAGTTGTTTTAGCTATTTTTTTTATTTTAGATGGTTACAATTTTGGAACAGGTATTATTCATTTATTTTTTGCTAAAACCGAAAAAGACAAAGAAGTAATTGCAAAATCTGCAGGTTTATTTTGGGATTTTAATGAAGTTTGGCTTGTAGCTTGTGGTGGTATGCTTTTTATGGCTTTTCCTACATTTTATGCATCAGTATTTAGTGGTTTTTACCTTCCACTAATAATTGTTTTATGGTTAATTGTATTTAGAGCAATAGGTTTAGAGCTTAGAAGCCAATTTAATTTTGAAATGTGGAAAAGTATTTGGGATAAATCTTTTGGTGTTTCTAGCTTATTATTAGCTTTATTTTTTGGAATTGCTTTAGGGAATGTTGTTAGAGGTGTAAATCTAGGTGGAATTGAAAACGGTACTGCTACTTTTGAACCTCATTATTTTTTCTTGCCTTTATGGGATAGCAGTTTTAGTCCTTTAAGTGAAACTCCTGGAGTTATTGATTGGTTCACTATTATTATTGGATTAATTTCTGTAGTTACTTTAGCGATTCATGGAGCAAACTGGATTATTTTAAAAACAAACTCATCAATAAATAATAAACTTAAATCTATAATTTTTAAACTAAATATTTTATTAGCTGCTTTAACTTTTATTTCATTATTGGTTTGGCAAATTGTAAATCCAAATTCTTTAGATAATTTTATAGATAAACCATATTTAATACTGTTTCCTGTAATTTATTTCTTTGGGTTGTTTGGATTGTTTTTTATCAAAAAATTAAAAAAAGATATACACGGGTTTATTTTATCAACTTTAGTAATATTAGGCGGTATAACTTCTTCTTTAGCATCTTTATTCCCTGTAATATTACCTTCTACAAATAACATAAGTGAACCACTTACAATATACAATACTGCTGCATCTGAATATGGTTTGTCAGTTGCTTTAGGATGGGGAATTATTGGTTTAATTCTTGTTGCTGTTTATTCAATCATTCAAAAGAAATTACTGAACGGAAAAGTAGACAAAATGGATTACGGACATTAAATTATGACACACACCTTAATTTCATTAATTAGCATTATTATTGGAATAATTGGAGCTAATGTAGCTGGGTTAATTCTTAAAAAATATACTTTAGGTATTATTGGAAATACTATTGCAGGTGTGTTTGGAAGCATTTTATTTATTAAATCTTTTGGAAGGTTGGGCTTTGATCCAAATGCTATAATGAAATTAGGAACTATTAACCTTCCCTTATTTTTAATTAATATTCTAATTTCATTTTTAGGAGGTGTTATCGCAGTAGTTTTAATTCATAAATTAAAAAAAATAATGAATTAAAACTGATAAAATTTAATCAATTTATAATAGAAGAATACAAACTTCAAACAAATTAATTATGAAAATAGCAATACCTACAAATGACAGAAAAACTATAGCAAAAAGAACTGGAAGAGCAACTGAATTTGCTATCTACCATATTAAAAATAATGAAATTCAAGAAGTAGCATTTATAAAAAATACACATTCTCATGATGACCACAGAAGTGATGAAGGAAATCATAAAAAACAAGGTGGTGAACACGGAAAAGGTCAAGGTGGCGGTAATCATCATCACAATCACGAACATGGAGAACATAATCATGATGAACTTTTAACTTTATTTGAAAAGGTTGATATTTTATTGGTTAGAGCAGTTGGTAAATATATGAGAAAAACCTTACAAAAAGGAAATGTTAATTACCAATTGGTTAAAATTGATGATATTTCAGAAATATTGGAAAGCTATTTAGAAAATTTATCTTAAAAAACAATTATAAAACATCAAAATTATTTTGGTGCTTTTGTGTTTATAAATTTCACTACTTACTTTCCCCTATTATAATAACCTAATATAAATCCTAAAACAACACTCCAAATAGCTGCTAAACCTATCTGGTAAGGTTTGTCTAACATAAAGGTAATTGTATGTGCAGGAATCCAAAACCATATTAAGGAAAACATTCCTTTGTCAATATTTTTCCAATTATTTTGTTTAGCAATCAAGTTATCTAAAAATCGATGAAAAATAACAAGAAATAATCCGTATTGTAAATTCATAGTCACAGAAACTGTAAATGCTCTCCCAAAATTACTAAGTTCGGGTAATAAATGGTGAGAAATTAAACTATCAACAAATCCTTGAAAACCAATAAAGGCATATTTTATAGTTACTGCAATAATTGCCCATTCCAACATTTTTAAAAGAATAATAGACACATTATAAGGCATATACATTTTACCTTTTTGCATCCATTTTGAAAAAACGTCACCTAAAGTTCCTAGTACTGCAAATTGAATCATAGCACTATAAATTGGATATTCTTTTACTATTTCAACATAAGAGTTCATTCTAATTATATTTTTATGATTTGACCTTGTTTTGCAACTTTAAACCCTTTCTTCACAACTATTCTTTGTGCTTCATTACCTTCAATCAATAATGGGTTAGTATGATTAAAATGAATAAAGTGTACTTTTTTCTTGTCTGATTCTGAAAGGTTTTTAAACAAATCCATACTTTCTTCAACAAACGGATGCGGAATTTCGCTCATTGGGCGACCTTTAATTTCTCCTTCTTTAAAAAAGGTAGCATCTAATAAAGCTACATCAACTTCTTTTATATAATCAATAATGTTTCTATTCCAAGTATGCCATTTATCAATATCAGGAATAAATAGAATTTTCTTAGCATTTATTTGAATTAAAAAACCTACAGTTTCAGAATACTCATCTCTATGTGGTACTTGAATTGGAATTACTGAAATTCTTTCATTTAAAACAACAACAGAATCTTTTTGCAAAGCTTTTAATTCTATATTTTTTAAACTAACCAACTGACTCCAAGGTCCATTATTCTTCAAGTAAAATTTCATTTTTGGCATTGCATAAACAGGAATATTTTTGGTGCCCATCGCTTCTCTTCCTAAATGCATTAAACCTGTATAATGCCCAATATGAGCATGTGATAAAAAAATTCCGTTTGGTAAGTTTGAAGGCTTTTTTAAATGTGTAGAAAGTAGCTTTAGTTGTTCTTTAAAATCAGGTGTAGCATCAAAAATCCAATTTTCATTACTTATTGGATCAATTAAGGCTAAAGAAACAACAAATCTTTTATTTTTTGGGTTGTTATAAACTCGCTGACAACATTCTTTTTCACAACCAGCTTGTGGGTATCCTGCATCTTGCGCATTTCCTAATACAAAAATATAAGGGTTTTCTGAAGTTCTTGAAGTAGGTTGTTTTTTTATCTCTTTACAGGATAAAAGCAATAATAAAAAACCACAAAAAAAGGTGAATCTTCTCAAAATATAAAATAAATTTTTAAAATAATCCATTTGGGGTTATTCCCAACCACTTAAAATAAGTCATTGCCATTAAAATTGAAGTTAACCAAGCTATTACTTGCATAGTAATACCAAATTTAAATGCGTCAGGCATACTATATTGATTTGTGGAATATAATAATAACGCAGGTTTACTATTAAAAGGCAATGTGTATACATGCTCAATAAGCATTGCCACTGGGAAAGCCAAGCTCATAATTGAAAAATCAAAGCGTGTGGCTATTCCAATTGCAATAGGAATAAAAATCATTGCTCTCATAGTTTTAGATTGCATAAACAAAGCACTAAATACCATTGCTGCCGTAAGTACAACATAAAGTATCCAAAAAGGTGTGTCTGCACCAAATCCTAAGGCATCAAATGCAGCATTTACTGATATTGATGGCAGATCCGTTACTTTAAAACCAGCACCTAAGGTATAAGCTCCAGCCGAGAATAACAATAAATGCCAAGGAATATCAACGTCGTTCCATTTTACAATACCTATTTTTGGCATTAGTGCAATAATTGCTCCAACAAAAGCTACTGCCGTTGGACTTATACCGTGCCATTTATCGGTCACCCATAAAGCAAGTATACTAACAAATATTATTATAGATTTCACTTCGTTAAACGATACTTTCCCTAAATCCTTTAAATCTTTTTTAAGGCTATCCATTCCTCCTTGAATACTTGGCTTACTATTTTCTTTTTTAATTGGAAAAATTATTTTAATACCAATAATCCATCCAATAATCATTAAAGCCATTGCTACTGGAAATGAAGCAATCATCCATTGAGAGAAAAATATATCACTTCCTATAGCGCCTGCTATTAATGATGCCGCTAATAAGTTAGCTCCTGAACCAGTTAAAAACGAGCTCGCTCCCATATTATTTTGAAATAAATTTTGAAGCAAAACATTACGCCCCACATTATTTTTTTTACCATTTGAAGCTCCATAAATTGCCGCAACCACCATAAAAACAGGTAATAAAATAGCAGCTTTTGCGGTAGTGGCTGAAATAAATAAAGATAATACAACATTAATAACCATAAAACTTAAAATTACCGAAGAAGCACTTTTACCAAATTTTATGATAAACCAAAGGGCAAATCTTTTGGCAATTCCAGTAGCAACTAACATACTTGCTAATACAAATGACATAATGTTTAACCACATAACTTTATGACCCAATTGTGCGTAAGCGACTTGTTCAGGAAGGACTTGTGTTAATACCAACGAAATTATTAAAATTAAGGATGTTAAGTAGTTTGGAATTGCTTCCGTAATCCATAAAATTAAAGATGCTACAAAAATAGCTAGCATTGCTTTGTTTGAAAAAATAAAATTTTGTAAACCAATATTTTCAAAGTTGCTTTTGGCACTTGCACTTAACGCAGTTGTGTCTAAATTATCTAAAAATGGTATTCTTAGAACAAATAAAATGAGTACAAATGAAATAATTGCTAATGGCCCTCCAATACGCATTAAAACTCTTTCAAATTTAGATTTCTCTCTCTTTGGGAGTTTCTCCATTCGATAGTTTTTCATATCTAATACATCAAATCCATTTTGTAATAATGCACTCATATTTCTATTCTTTTTTCTATTTTTATAATTATTTCAAGATTATTTCCAATCCTTATAAGGATTTTTCATTAACATAGAATTGTAATATTTTACTTGCCCAGTCACTTCTTCTCCAAGCCATTCAGGTTTTTCAAAAACTGCATCTTCTAATGGTAATTCAATTTCTGCGACAGTTAAACCTTCATTTTCACCATAAAATTCATCTACTTCAAAAAATAAATTATTATTAGCAGGAATTATAAAACGTGTTTTATCAATAACTCCTGGTTCACTAATTTTTAATAAATCTGTTGCATCTTCAATAGAAATTTCTTTTTCCCATTCAAAACGAGAAGCTCCTGAAGCATTTCCAATACCTTTTACAGTAAGATACCCTTTATCTCCTTTAATACGCACACGTACGGTTCTTTCTGGAACTGTTGAGAGAAAACCTTGTACAATTTTTGTTTGTTTAGTTACAAAATCTTTAAAATTTCCTTTTACTAAAAATTTTCGTTCTATTTCTTGTGCCATATTTAATTTGCTAATGGTTTATTAATCCAACCTATTACTCTTTTTATTGCTTGTAAATAGTTTATGTTTTCAACACTTTCTAATTTACAATCTACAATTGTTTTTTTAATATCTTCAATCTCTGTTGATTCAGAATTAATGGTTACAATTTTAGCACCGTTTATTAACACATTTCCAACTTCGCATAAGGTATTATTTACCATATACCCAAAACGTTGCTTATGAACTCGAACACCTTGCAAATCAGGATGTTCATCAATCATTGCTAAAAATTCTTCAACTGTATACGAATCTTTTATTAGTTTAGGTGTTTTCACTTGAAATGCAGGAAATACATCTTTCTCTAAAACTTCTTTTGCAATTGGAAATTCTCCTTTCATTAAAGGATTCCATTGTTCTAATCCATCAACGGTTTGTATGTATGTTTTAATATCCATTTTACCATCGCGTAATTTGGTATTGTTGATATCATTTGTTTTTGACAAGATATAAATTTCTTCTGATTCTCTTTCCCAAACTTTTTCAGGAATTGGAACTGATAATCTTGCCATTCTTTTAGTTGATTCTTCAAAATTTTGACCAAATGTTCTAAATTCAAATCGAGGTTTAGATATTTCGCCTATTTTCATTGCTGATTTTCCCATAATAATTAGGTTTATACTTTTTTTGTTGGGTTATTAATCAATTGGTTTTTTAAACTTATAAAGTGTTGAATTTAAATCACTCACTACATAAATAACATTATTTGTTACCGCAATTCCTTCTGCTTTTGTAACACTTATTGGGTAACTCTTAATTAGATCTCCTTTTAAACTACATTTATTTATAGTTTTACTCTCATCACTCAAAATCCATAAAATATTTAAGTCTTTATCGTAAAATATTCCTGAATAATCTGATGCAAAATCTAAATTATAAGATTCAATAATTGAAAAATCACTTCTTAAACGCATTAATAACCCTGGATTTTTTTCATTAAGGATAAAAATAGTATTGTCATTTAAGTTCATAGCAATGCCTTCAAGACCATTATTTGAATCATTATTACTATAAATTATTTTATGCTTTATGTAATTTTTTGAGATTAAATCATATTCAACAATTTCTTTGGTTCTTTCCTCAACTAACAACATTTTATTAATTGATACCATAGAAATCCCTTCAACATCATTACCATTATAAACATATTCTTTTATAACAGTTCCATCAGTTGCTAATTCATAAATATTACTTGTATTATCACTTACGCTATATAAGGTTGTACCCCCAGCATTAATTGTTAAGCCAGAAGCTTCTGATACATTTATTTTATCGCTTGATATTAACTCGAGCTCATTGGCAGTATTTACAACAGTTTCACTCTTACTACAAGCTAAAAAAAAAGCCATAAATAGTATGGTAAAACTCATTATTTTACTTAAATGCATCTTTTTAAAAGTACCAGCTTGTGAAAATTCACAAGCTGGTTTTATTAATTATTATTGAACTGTATAAACATTCCAAAGTGATGGGTCAGCTTTAAAATCATCTGATTGATCAGTTGTTCCACCACCAGGAGTATCATCTAAATACATTGCTCCAGTATTTGAATAATAGTATTCTGCTGTTGCAGTTGCAATACGCACATAAAAAGAAACTTTAGCGCCTGTTTCACTTAATGATAAACCATCACCATCGGTAACTACATCTTTTAAATTTATGGTTACACCTGTTTGTGTAAATGAAGTATCATCTTCGCCTTTAACTTTATTAGCTTTCACATAAACTGGCGTATCACCAACTGCGAAATAAATTCGAGTTTCTAATATTTCTTCAGAACTTGTATATGCAATTACAACATTAATATCAGATCCTGGTATAGGATTTGTAGGGAATGTTATACTAGTTACAGGGCCTTCTGTTGATGTAACTGTTGTTTCTACAACGTCATCATAAACAATAGCTTCAACTGTATAACTTGGCCAAGTTGTACCTAAATCGTGATTAAAGTCACCTCCATTTTCAATTGGATAATATGTTTTTGTTCCATCTAAATATTCTACTCTAATGTAATAACTAATTACATCATCTGTATTTTGAGCAGGAATAACTCCTATATGATTTTCTCCATCTTGATCTAAAACTACTTTAGTTTTGTCATCAAATCCATTGTCTTCGTCTTGTTGTTCTCCAGGAAGCAAATAATACAATCTTACTTCATCAACTTGCTCTGTATAATAAGGTGTTACTGTAAAAGTAACATCTCCTCTAAAGCCATCAGATTCACCTGCAATTACCAATTCTTGAACACCACCTGCAACTGTAAATTCAGCAGGTTGACTGCTTCCATTACTTGGGTAATAAGTAGTTAAACCTGTATTATCTGTTGCAACAACGTAATAACGAACTAATTCACCAACTTTAGCTTTAGGTACAGATGTTTTGAATTCACCATCTACTAAAGCCATATCAATAGATTGAACACTTTCACCAGCCATAAATATTAATTTTACTGAAGAAATTCCATCAGCATCAGAAGCTGTTACAGCATAAACATCAATAAATTCAGTTAGTGGATCAGCTACTAAAATTGGAGCTGTATTTGCAACAGAACCATTTGATGAAGCTGGTGTTGGAGAACTAATCATCCACTCTCCTGCACCATCAATTTCTCTTGCCCAAGTAAGCCCTACATCGTTACTCATATCTGGAGTTGTTGTTAGGTCAATAACCGTTCCGTCTGGTTTAGATAAACTTACATCTTCCCCACCTGAACTAACAGATTCACCTGATTCATTTGCATCAACAAGGTAAAATCCTCCTGCTGAGATAATTGTTCCTGAAGGAATTTCAAATCCACCTGCGGCTGTAGGTTTATCATTAAGCCAATATCCTGAGATATCCATGTCTTCAGTTCCACTATTGTAAACTTCTATCCAATCTGGGTTATCACCTACATCTTTAGACATTATTTCATTTAATTTTAGCACACTACCTTCAACAATAACTTCTTCACCTTCAAACAAAGCATCTTCAACACAACTATACGTTGTAAAAGCTGCTAATATGATTATTAAATATTTTAAATTTTTCATTTTAATTAAATTTTTAAGTTAGTTTAAAAGTCTATTTCAATTCTAAATTGTATCTGTCCATAATCTTCTCCTGCTTCACCCTCTGCATCAACTACAAGTCTAGGATCTTTTGTTAAATCTCCATTCATATCAGTACCTATATAAAGTTTTCCTTTACCATTGGCATATCTATCATGATCTAAGTATGAATAATCAAGCATTAATTTTATGTTAGTATTTGCATAATAATTTAAACCAAGTGTATATCCATTGGCTGAACCACCATATATACTAGCAACTTCATCATTTAAATCAATATAATCAAATCTAAAAGCAGCTTCAAATTCTCCTTTTTTCCCTAGTCCTGGCTGTGTAAATTCTCCTTCGTTTTTATTATATCTGTATTTACCATCACCTAATAAAAAACCTACTTGAGCATAAAAACCATTTAGGTTAACATTTGATAAGTCTCCAGTTCTTTTTATATCATTATTAAAATATTCTGATTGAAAGAATATATTTTTATAGGCTCCTGCAAGTTCAACATTAAACAGCGTGTTATTTTCTACATTTGTGATATCGTCAGTGTCTAAATATTTTTTTCTATTAATATTTGAAATTGAACGTGTACTAAATCTATAACTGTTAGGTACTTCTAAATCAGTTTTTGGTGTTCTGTAAGAAGCTGCAGTACCAATATGTACTATTTTTTCTTGATCATATATTGGTCTGTAAACAAATCTACCAGTTAGTGAGTAACCTTCATCTGTACTATTATCTTTATTCGCATCTTGAGCAAATTCTGTTTCTTCTGTATCACCTATAGTATTAAAATGAACTCCACCTGTAAATAAATATTTTTCTTTCATATAATTAAGTTGAAAACCTAAGTGACGAGAAGGTGAAAATTTAGAAGGTAATGAGCGCTCTACAAATGTAACATACCTTGATGTTGTGGTAGTCTCCATAGAAAAACCTTCTCTAAAATGCCCCGCTTTTAAATTTAAATCACCTGCATCATTGGTATATTTAATGTAGGCATCTTTTAACTCTAGCTGAGAACCTGCTAAATCCATATCTACCTCTCCATACCAATTTTTATGCAAAATTGCTTTAACAGCTAAACGTGCTCTTCGTATAGTAACCCCATTACCAACTCCGTTATAAGTATCTTGGTCAAAAAAGTAAGCTCCATCAAACATTACACGATTATCCATCCAGAACTTATAATTTCCATCCTTAGATTCAAATGTAATAATTGCATTTCTGGCTTGTGCATCTAAATCAACAGACTCAACTTCTTGTCCATATTGATTCATTTTTTCTTCATTTTGCGCAAATGACCCTATATTTGATAACATCATTGCTACTAATAAAATGTAAAGTTTATTTTTCATTTGTATTTAATTTAATTGATATTCATTTTTTCTTATTATTTACTTTAAAGTTTCCGTATTATTTTAGAGAGTTTATCTGATTTTTTTATATTCATTTTTTTACGTAATCGGTATCTATTTACTTCAACACTTTTTGGGGTGATATTTAAAATAGAAGCCATCTCTTTTGATGTTAACTTCAATCGTAATAATGAACATAGTTTTTTCTCATTATCCGTTAAATTTGGATATTTCTTTGTTAAGTTCTGGTAAAAACTTTTATTTAATTCTTTAATATACTTATCAAAAGATTTTCGTTCTTTTTCAACATTTAAATTCTCTAGTATTAATATTCTTAAAGTATTAAGGTCACTAAACTTAAGTTTCCCTTCAGGTTTTAATTTTAAGGTTTCAATCTCAGCTTTTAATTTGGATAATATTTCATTTTTTCGAATAATACTTAAAGCTATCTTTTTCTGTTCTAACTCTTTAGATTCAATTTCCTTTTCTAATTTAATGTTAGTATTTGTACTAATTTTTAGTTCATTTTCTAATAATATTTGCTGTGTATTATACCTCTCTATGTTTTCTTGATATTCTTCAAGTTTATCTTTATCTTTTAAATTGTTTATGATATATAGTTGGTAAATAATTAATACTATTAAAAGTACAATTACTATAATTACTACTGGCTTGTAGATATTAACTGTAGTTGTTTTATCTGAAACTATGTTAAAGTTAGTAAGTTCTTTTGTATTATTTGGATTCACAATACTAATATCTTCCTTTATAATTTTATCTTCTTTTATGAATTTAGAAGGGTTTTCTGATACTTTTAAATTAAATACATTACTCATAAAAAATAATGCAAAAAATGCTATTAAACCTGAAATAATAGGAGTTACAACCCAACCTAATGAAATTTTGCCTATTACTTTTAACTGTATAGTTTTACCACCTTTTAACAATCCTATTCCTAAAATTGCTCCAACTATTGCTTGTGAACTAGAAACTGGTACCAAAGGAATTTCTGGAAGACCAACTCGTACAAATAAATTTGATAAAGATTGTGATGAAAAAACAAATAAAACCAACGCATGAGCCAATACTACAACAATTGAAGTTTCAGCATTTAATTTCATAAGTGAATTTCCAACTGTCATCATTACTTTCTGTGAATATGTTATGATTCCAATAGCAATAGATAATCCACCCGCTAAAAAGAGCAACTGCATTCCATTTAGCGTGAAAAAACCAAAATCAATTAATATATCTGGAACAGATGGTGCAAATACTCCTACAACATTGGCAATATTATTGGCTCCTAAACTGTACGAGCCAAATGCACCAACAATTAAAAGTGCAAATTTTATATATGCATCTAGTTTTATTAAATGAATTTTACTTTTCTTAAGTATATATTGTAATAGTAAAAATAGTAATACAGCAAATATTCCTCCTAAAATAGGTCCTGATATCCAAGTTGTAACAATTTTGGTTAGTGAATTAATATCGGTAGGATTTTCTGTAAAAAAATTCCATCCAATAATTGCCCCTACAATAGCTTGTGAAGTTGAAACAGGTAATTTTAATTTTGTCATCCAAAATACTGAAATACCTGCTGATAAAGCAACAGTAAAAGCACCTCCTAAAGCATCAACCGAACCTAATTTACCTAATGTTTCAGATCCTCCATAACCTTGTATTACAGCTCCTAAAACCACAAATATAGAGGCAATTATTGCTGCTTGCTTAAAACGAATCATTTTTGACCCAACAGCAGACCCAAAAACATTAGAAGCATCATTAGCTCCTAGTGTCCATCCTAAAAAAAGTCCGCTTGAAAGAAAAAATAAAAACATTTAAGTCAATTTCTTTTAATTACATTTTTATTTTAATAACTAGTGATGATAGTTGCTGCGCTACATTTTTAGCTACATCAGAAATCTGCTCTATATGCAGCGTAAAATACCGTAAGTGTATTTTTTCACTTAGTTTTGTAATATCTGATTCTTGAAAGATTTTCCTTTTTATATTATTTGATAAAGCTTTTGTTTCTCTATGGTAAAAAATTGCTTTTTGAATTTTCTCTTTCACTTGCTCTGGAGAAGTAAAAAATATTCTAGCTGCAGGAATTACATTTTCTACAGATTTTACAGATAAGTTTACTAATTCTAAATAATCATTTGTTATTTCTTCATGCAAATGAGGTCTTTCAACATCAAATTGGCTTAGTACATCTTTAGACATATCTATTATATCATCAACACTATCCAATAAACTTAAGATATCACTTGCATAATTTGGCATTAAGGAGTGCATGTAAAATTCATTTTCAATTTTTCTCTTTATAGAATCTGCTTCTTTTTCTAAAAAGGTTAGTGTATTTAAGTTAAGATCAAACTCCTCATTATTATCATTTACATAATTATTAACTCCTTTTTTTAAGTTCAAAATTCCTAAATCAATTTTATCAAAAAATTCATCTATGCCTAATGCTACCGATTTTGAAGTTTTAAATATATTTATCATAACATTAAATAATTTATTACCCAAAGTTAAGTAATGTAGTTGCATAATTATATGACAATAATCAATATGTAATTTCAAACTATCTAAATGTAGTGTTTTAAATAATTTTAATTATTTGATATATTGATGTTTAACAAACATTTGTAGTTGTTTGTTTTAATTGTTTAAAAAAAATGTAGTGTTTGTGTTTTGTTTTTAAATTTCCTGTAGTGAAAATAATTATATCTAAAGTTAAAAAATAGGAGTTAATTATTATTGTAAATTTCTTTTAAACTTACCAACTACCACTTGCTCCTCCACCTCCGAAGCCTCCTCCACCTCCAAAGCCGCCAAAACCTCCACTACTAGATCCTCCTCCAAAGCCTCCAAAACCTCCTGAACTGCTTCTTCCTGATCCACTTAAAAGAATTGTAGTTAAAATATCTGCTGCTGTATCATTTCTGTTTCCTCTATTGCTTCCTCCTCCATTATTCTTTTTAGAAAATACAATTATTAGAAAAATAATAATGGTAATAATAAATACAATAGAAAATAAACTTGAGCCTCCACTTTCACTAGATTCAGTATTTTTATACTCACCTTTTAAAACTTCAATAATAACATCAACTCCCTTATCTAAACCTGTATAATAATCACCTTTTTTAAATTCGGGGAGAATTATATTTTCAATAATTCTTTTAGATAACGCATCGGTAAGTAAATGCTCAACACCATAACCGGTTTGGATTGCAATTTTTCTATCATCTTTAGCTAATAGTATTATAATACCATTATCTTTTCCTTTTTGTCCTATTTCCCATTTATGGCCAAGTTCTGTAGCATACATATTTATATTTTCACCAAAGGTTGTTGGCATTATTAACAAAAATAACTCTGTAGAAGTAGAATCACTATACCGTTCTAGTTTTGTTTCTAATGTTGCCTTTTCATTAGCACTTAATGTATTTGTACTATCAATTAAAGCAGGTATAAAACTAGGTTTATCTGGTATATTTTGAGAGAAAACACTATTAGCTATAAATAAAAATAACAATAGTATTTTTAAGAAATTTGATTTATCCTTTTGAAATCTCATTCGATAATTCGTTTGTGTCATTTGATTGGTAAGGAAAAAATTCTTTTAATTTTTTTCCAACTTCAATTATGGCAAGTTCAATTCCTTTAGAAAAATCACCTTTAGAAAAATAAGTAAGTACTAGTTCTTTTTCTGTATCCCAAAAATTTTCTGGCACTTTATTATTTATGGCTTCATCTCCTAAAATTGAAAACTTTTTACTCTCAACAGCAAAATAAAACAAAACACCGTTTCTTAATTTTGTAGTGTCCATTTTTAAAAAATGAAAAACCTCCAAAGCTCTTTCCATTGGAGGTTTATCTGTACTTTTTTCTAAATGAACTCGTATTTCTCCTGAAGTATTTTTTTCAGCAGTTTTAATAGCTTCAATAATTTGTTGCTCTTGAGAAGCTGTTAAAAAATCTTCAACTTTAGACATACTTATTTCTTAAAATTCAACTTTTGGAGCTACATCACTACCTTCAGCAGCTTGAAAACGTGCCATTTCATTAAAGTTACCAATGAAATTATTTAAAATATTATTTGGAAATTTTTTAATGTGCTTATTAAATAGGTTAACAACTGTATTAAAACGGTTACGCTCTACATTAATTCTATTCTCAGTACCTTCTAATTGACTTTGCAACTCTAAAAAATTTTGATTTGCTTTTAAGTCTGGATATTTCTCAACTGTTACTAATAATCTAGATAAAGCTCCACTTAAACCTTCCTGTGCTTTTTGAAATGCAGCCATTTTATCTGGAGTTAAATTAGTTGGATCTATAGTAGTTTTAGTAGCTTCAGATCTTGCTTTAATAACACCTTCTAATGTTTCTTTTTCGTGTTCAGCATAACCTTTTACCGTTGAAACTAAATTTGGAATTAAATCTGCACGACGTTGGTATGCACTTTCAACGTTAGACCATGATGTTTTAGCATTTTCTTCTAATTCAACTGATGTGTTGTAAAATCCAACTGCCATTTTATAAACTGCAAATGCAATTACAGCTACAATAATTAAAGGTATTAACCACTTTTTCATTTGTATAGTTTTAAATTATTTATAATTCTATTTATTTGTTGTTTGATACGCTGTTTTGTTACAAAAAAAATTAAAAATTTAAGAATCGATTTGAATTTTAATTTTAATTAATTCTTCTTTAATTGACTCTAAACGCGTTATAATTTCATGGTTGTTTTTAACAATTTTTGGATTTTCTTTCATTTTACTTTTTGCACCCTCTAATGTAAAACCTTTTTCTTTAACTAAATGATATATTAGTTTTAAGTTTTTAAGGTCTTCTTGTGTAAATAACCGGTTTCCTTTTTTGTTTTTTTTTGGCTTTAAAACATCAAATTCTTTTTCCCAGAAACGAATATGTGAGGTATTTAAACCAAATGCCTTGGCTACCTCTCCAATCTTATAATATCTCTTTTCAGGTAAGTCTATAAACATTAATCAAGTGATTGCCCCTCAATTTGAGCAGCTTTTTGCATAGCTTCAAACTCTTTAGGAGATAGGTTTCCATAATAAAAATCTATAGGATTTATTTTTGTGCCATTTTTAATAATCTCATAATGTAAATGAGGTGCTTGAGAACGACCTGTATTTCCCACAAACCCAATTAAATCTCCTCTTTTAACTTTTTGCCCTTTTTTAACATTGTACTTACTCATATGTGCATATAAAGTAATAAATCCAAAGCCATGATCTATCCTAACATGTTTACCATAACCTGATGACCTCTGATCAGCCCTTTTAACAACACCATCTCCTGTTGCATAAATTGCTGTTCCTCTAGGTGCAGTAAAATCCATGCCCCAATGTTTTTTTCTTGCTTTTGTAAATGGGTCAGAACGCCAACCGTAACCCGAAGCCATACGTGTTAAATCTTCTTTTTTTACTGGCTGAATTGCTGGCATTGCTGCTAATAACCCTTCTTTGTTCTCTGCCAATTTAACTATCTCATCTAAAGATTTAGACTGTACATATAATTGTTTAGATAAAACATCCATGTTTTTAGTAACATCAATAACCATTTTAGAGTTATCAAAACCTTCCAAAGCTTTATATCTATTTACACCACCAAAACCAGCTCTTCGCTGTTCTTCAGGAATTGGATTTACTTCAAAATATAATCGGTAAATATTATTATCTCTATCTTGAATTTCTTTTAATATTTTTTCTAATTGAACAATTTTTTTACTGTGTAATTCTTCATTTAATTTAACAAACTCTAATTGGCGCTTAACTTCTTTTTCTTTAGGAGATTCAAAGATTGGAGTAAAAACTACAAAACCAAAAATCATAAATATAAAAGCTGCTAAAACTGTAAATAATAGTTTTTTAAATGTATCTCTTTTTTTAACTCGTATCTTTTGGTATGATAGTGTATCTGAGTCGTAATAATATTTTACCTTCGCCATAAATATAAATTATGTTATTTTTGCACTTTAAAACGCCATAATATTTGCTAATATTGTGGCACATAATTAACAAATTTACAAAATGTTTTACAAAAGTTGTAAAACACATTTTATTTAGGAAATAATTAACAACTAAAATAGTTAAAATTACTATTATTTTAATCCAATAATATAAACTTTGACTAATACATTTAGACTGTACAAACAATAAGATATTACAAATGAAATCACAACAAATCCGTCAAGAATTTTTAGACTTTTTTGAATCAAAACAACATGCTATTGTTCCTTCTGCACCAATGGTGTTAAAAAATGACCCAACACTAATGTTTACCAATGCAGGAATGGTTCCTTTTAAAGAGTTCTTTTTAGGTCAAAAAAATGCCGTTGATAAACGTGTTGCCGATACACAAAAATGTTTACGAGTTTCTGGAAAACATAATGATTTGGAAGAAGTTGGTAAAGACACATACCATCATACCATGTTTGAAATGCTTGGGAATTGGAGCTTTGGAGATTATTTCAAAAAGGAAGCTATTGCTTGGGCTTGGGAATTTCTTGTTGAAGTATTAAAAATTGATAAGGATTGTTTGTATGTCAGTGTTTTTGAAGGTGCAAGAGAAGATGGTTTAGCATACGACCAAGAAGCGTATGATTATTGGAAACAATACATTAGCGAAGACCGTATTATTAACGGAAATAAAAAAGATAACTTTTGGGAAATGGGTGCTCAAGGACCTTGCGGACCTTGTTCTGAAATTCATGTAGATATTCGTTCAGCTGAAGAAAAAGCGCTGGTTTCAGGAAAAAGCTTGGTAAATATGGATCATCCTCAAGTGGTTGAAATTTGGAATCTAGTATTTATGGAATTCAATCGTAAAGCCGATGGTTCATTAGAAAAATTACCTGCAAAACATGTAGATACAGGAATGGGATTTGAACGTTTGTGTATGGTTTTACAAAATGTACAATCTAATTATGATACAGATGTTTTCACTCCACTAATTAGAGAAGTTGAAGCAATTACCAATAACGATTATGGTAAAAATGAAGAAATTGATATTGCTATTCGCGT
>Ga0209345_10002578_pt1 | contig 19835 bp, 18 predicted proteins | sample Cruoilmetagenom7_FD_187294 | JGI IMG/M metagenome (GOLD analysis project Ga0209345, IMG submission 187294) | Oil polluted marine microbial communities from Coal Oil Point, Santa Barbara, California, USA - Sample 7 (SPAdes) (version 2) | ecosystem: Environmental > Aquatic > Marine > Oil seeps ... | reverse complement strand
CAGATTTGCCAGGTCGAGATGCCATACTTCGGGCTCCACGATCGCCCCTTCAGCCATCATAATGAGCCTGGCCTCTTCTCCCCTCTCCAGGCTCCTGCAGGCCATAATTACTTTAGCTCCCTTCAAAACCAGCGCCCTGGAGATTGAAAATCCAAGTCCGCTGTTGGCTCCAGTCACCACCGCTGTTTTTCCGTTCTGTGAGGGGATCTGATCGCTGGTCCATACATTTTTTTTCATAAATGTTCCATTTCATGATAGGGTATACTTCCCTGAATGCATCTTATTTGTAAAGCGGGTTGAATATAACAACTAAAAACAGATAACGATGAAAACTACAGAGAGAAACAGGAGTATTTGGTTCATGGCAGCTCTGTTGTTCCTGGGAACAACACTTTTTGCTTTTCCGGGCAATGAGGAGGAGCTGGCCGATACCATAAATTACAAATCTTTTTATGGTAAGGTAATTGATTCCAATTCAAGCAAAGCCCTTCCGTTTGCGACCATCGAAGCACTTGGAAGTAACACCGCCACGGTAAGCAACATTGATGGTGAATTCACCATTAAGATTGAACGTAACGCGGATGTATCACAGTTAAAAGTCTCTTATATCGGATTTCAGAATCAAATCCTTGACCTGGCAAACTTCGAAGGCAAGAGGTCGTTCACGGTCGAACTGAATCCGAGTACTATTCAGTTAAAACAGGTAACCATTCGCCCCAAGGATGCCATGGAGCTCATCAACGATGTGCTGTATAATATCAGGAATAACTACAGTGACTCCCCCATGATGATGCGTGGATTTTACAGGGAGACTATCCAGAGGGGGAAAAATTATGTCTCTATCTCGGAGGCCGTAATAGATGTTTATAAAGGCAGCTACTCCAATGAATACCAGGTGGATCAGGTAAAACTATTCAAAGGGCGCAAGAGTGCCGATGTGGAAAAGATGGATACCGTCCTGTTTAAAGTGCAGGGTGGACCCAATACCACCATTCTGATGGATGTGGTTAAAAATCCCTACATCCTGCTTTCCGAAGAGTACCTGAATGTATATAATTTCCGTCTCTCAGATGTGATCGCCATTGATGACAGGCTGCACTACGTCATCTCCTTCGACCAGAAGGAGTATGTGGATGATCCCTACTACAGGGGTCGCCTCTATATTGAAATGGATAAACTGGCTATTTCAGAAGCCGAGTTTGAGCTGAATGTGGATAATGAGGATCAAGCTGCCCGGCTCTTTATCCAGCGTAAGCCGATGGGAATGAGTATTATACCCGAAAGAGCCGTCTACCGGGCCAAATATACCATTGAAGAAGACCGCTGGTACTTCTCCTATGCACGTGCAGAGGTGAAGTTTAAGGTGAACTGGAAAAGGAAACTCTTCAATACGACCTATACCACCATGTCTGAGCTGGCCATCACTGACCGGACCTACGAAGGAATTGAGAAATTTGCCGGCAGGGATCGTTTCAAAAGCAAAGATATCCTGAATGAGAAGGTTTATATCTTTTTCGATCAGGGATTCTGGGAAGGTTATAATGTCATTGAACCAGATCAATCCATTGAAAGTGCCATCAGGAGACTCAACAGGAAATTCCTGAGACGGAACAGCTAATCATAAGCAAGCATCTATCTATATAGCTCAAAGTACTGTCTGTAAGAATTGTGTAACTTTACCATCCCAGTCCAGTCACCCATTACAGACAGTGCTTTTTACACAGAAAAATGGTCCTGAAAGAACAACAGCAACTCAGAAAGATCCGAAAAGGAGATATTGCCTCTTTTGAAGCTCTTTTCCATAGCTATTACAGCGGTTTGTGCGGATATGCTGAAAGTTTGCTGGGTATGAAGGAGGTGGCAGAGGAGGTAGTCCAGGACGTGTTCTATAATATTTGGAAAAACAGGGAGACACTACGGATCAGGTATAGCATACAAAGCTACGTGTATCGGTCCGCCTATAACAACTCCATGATGTATCTGCGAAAAATGAGAAGGGAACATTTTATGGAAGACCTCTCCCAGGCAGAACCCCGGATGGATGCACCGGATCCATCCCAGCTCATCCAATTGAATGAGGTTTCAGATCTGATCATTCAGACACTGAAAGGGCTTCCGGAAAGGACCAGGGAAATTTTTAGATTAAACCGGCAGGAAGGATTAAAATACAGAGAGATAGCCCAGAAATTGTCCATTTCTGAAAAAACGGTGGAGGCAAATATGGGAAAAGCATTGAAGGCACTAAGAAACAGTATGGAGAAATATGAGCAGGAGTAGAGATAATGAAACGGCCCGTTACTTGGCCGGCGAAATGAACATGAAAGAGGAGATTGACTTTTTAAGTAAATCCGGAGAAAGCCAGGAACAACTATCAGAACTAAGAAACATGGAAAAGCACTGGAAATATTTTGATCAGAATCCCTCCCGGGAGAGATGGGATTCGAAAGAAGCCTGGAGTCAGCTGTATGAAAAGCTGGATTTGGATGGTCTCCTAGAGGATCAGACAGTCAGAACGAATCGGAGAACACTCACACCGCTGCTCAGGATTGCTGCATCCATTGCCTTGATTCTTGCCCTTGGCATTCCTGCACTCTATTTTGGAGTGATTCGTGATCAGACAGGGGATTTTACCAGAACTTTTCTGGCCGAAGAAGGGATGGCCACAGTGGATCTGCCCGATGGCAGCCGGATCTATTTAAATAAAGGATCAGAGATCAGCTATTCGAAAGCATTCAAGAACCAGCGGGCTGTAGCACTTAAGGGAGAAGCTTTTTTCGAAGTTATGTCAGATCCTCAAAATCCCTTCACTGTTCATTCCGGGGAGATGCTTGTCTCGGTATTGGGGACCTCGTTCAATGTGAAGCAAGGGGAGCAATTCTCTGAGGTAGAGGTCTATGTGAAAACCGGATTGGTTAAAATATCCATGGAAGATTCCGACCAGTTTATCTACCTGGAACCCGAACAATTCGGGGTACTTGAAGATAGAAATTTATCCAGTTCTGTTTTGGATGATCCCAATTATATTTCCTGGAAGACAAAAGATTTTAAATTTGTAGATACAGAGTTGTTTGAGGTTCTTCAGGAACTTGAAGAATCCTATCATGTGGAAATTCAGACTGGAGATCTGGATCTGTCAGATATGAGAATCACAACCTCCTATAGCGGACAATCGATCAATGCCATCCTGGAGACCATCGGTACAGCTTTTGAAATGAGTGTCAGTCAGAGAGATAACAGTTATTTTTTGACTAAATAAGCTACGCGCATGGGAGTTACATCAAGAGGAATAATGTCAGGATATCTTCATCCGACACGGCTCCTTTTGATTTTTTCGTTGTTCCTCTCCCGGCCCGCTCAAGGTCAGGAAAACCTCCCCGCAGTCCGGGTAAACGTTTCGTCCAGGAACCAGACCATCAACCGGGCTCTTGAGGAGATCACCTTACAGAGCGGGTACAATTTCACCTATGATGCAGCCATTATTAACGGGAGACAAAAGGTCCAACTCAATATCGAAAATCTTCTCCTGGAAGAGGCACTGGACTCTTTGCTCCGGGATCCGCGTCTGGATTACAGGGCCATCGAACAGAATATTGTTATTTATAGGAAAAATGAGGTCGCCCCTTCCCCCATCAGCTCCTCCATCGACCGGGCCCTGCTCAGAGGCCGTGTGATAGACAGGCGCTCCGGCAAACCACTCTCCTATGCTACCATAGCCCTCCTGGAAACCAGCCTGGGCTCCATTAGCAACCAGCAGGGAGAATTCTCCTTCAAACTACCACTGAATCTTCCCGATCCCATGATTATTGTCTCCTTTATGGGTTATAAAAGCCGGGTGTTCCCTGTGAGTTACCCCCTGGAAGAGAAGCTGGAGATCCAGCTTGAAAAGGAGTTGATCCCTTTGCAGGAGGTAATCATCCGCTATACTGATCCGGCCAAATTGCTACACGAAGCTATCAGGAGAATCCCGGATAACTACCTGGCGGACCACTCGACAATGACCGCATTCTACCGTGAATCTGTAAAACGCAATGACCATTGTATGGTCTACTCGGAAGCTGTGCTTGATGTGGCGAAAGGCCCCTATTCTTCACTTTCTTCCAGCGATTATGCCAGTATCGTAAAGCGCAGAAAAATTACGGATGTGACCGCGGAAGATTCGGTGCTGATAAAGCTGCGATCTGGGATCGCTACTTCCCTGAACCTCGATGCGATAAAAAACCGGCCCGATTTTCTGAAAGAGGATTTCCAGGCCAGGTACAACCTGGAGTTTACGGATATGATGACCTATGGCGACCGGCTGGTTTATGTGATCAGTTTTCAGCAAAAAAATGAGATCCCCGATCTTCTTTTTAAGGGTCAGCTATTCCTGGATCAGGAGAGTCTGGCAATACTGGCAGCCGATTTTGAGTTTAATCCGGAACTGTTGCACAGGGAGCCCGACCTCTTCCTGGTTAGCCGCTCTCCGAAAATTCATATACGTCCGGTGATGGCAAAATATCACGTAGACTATCGTTCAGTTGGAAACCGGTATTATATGAGCCAGGTTCGGGGCGAGGTGGAGATGAAGGTCCGGAAAAGAAGGAAATGGTTCAGCTCCAGGTATAAAATCTCTCTTGAGATGGCCATAACGGATCTTATTCCTGATCAGCGACTCAGGATTGATCCTGCAAATCGAGTGCGCAGAAATGTTGTTCTGGCCGATGAGCCCTTCCAGTTTGATCCGGATTTCTGGGGCGTACACAATAGCATTGAACCTGAAGCATCACTGATGGAATCGATCCAGAAGCTTGTGCACAACAGTCAGGAAATCATGGAGTAATAGTTGAAGTCAATAAGCATATAGAAGATTACACTATGAGAAACACTAAAACAGGAGGATGAAGCATATTGTAAAGAGATGAGCGTTACAGGCACCACACCGGCCATCGCCTACCCGATTATGGAGGAGGCACTTCTGTCCACCCAGAATATGATGGAGGTGGATGCCGTTTCAGGAGCTAGCTATTCTCTCCACAGATTCAGGTTTGCTGTAACACTTGCCTTAATGCAGGCTTCCCTCTGAATCTCAACAGGGGGATAGATTGGGATTGACTTTCTATCCGGCCTGTGTTACCTTTATCTATCCAATTAAAACATCGATCTATGAAAAAAATTCCAGGTTTACTGATTTTGGCCCTGATGGTGGCCTGTACTCAAGCACCTGTTGAAGTCAATAGGTACACAATTGAGCAGTTCTATGATAATCTCTCCATCGGAGGAGGAAGCTTTTCGGCCGATGAAACCAGGCTGCTTGTTTCCAGTAACCAGTCTGGTATCTACAACGTATATTCCCTGAATGTGGATGGGTCCGGTGAGCAGCAGCTCACCTTTTCAGAAGAGGAGTCCTTTTTTGCCAACTCCTATTTCCCGGAAGATGATCGCTTCCTCTACTCTGCAGACAAGGGCGGGGATGAGAATAGCCACCTGTACATGCATGAACCGAATGGCACAGTGACTGACCTGACTCCCTGGGAAGGAACCACCTCTCAATTTATGGGATGGAGCCGCGATTTTAAAAATCTCTACCTGATCTCCAACAAAAGAGATCCCCGCTTTTTTGATGCCTATGCCATGGACCTGGAAACTTTCGAACCGGTCTTGATATACGAAAATAAAGAGAACCTGAGCCCTGCAGGAATCTCCAACACCGGAAGATACATGGCCCTGACCCAGGAGCTCACCACCTCCAACAATGAGATGTACCTGCTGGAGCTGAGCTCAGGCGATATAAAACATATATCGGAACACGAAGGAGATGCCACTTACTCCCCTGCCGATTTCTCTCTGGATGATCAATATCTCTATTACCTGTCCAATGAGGGCAGTGAATTTACCTATCTCTCCTCCTACCACCTGGAGACTGGGAAAAAAAAGCTTGTATATGAAGCTGACTGGGACGTCTCTTATGCCTATTTCTCATTTAATGAAAAATATCAGGTGATCGGGATCAACGAGGATGCCAAAACAGTTGTAAAAGTGTTTGATGTTGCTTCCGGAGAGGCGGTTGCCATGCCGGACTTTGGCAACAGGGATATCTCAGGCGTATCCATCTCCAGATCGGAAAAGTTGATCCGGCTGGCCGCAGGCAGTCCCACTTCTCCCGGGGACCTTTATACGCATGAATTTGGAAAAGAAGATTTTACCCGTCTGACTCACTCCCTGAACAAGGAGATTAATGAAGCCGACCTGGTTGCCGGGGAGGTGATCCGTTATCCCTCCTATGACGGCCTGGAGATTCCAGCTATCCTCTACAAACCTAAGGAAGCCACCGTAAAGAATAAGGTACCTGCCCTGCTCTGGATCCATGGAGGGCCCGGCGGGCAAAGCAGGATGGGTTTCAGTAGTCTGATACAGTATTATGTGAACCATGGGTATGCCATTCTTGCCGTAAACAACAGGGGCAGCTCCGGTTACGGGAAAACTTTTTTCAACCTGGACAACCAGCGTCATGGAGAAGATGACCTTATGGATTGTGTAAAGGCTAAAGATTTCCTGGCTGGACAGGGATACATTGACATGGACAGGGTTGGGATCATGGGGGGCTCCTACGGGGGATACATGGTCATGGCCGCACTCACTTATCAGCCCGAAGAATTTGCTGTGGGAGTCAACCTGTTTGGAGTGACCAACTGGCTCAGGACCCTGAAATCCATACCCCCCTATTGGGAATCATTCAGAAAGGCTCTCTATGATGAGCTGGGCGATCCCTTTACCGAAGATTCTCTGAGACTTCACAAAATCAGCCCTCTTTTCCATGCCCAGCATGTGACCAAACCCTTGATGGTGCTTCAGGGAGCCAATGATCCCCGTGTGCTCCAGGTGGAATCAGATGAGATTGTTGCTGCCGTCAAAGAGAATGGCGTTCCGGTGGAATATGTGATCTTTGGTGATGAGGGTCATGGCTTCGTAAAAAAGGAAAACCAGATTGAGGGATACGGAAAAATACTAACTTTCCTGGATAAATATCTGAAAGGTGTGACCGAGGAGTAGTGGTTTATGAATACAGTTTCAGAAGAGAGGATTAATGAGCTTGCCCGGGACAAAATGGCCGGGAAAAGCTATTCCTCCATACGGGAAGAGTTATCGGCTTCGGGGATGAGCAAGGAGGAGATTGACAGGCTTATCCGACAGGTGGACGAACGGGTACTTCATGAAACGGTCATGCAGGGAACCCCGGACCGGACACAACAATGGTACCGTCTGGGTTTGATCCTGGCAGTGCTTGGCCTGCTCCTCTCCATTGCATATAATGCAGGGATAGTTTTAGAGAACCTTTCGGCACTGCTCATATACGCCCCCTTTTTTGCCGGGATCCTGGTGATGGTATACGCAAGAATATTGCAACGAAAACAATCTGCTCCAGACGACAACGGTACGGGGGCCATCCGGAGGAGGAGACCCTATAAATAAGCTTGTATGGGGTGTCGTAAATTTGTACTTTCTTCCTACCTTCGCAAAAAATTGGACAATGGTAGAGGAGATTGTAAAGAAGCGTTTTCCGTTTTTTGAATCCGGGCTGAGATCGGCCATCAGCGAAGCAGGCACTCTCAAAGAATTTGATGCTCAGGAGGAGCTGATACGTGAGGATCAGTATATCAAATCTTTTCCCATTGTATTATCAGGTCTGATCAAAGTCTGCCGAACCGATGAGGAGGGCAATGAATTGCTGCTTTACTATCTAAGACCTGGTGAGGTCTGCACGGTATCACTGATTTGTTGTATGGACCGGACCCGCAGCAGGGTGAAGGCCATTGCCGAAGAGGAGACCACTGCCATTGCAATACCGGTGGAGTTGCTCGACAGCTGGATAACCATCTACCAGACCTGGAAAGAGTATGTGATGCACTCCATGCAGCTCCGATTCGATGAGCTGCTCGACGCACTGGACAGCATCGCCTTTTTAAAAATGGATGAACGGCTGGAAAAGTTCTTTACCGATCGCTACCGTTCCTCCGGCTCCAAGATTTTCGAAGGATCACATCAGGATGTGGCCCAGTCCATGAACAGCTCCAGAGAGGTCATATCCAGGCTCTTAAAACAGATGGAGAAAAAAGGGCTTATCAGCCTCTCCCGCGGCCGGATCGATTACTCACCCTTATGTGACAAAAGTTACTGAACATTTCTCCCTGCTTCTATTTCTTTGTGCACTTCAAAACAGAGTAAAATAGATGAAACCGATAGCTGTACATTCTTACAAGGAGCTGGAATCCGGATTATCCTCAGCAGAGAGGGCCTTTCTGCTAATCTATAAAAGTGGTGCAGAACAAAGCGATTGTGCGCTTGAGCGGCTCGAAAAGAGCAAAAGCAAAGATTCTCAGAAGCTATATACGGTGGATGTGAACAGGGTTCGTGATATCCATGATCGTCTGGAAATTACCACCGCTCCCAGTCTTGTGGTATTTGAACATGGGAAGAAGGTGAATGTTATCAAAGGCTGCCAGACCGAATCAGCCTATGGATCCCTTCTGTCCGGACGAGAATTAGGCGGACAAAAAGCTGGCGGACCGGGGAAGAGCAAGCAGGTTATCGTCTATTCCACTCCAAGTTGTAGCTGGTGTACCACCTTGAAAACCTATCTGGATCAGAATCAGATCAGGTACAGGGAGATCAATGTAGCTGCCGATACCACAGCAGCAGAAGCAATGGTCCGAAAAAGCGGACAGCAAGGAGTTCCACAAACAGAGATAAACGGCCAGATGATTGTGGGTTTTGACCGGGACCGGATCAATCAGCTGCTGGAGATAAAATAAGTTCGACGCTTATTGTAAACCTAAATTAAAGTAAAATGAAAGAGTTACAGCCAATCAATCAACATGTGCTTCTGGAGATTGAAGCAAAAGAAGAGAAAACAGCTTCGGGAATCATCATTCCTGATACCGTTAAAGAGAAACCTCAATTCGCAAAAGTTCTGGCAATCAGTGGGATCGAAGATCCTGAGGTAGCAGTTGGCGATGTGGTTTTTTACAAGAATTTCTCAGGGACAGAACTGGAATTCGACGGTAAGGAGTACCTGATGATGCCCTACGCCGATATCCTCGGAAGGATTGTTGAAACAGACAAGATCTAGTATCGTGCCTGACCGGCTGTAGGCAACTTCACATTATCAATATCTTTAGGTTTCTGCCGAAGGGCTGCTACTCGACATAGCAGCCCTTCTTTTTTATACCCCTGTTTAATCCTATCTTGCACACCTCATTTATTCATCCTTAAAACTGACATTGTGAAAAAACTAGTTCTAGCTATGGTAGTTGTATTGGTCTTCTTAACTGCATGCAACACCGAAAAAACTGAATCCATGAATCCATTCCTTACAGAATATACCACTCCGTTTGGGGTACCCCCTTTTGATAAGATAAAGAACGAGCATTTTATTCCAGCTTTTGAGGAAGGGATGAAACTGCATCTGGCAGAAATTGATGCTATCGTAAACAACAGTGATGCTGCCACCTTCGAAAATACAATTTATCCACTGGATAAAAGTGGAGAACTGCTTGGCAAAGTAAACGGTGTGTTTTTCAGACTCCGTTCAGCTGAGACCAATGATGAATTGGACTCAATTGCCAGGGTGATTCAGCCTGTTCTTACGGCGCACGGAAGCAGCATCAACCTGAATCCCGGACTGTTTGAAAAAGTAAAGGCCCTCTATGCGGAAAAAGAGTCCCTGGATCTTAACGAAGAACAGGCCATGGTTCTGAAAAAAACTTACCGCCACTTTGTTCGGGGTGGTGCAAACCTGGAGGAAGAAGCAAAAGAAAGAATCAAGGAGATTGACAAGAAACTTTCCATGCTAACCATGCAATTTGGGGATAACCTTTTGAAGGAGACCAACTCTTATCAACTGATTATCGAAGACGAAGCTGATCTGGCCGGACTTCCTGAATCGGTTCGCTCTGCAGCCGCTGATGCTGCCAACGCAGCGGGAATGGATGGTAAGTGGGTATTTACCCTGCATAAGCCAAGCTGGATTCCCTTTCTCCAGTATTCAGAAAAGCGGGAATTAAGAGAAAAAATATACAGGGCTATGTTTATGCGTAGCAACAATGGGAATGAATACGATAATAATAAATTGATCCCTGAAGTACTCGAATTACGGATCGAACGTGCAAAATTGTTGAGCTATGAAACTCATGCAGCTTTTGTACTGGAAGAGAGAATGGCTAAAAAAGCTGAAAATGTCTATAAGCTACTGATGCAGGTCTGGGAACCTGCCCTGGACAAAGCAAAAGAAGAAGCTGCCATGATGCAGAAGATGATCGACCGGGATGGAGGTGAGTTTCAGCTGGCTTCCTGGGACTGGTGGTATTACGCCGAGAAGATCCGGGTGGAGAAATACGCTCTGGATGAAGAGGAAGTAAGAACCTATTTCAGCCTTGAGACTGCAAAAGCCGGACTGTTCGATGTGGTTAACAAACTCTACGGACTCACTTTCGAGCCACGCAATGACCTGCCCGTTTACCACGAGGAGGTGATGGCCTACGAAGTGAAAGAGAGTGACGGCTCGCACCTGGGCATTCTGTATATGGACTTCCATCCAAGACCGGGTAAAAGAGGGGGTGCCTGGAGTACCAGCATCAGAAGAGCGCATGTCAAGGATGGGGAGCCGGTAAAACCGGTACACCTGATTGTTATGAACTTTACCAGACCTACAGGGGATAAACCGGCTCTGCTCAGTTTTGATGAAACACTTACCTTCTTTCATGAATTCGGACATGCACTCCATTCCATGCTCACCACATGTGAGTACCTGGCAGTCTCGGGAACTTCTGTTGCCACTGATTTTGTGGAGCTGCCGTCGCAAATTATGGAAAACTGGTGTGCACATCCCGATGTGCTGAAGAGTTATGCGAAGCACTACCAGACCGGGGAGGTAATTCCTGATGAGCTCATTACTAAGCTGGAAGCTGCCAGCAAATTCAATCAGGGTTTTGTAACCGTTGAATATACCGCTGCGTCTATCCTTGATATGGATTACCACACCCTTACCGAGGCTGCCGGACTGAAAGCCAGTGATTTTGAGGAGGCCTCCATGAAGCAGATCGGACTGATTGATGAGATTATCCCACGTTATAAATCCAACTATTTTCAGCACATATTTGCCGGAGGGTATTCTGCCGGTTATTATAGCTATATGTGGTCAGAAGTGCTGGATAAAGATGCCTTTAACGCTTTCGTAGAAACCAGTCTGTTCGACCAGGCCACCGCTATCTCGTTCCGGGAAAATATCCTGGAAAAAGGTGGTTCCAGGGAGGAGATGGAAATGTATGTGAATTTTAGGGGAGCAGAACCCACCATTGACCCGCTGTTGAAAGGAAGGGGCCTTAATTAGAACTAAAGGGAGAAAGATTACCTTTTAAACACAAGAGGGGTATAGGTGTCAAATGCACTTATACTCCTCTTCCTTTTAGGATGGTGATCGCGGTGTAAAAGAGAATTTTTACATCCACAAAGAGGGACATATTTTCAATATAAAGGATATCGTACCTGAGTCTTTTGATCATCTCCTCAACATTTTCTGCATACCCATACTTCACCTGCCCCCAGGAGGTAATTCCCGGTTTCACCTTATGGAGATGTGTATAATGAGGAGCTATGCTTATGATCTTCTCGATAAAGTATTCTCTCTCAGGCCGGGGTCCCACCAGTGCCATATCGCCCTTTAAGACGTTAATGAAATTGGGAATTTCATCCAGTCTGTGTTTCCGCATCATTTGACCGAAGCGGGTCACTCTTGGATCATGCTTGGAAGAGAGCTCCGGTCCGTTCTCTTCAGCATTATGATACATGGAGCGAAACTTGTAAATCCTAAACTCACGGCCAAACCTGCCTATCCTGTCCTGCCTGTATAGGATGGGACCTGGTGAGGAAAGCTTCACACCTATGGCCATAGCCAGACTCATTGGAATCAGAAGTATCAGAGCCAGTATGGAAAGGGCAATATCCATCAACTGTTTCACATTCTGTTGCCAGGCAGGCATCACATCCTGATTCACTTCAAGTAAAGGAGTCCCAAAAATGGTGGCACTTTTTACTTTCCCGGTCAGGATATCGGTTATACTTGGTATGGCACTGATCTTGATATCCAGTAGTGAAAGTCTGCTTACGATATCTCCAATCTTATCATGTTCAACGGGATCCAGGGCAATAATAACCTCCTCCACTCCTTTGTCCTCTAATATAAGCTCCATATTCTCATGCCCCCCCAGATGGCTCAGATGGTCCTGCAACTGGTAATGCACCTTCTCCTGTACGTTGATAAAGCCAAGAATATCATATCCGGTGGACCTCTTTTGATTAATGATGTCCAAGTAGACGTCCACCGCATTTTCATTACTACCGATCATGACTGTTCGAAATCCGATATCCCGCCTGTGAACCCGTGTAACCGTTCTGCTGGTTAGTACTATCCGGGGAAACAATACCAGGGTAAAATGAAGGAGGAAGAGGGTGATAAACAAGCTGTAATAATGGGTATAATCCAGAATGGCATCATCCAGAATCAACAGGAAGAAAACGATAACTACCCCCAGCAAGGAACTCAAAAGGGTACGGATAAAATCATCCAGCCGGGAACGTCGGAAAACATTCTTATAAAAGCCTGTGAAATAATATAGCATTATCCATGCAATAGGAAGGCTGATGACTCCGGTCCAGAACCTGGGACCCAGGGTAATAGGTACCTCTGTTCCAAAAACCTGGGGCTCAATATAAATCTTTCGATATAAGAAAAAGAGTACCCAGGCCAACATGGCAGCCAGGAAGTCAAATAAGATGTAAAGAATTTTCTGTTTTCTCTGATTCTTCATTCAAGTGGTCGACCTCTGCTGATATAACTGAAAATGGTTGCCGATAATTGCATCGGCTATCAAAAAAAACTCCATTTATGTTGCAGAATATCTCTTATATTTGTCCATCCAAATGGAACAGGCAGATAGTTTTAGACATAAGGGATTAAGAAAGAAGCTTATAGACTCCATCAGGTCCAAAGGGATCATGAATGAAGACGTTCTGGAAGCCATGGACAGAGTTCCCCGGCATCTCTTTATGGATAGCAGTTTCGTCACCTTTTCCTACACCGATAAGGCCTTTCCCATTGCTGCCGGACAGACCATATCTCAACCCTACACCGTTGCATTCCAGACCGAGCTGCTGGAGGTGAAAAAACACATGAAGATCCTGGAAGTTGGAACCGGGTCCGGATACCAGACAGCCGTCCTGCTGGAACTTGGTGCACGGGTCTATACAATTGAGAGGCAACGTCAGCTTTTCCTTGATGCTCAAAAGACACTGGGTCCACTAAACTATAAACCCATATTCTTTTATGGGGACGGATACGAAGGATTGCCGGCATACCAGCCCTATGACAGAATCCTGATAACTGCAGCTGCCCCTGAAATACCACAGCTCCTTTTGAACCAGCTGGCCGTTGGTGGCATACTGGTTGTCCCGCAAGGAGACCGTTTCGGTCAGAAGATGATTCGTGTAAAACGGGAATCCGAGGACCAGTATAAGCGCAGCGAACATGGCCACTTCTCCTTTGTCCCTCTGCTACGAGGTAAAAATCAATAATATGTTACGCATAGAGACACATGTGTTCAACGCTTTCCAGGTCAATACCTACCTGATCATAAATGAACATGAAGACTGCCTGGTAATTGACCCGGCTTTTTATTCTCCTGAAGAGGTCAGGACCTTTGATCGCTATATTGCTTCGAAGGGATTACAAATAATCGGACAGCTAAATACCCACTGTCATGTGGATCATGTCCTGGGGGTGCGACATATGCAGACCAGCTATAACTGTCCCCTTCGGGCCCACCCGGAAGAGGAAAACTTACTCAAAAATGCCCCCCTTATGGGAGAGATTTACGGGCTTCAGCTGGAACCCCTTTCAGGAATTGATAAACCCATCCAGGAGGATGAAATAATCAGCATAGGCGAAGATAGCCTCAAGGCGATTCTCGTGCCTGGGCATTCCCCGGGAAGCCTCTCCTTTTATTCCCCCGATTCCGGTTTTGTGGTCACGGGAGATGCCCTGTTCCAGGGATCTGTTGGCCGAACAGATCTGCCCGGAGGAGACTTTGATACGCTGATCACCTCCATACGGAACAAACTATTAATCCTGCCCCGGGAAACAACTGTTTATCCGGGACATGGGGATCCAAGCACCATTGGAGAGGAAGCCCTGAACAATCCCTTTCTCAGCATGGCTTAACAACATGATTTCCTTCACTATTTTTCATCGAAGGTTTCTTTATATTTGCGCTTCAGTAAGGACTTATTTCCACTAAAACCTTATTTTTTCTATGAATGCTGATCAGTTTAGTGAGCGTCATCTTGGCCCGCGGAAGCCTGAAGTTAGTCTGATGCTCGAAACCATCGGAGTCAGAAGCATTGATGAACTGGTATCCCGTACCGTTCCGGCTTCCATTATAAAGGAAGAACCGATGAATAATCTGCCAGAACCGATGGATGAACAATTTTATCTGAAGAGAATCTGGGAAATTGCCACGAAGAACAAGCTTTATAAGACCTATATCGGGCTTGGGTATTACAATACCGTCCTTCCCCCCGTCATCCAGCGCAATGTGCTTGAAAATCCCAACTGGTATACTTCCTATACCCCCTATCAGGCTGAAATTTCACAGGGCAGGCTGGAAGCATTGCTAAACTTCCAAACCGTGGTCATGGATCTAACCGGAATGGATATGGCCAATGCTTCACTACTGGACGAGGCAACTGCAGCCGCTGAAGCCATGCTCATGTTCTTTAATGCACGTTCCAGGACTGCCGTAAAGGAAGGCAGGAACAGGTTCTTTGTTGATAGGAATGTCTTCCCGCAAACAAAAGCAGTATTGGAAACCCGTGCCGATTCCCTTGACATCCAGCTCCGCTTCGGATCCTACCGGGAAGAGCAACTGGATTCTTCCTTCTTTGGTGCACTGGTCCAGTACCCGGCAGCTGATGGGGAAGTCAGGGATTATACAGCTTTCACTCAAACTGCTCATGAAAAAGAAATACCTGTTGCTGTTGCCGCTGATATTATGAGCCTTGTGATGCTCACTCCTCCCGGTGAATGGGATGCTGACGTAGTAATAGGTTCCACCCAGCGTCTTGGGATCCCCATGTTCTTCGGCGGCCCCCATGCGGGATATTTTGCATGTAAAGAGACCTATAAAAGACATATTCCAGGCAGGATCATTGGAATTTCCATTGATGTGAACGAAAAACCTGCTCTCCGAATGGCACTCCAGACCAGGGAACAGCATATCAAGCGGGAACGTGCCACTTCCAACATCTGTACAGCCCAGGCACTGCTGGCCACCATGGCCGGCATGTACGCTACCTATCATGGTCCGGAAGGATTATCCAGGATCGCTACCAATATACACTCAGGGGCAGCCTACCTGGCTTCGCAACTGAAAGAGCTGGGGTATACCCTGGCTCACCAGGATTTTTTCGATACCTTAAGTGTTAAGTTGCCTGAGAAGCTGAGTGCCGCGGAAGTCCGGAAAATTGCAGAAGAGAAGGAGATCAACTTCTATTACCCTGATGAGCATACGGTTCAGTTTTCCACCGATGAATGCACCCTGGAAGAGGAGCTTAACGAAATCCTGGAAGTCTTCTCTATTGCAGTAAAAAGATCTGTTCATTTCCAGGAGGTGCTGGAACATGCCCTTGCATTTAAACCCTCCTTCTACCGGAAATCTCCAATCCTCAGTCAGCCGACCTTTAACAAATACAGGTCCGAGACCGATATGATGCGGTATATCACCATGCTGGAACGCAAGGACATCACGCTGACTCAATCCATGATTTCCCTGGGATCCTGTACCATGAAGCTGAATGCTGCCTCCCAGCTGATCGCCATCAGCTGGCCGGAGTATGCCTCCATTCACCCCTTCGTCCCCATCAACCAGACAGAAGGATTTCATCAGATGATTTCTGAACTGGAACATGCACTGACAGAAATTACTGGATTTGAAACCATTTCCTTTCAGCCCAACTCAGGAGCGGCTGGAGAATATACCGGCCTGAGGGTGATTCAGGAATACCATAAGGACCGTGGAGAAAGCGGACGAAACATAGTGCTGATCCCGGCATCGGCACATGGCACCAATCCGGCCAGTGCCGTCATGGCCGGACTGCAGGTAAAAGTGGTTAATTGTGATAAGCATGGAAATATTGATACCACACACCTGAAAAAGCTTGCAGAAGAAAACAGAGAAGTACTTTCCTCCATTATGATCACCTATCCTTCCACCCATGGGGTATTTGAAGATAATATCCGGGAGATCATCGGGATTGTGCATGATTGCGGCGGACAGGTCTATATGGACGGTGCCAATATGAATGCCCAGGTGGGCCTTACCAGTCCGGCTTTCATAGGAGCTGATGTCTGCCACCTCAACCTGCATAAAACCTTTGCCATCCCCCATGGTGGTGGCGGACCCGGTGTGGGTCCCATCGGCGTGGCCGGTCACCTGGTGGAGTACCTCCCCACCCATCCTTTGGTCGAAACCGGAGGGATGAAAGGAATCAGCAGTGTGGCAGCTGCCCCCTATGGAAGTGCAGGGGTCCTGGCCATCTCACATGCATACATTAGCATGCTTGGTGCAAGCGGGCTAACAGAAGCCACACGTATGGCCATCCTGAATGCCAACTATGTGGCAGCCTCACTGAAAGATTACTATGACATCCTGTATACAGGTACCGAAGGCTTTGTGGCCCATGAAATGATCCTGGATTGCAGGAAATTCAAAGCCATGGCGGATATTACCGAGGCTGACATAGCAAAGCGCTTAATGGACTATGGATTCCACGCTCCCACCCTCTCTTTCCCGGTACACGGAACACTGATGATGGAACCTACCGAAAGCGAATCCAAGGCCGAGCTGGACCGTTTTATCCAGGCCATGATCGATATCCATAAGGATATTATGTTGATTGCCAACGGACAGGTGAAGGCAGAGGAGAGCGTACTCAGAAATGCACCACATACTGCTGAGGTACTGGTTAACGATACTTGGGAAAGAGGCTACCCCAGGGAAAAGGCTGCCTTCCCACTCCCCTGGGTAAAGGATAACAAATATTGGCCATCGGTAAGCCGGATCAATGATGGATATGGCGACCGCAACCTGGTTTGCTCCTGCGACCCCATTGAGTCCTACCAGGATTCATAGGTATTCAGGAAGCCTTCTTTAAACTGCTGCGGGCTCTTCCGCATTCTTGGGGGAAAGAAAGAGAAAGTTGTCACAAACAATCTCTGTGCTATAGTGCTTGTTCCCTTCTTTATCGTCCCATGAATTGGTGGAGATTTTTCCCTCAATATAAAGAGCATCCCCCTTTTTCACATGCTGCTTTACAATATCGGCCGCCTTGTTCCAGACAACGATCCGGTGCCACTCTGTGCGCCGAACCTCTTCGCCCTCCTTATCGCGCCACACCTCATTGGTGGCAAGTGGAAAGTTGGCCACAAAGGCTTCACCATCACGCTCTGATACCCTGGGTAGCTCGCCCACGTTTCCTACGAGCGTCACTCGATTTACTCCGTATTTCATATTTCTTTAGATTTGGTTACATAGCTTTATGTGATAAGGCATATGCTAATCGTATATCTTGCCCTTAAAAGATTCAGAGAAAACAATTTACCCTTAAAGATGTTTCTACTTTATTGGTAGCCTCAATTAAACCAGATGAAAGAAGCATTTAATATAAGATGAAATCCCGAGTCATAGCTTTGCTGTGTATCCTTGTGGTATCCATCCTTTCGTGCAAAGCTCCTCTCCATGTCAAGAGCTCGGATCCCCGGGAAAGCCAGCTGGTGGAATCTTCAAGGATCCTTTTCCTGGATTATGAGGTGACCAGGGATAGCACAAAAAATAACTACCATGTACAGTTGATCAATAAGATCATCAAAAACGGCTCCGTCAAAAAGGATCTTCATCGATCGTATCAGGAAAAAAAAGATGATCTTGAGCTACTGGTCATGGACAACAATCACCAAACCATAAGCCGGCAATATATTCCCAATCCCCTGGACAGATCAGTCGAATACGTGAATGATGCCGGGCAGTTTGAACGAAAAATGATTCATCTGGACAGGGCCCAATTCAGTGTAAGACTGCAGATTGAGCCCGGTGCAGCATACATTCAGCTTAATAGATTCACAGGAAATGATATGGAAGGAACACTCCTTTTAAAAACTAAAATCAAATGAAACAGTTTTACGCACTCATATCTATTTCACTCCTTTTCAGTATTTCATCTCCAAAGGAAGTGTACAGCCAGACCTTCAGGGTAGATACCATTTTGTATCAGGGCGAGAAGGATTACTCCATTAACCTGGTATTCCTTGGAGACGGATTCCTGGAAAGCGATTTAGCAGATTTCAGAGAAGTTGCAGAAAGCTTCACCAACCTGCTTTTTACCGTTGATCCGTTTTTAAGATTCCAGAGTTACTTTAATGCTTTTTCCATCAGTGTGCCTTCAAATGAACAGGGTGCTGCAAACGATCCTGATACCCTGATAGATAACTATTTTGGAAGCACATTTGGCTATGCAGGCATTGCCCGATTGCTGGTGCCCACAGACAACAGCGCCATCACTACGGTACTGGCTAATAATTTTCCGGAATATGACCAGGTATTTATGCTGGTAAATTCCGCTACCTATGGTGGCTCCGGTGGATGGGTGGCCACGGCATCCCTGCATGAGGACTCCCCGGATGTTGCTCTGCACGAACTTGGTCATTCTTTCTCAAATCTTGCCGATGAATACTGGGCAGGAAGCCAGTATGCCCGGGAAGCAATTAATATGACCCAGCAGACCAATCTGGATCTCCTGAAGTGGAGAAACTGGTATGGCGATAAGGGCATTGGGCTCTATTCCCATTCCGAATCTCCCACCTGGTACCGGCCACATCAGAACTGCATCATGCGATACCTGGGGGAACCATTTTGTGCGGTATGCCGGGAAGGAGTTATAAAGAGCATCTACGCAAGAGCATCCCCGCTGAAAGGGTACGAGCCAGGCATTAGCACTTTCGATATGACGGCCGATTCTGTAGTTTTTCAACTGGATCTGAATCATCCAGAACCAACCTCCCTGGAAAGAATCTGGTACCTCAATGGAACAATGATAGGAGACGATGTGGATTCAATCATTGTGCGATCCACCGATCTCGAAGATGGCTTGAACCGGGTAATAGCTTCAGTTATGGACACCTCATACCAGATAAGGCCATACGAGGATGAAAGTTTTCATACCCATGAGGTGGAATGGGCTGTCAGCAAGGGGGCGGTCAATATCGGACAAGAGATAAAAATTTTGGATCAATCCGCTTTTAGCATCTATCCAAATCCGGTAAGCGACATTCTGCATATACAGATCCCGGGAGATCAAACTGAGGATGCTGAAATTATTCTTTACGACTCCCAGGGGAGACAAATACGAAGCGCCGTAGAGAAATATCCCGGGTTTTTTTCCATTGATTTGAGTGAATTTGCTGCGGGTTTTTACATCATCAGGATCAGGCTGAAGGGTAAATATTTGTCTTCCAGAAAAATAATAAAGCATTAATCCGAAAAAACAAATTACCTTTACGCTTGTTATTAGTTTGAGTTATGTTTCATTTTAATTAAAAGTTATGAGTAACGGTACAGTAAAATTCTTCAACAATGTAAAAGGTTTTGGTTTTATCAACCCTGAAGAAGGAGGTAAAGACGTTTTTGTACATCAAAGCGGATTGATCGACGAAATCACTGAAGGCGATAAAGTTAGCTACGAAGTAGAAGAAG
>Ga0209345_10002577_pt1 | contig 19842 bp, 20 predicted proteins | sample Cruoilmetagenom7_FD_187294 | JGI IMG/M metagenome (GOLD analysis project Ga0209345, IMG submission 187294) | Oil polluted marine microbial communities from Coal Oil Point, Santa Barbara, California, USA - Sample 7 (SPAdes) (version 2) | ecosystem: Environmental > Aquatic > Marine > Oil seeps ... | reverse complement strand
CTAATATCACAAGAGACAGAGCTTTTGGTGTCTGATTCTTTTACTTGTACAAAATCTAAAGAGATAGTTCCAAAAGGATTTAAGAGAGCTGTTGAGCTTTATAAGGTTGAGCAAAAGAAGCAAACTCAAGATGAAATAGTTAAAGATATAAAAAAGAAAGGTTTTGAATTAAACTATAATTTAGAAGAACTCTCAGTAGAAGATAAAAATAGTTTAAAAGATGAGTTATCAAGTCTATTAAAAAAGTTTTAATTATAATTGATAAATAGAATAATTTTAGGTATAATGCGAGTTCCAAAAATCTGCCCCCATACGGATTTAAAAAATATATAGATATTCGTACCGAGACGAGTATCAAAAGGCAAAAAAATGAAAAAAGATTTACACCCAGAATTTGTAACTTGTACTGTAACATGTGCATGTGGAAACACTTTTGAGAACAAAGCAGCTCAAGATACACTTAAAATAGACATCTGTTCTGAATGTCACCCATTCTTCACAGGTTCTGAAAGAATGGTAGATACAGCTGGTAGAATCGAGAAATTTAACGCTCGTTACGCTAAAAAATAGTCTTTACTTTAAAGATTTAAAATGTTGTCTTTAGTTCCAACTCCGATTGGAAATATAGGTGACATTTCACTAAGAGCTATTAATGCTCTTAGTGAAGCTGATATACTCCTTTGCGAAGATACTCGCGTCACAAAAAAACTTATCCATATTTTAAAAGAACGATACAACACAGTTTTTAAAGAAAATCAAGAATTTATCTCACTCCATTCACATAATGAAAAATCTTTTGTTGAGAAATTAGAACTATCTTTTTTTCAGCAAAATATTGTTTATGTTAGTGATGCTGGTATGCCAGGAGTTAGTGATCCAGGACAGGTTTTAGTACGCTACTGCATAGATAATGATATTGAGTATGATATTTTCCCCGGAGCGAATGCGCTTCTAACAGCTTTTGTAGCCAGTGGATTTGTCGAGACTCAAATGCTTTTCTTTGGCTTTTTGGATCATAAAGGAACATCAAGAAGCTCACAGCTTCAAGAGGCTCTGCATAATGGTTATACAACCATACTTTATGAATCTCCTCACAGGCTTGATAAACTTCTTTTAGAGATAAAAAAAGAGGAGCCAAGTAGAGAACTTTTTTTAGCAAAAGAACTTACTAAAAAATATCAAAAATACCTTCATGGAACTGCAGAAGAAATCTTGCAAAAACTTGATGGAAACTATAGAGGGGAATGGGTGGTTGTTATAAAAGCAGGTGAATCTCATAGTGCCTCTGCTATAAGTCAAAACGATATTTTGGCGCTAGATTTACCGAAAAAAACTCAAGCAAAACTTATTTGCAAAATCACCGGAGAGAACACAAAAGAGTGTTATCAACGACTTTTATCTCTTTAATCACTTCTAAGTAATCTCATTTTAACTTTTTTTAGCTAAAATGTCTTTCATGTTAATCTATGCAAAACAACCAATATATTATTTAATAAACAACTATCCGCAGATGATAAAGACTCTTTATCTTGCAAAAGAGATTGAGAAAAAAGAGTATTCTCGTCTGATGAAGATGGGCTTTGAAGTAAAAAGAGTTCCAAATGAAGCTGCACAAAAAATGTGTAAAAATGCTTCTCATCAAGGCTTTTTAGCTGAGGTTAGTGATTATAAGCCATACACTTACCAGCTATTCTTAAACAAAAAATTTGTTTTAGTTTTATCTGGACTTACAGATGTTGGTAATATTGGTGCAATTGTGCGAAGTGCTTATGCCCTTGGTGTTGATGCTATTATCGCATGTGGAGTAAAACAATTACCTTTTGATGGGATAACTCGCTCAAGTACTGGTGCTTTATTTGATATGCCTTTTGCGATTGAGCAAAATGTTCATGATGTCTTAAATGATTTTAAGATGTCTGGTTTTACTACCTATGGAGCAGAAATGGGTGGTGAAGATATAAGAGATGTTGAGATTGCTGATAAACGGGTTTTAGTTTTAGGTAGCGAAGGAGAAGGTCTTACTTCTCGTGTTGTATCAAAACTAGATAAAGTTGTTAGTATTAAAATGGCACATCAGTTTAACTCACTAAATGTAAGTGTAGCTGGAGCAATATTAATGGATAGAATGAGAATAGGAGATAGCTAATGGATGATGGTTTAAATGTTTTAAAAGAACTAGGTGCACAACGTATTCATAAAGACACACATATATCAAAAGAGTATGTACAAGCTATTATACACGAGAATTTTGATGGATTAAATAGTGTTCAGTTTATTGGATTTATTTCTATTTTAGAGAGAGAATATAATGTAGATTTAGCTGAGTTAAAGGCTAAAGGTGTTTTATATTTTGAAGAGATGACTCCGATAGATGCAGAACCAAAAAAAGTTTTTGTTGCACCTAAAAGAAAGATAAGTTATGCAAAAGTCTATTTTACTTTAGGTGTAGTTATCTTCTTGTCTTTTGTTTATTATACATATATCTACTTAAGCTCATTAACTCCAAATATAGAAAAGATAGATAATACTAAAATAGAAAATGCACAAAAAAATATAAGACCTGTTTTAGAATTAAAAAATGCTACAAAGTTTAATGAAACTGAAGAAACAAATGCAACAAAAGAGAATATTGAACTAGATAAAAAACCAACTATAATAAAACCAGAAGTTGATGTTAAAGAAGTTTCAACTAGTAGAAGAAGTTTGAAGATAGTCCCAAAAAATAAAGTTTGGGCTGGATATATTGAAATAGAGACAAATAAAAAGCATCAAAAGATATTTACAGAAGAATTTGCCATAGATACTACAAAAAATTGGATACTTCTTTTTGGGGCTGGAACTGTTAAGCTTGAAGTAAATGGAGAGCTTAAAACATTTGTATCAAAAAGAAATATTAGATTAAAGTATTTAGACGGTGAACTTACTAAAATCACAGTAGAAGAGTTTAAGAGTCTAAACAAAGGTAATAAATGGTAAAAATATTTTCTATATTTTTACTTTTATGTTCATTTGTCTTTGCAAATGAGTTAGAACAAAATATTTTAGCAGAAGAAACTACTTTAATAAAAAAGATAAAAACATTTGTAAGTGATAGTTCATATGAAAAAAATAAAGATTTTATAAAACTTATATTTTCTCCAGAATCTAATTACTACAGACAAGATAGGGTAGATGTTGTTAAAGTTGTTCAAACATTAAAAGAAAATGGTCTTTTAAACCTTTTTTTTAATAAACCACAAGAGTTGAAACTAAATTTTAAAACTAGTGGTTCACCTCTGTTTTTTGTAAAAATAATGGGAGACACACTTAGAAATATAGGCTATTATAGATATGTAACCTTGGAGTCAAATCTAGATGCATCTCAGTTTACGTGGACTATTGTTTTAAATGCTGAGTATGCAACAGACCCTTTAATATTACAACAAGAGCTGAAAAAAAGTGGATGTAATATTATAGATATTAGTAGAAATACAAGTAATAATTGGGATTATAGTATTGATATGAGTGGTGGTTACTTAAATATCGTCTCTATTGAAAGCCCTGATGAATATGAGTTAAAGAGATCTTTATATGCCCATTGGTTAAATGTACAAAGTATAGAAAAACTTACAATAAAGAGTTCTATAAGAGATCGCTGGTATCCACAGATTGCTTACTATAATAAGCAACTACATCTTTTAAAAGTTATAAAAAGAGATAAAAAAACAAAAACACTTTCACTGACAATTCCAAAGTGTGCAAAGTATATAAAAATTTCAGATATGTACACTCTTAAAAACGTAAGAGATAACTTAATACTTCAGCCAAGTGGCTCAAGATAATTCAATAATTAGAAGGAAATATAAATATGTTTGATGAAATAGAATTTGATAGAATGAAAAGACTTCCAAAGTATGTATTTGCTGAGGTTAATGAACTAAAAATGGCAGAGCGTAGAGCCGGTGCAGATGTTATCGATTTTTCTATGGGAAATCCAGACGGAGATACTCCAGAACATATTCGTGAGAAGCTTGTTGAGTCTGCTCAAAAGACAAAAACTCACGGTTATTCAACTTCAAAAGGTATCCCTAAACTTCTAATGGCAATATCAGATTGGTATAAAAGAAGATACGATTGTGACCTAGATCCTATGACGGAATGTGTAGCTACAATGGGTTCAAAAGAGGGTTACGCACATTTAACTTATGCTATTACAAATCCAGGTGATGTTGCAGTAGTTCCAGATCCAACTTATCCTATACATGAGTTCTCTTTTATTCTAGCTGGTGGAAATGTTGTTAAGTTTGGTATAGAGTTTGATGAAGATTATAAAATCAATGAAGATAAATTTTTTCAAGATTTAGAACGTGTTTTTAAAGAAACATCTCCTAGACCAAAATATGTTTTAGTAAACTTTCCTCATAACCCTACAACTGCGACAGTTACACAAGAATTTTATGTAAAACTTGTAGCGATGGCAAAAAAAGAGCGTTTTTATATCATCTCTGATATTGCGTATGGAGATATAACTTTTGATGGTTATGTAACTCCATCTATTATGAGTGTTGAGGGTGCTAAAGATGTGGCTGTTGAGTCATTTACACTTAGTAAATCTTATAACATGGCAGGTTGGAGAGTTGGTTTCTTTGTTGGAAATGAAAAACTAATCGGTGCCTTACAAAAAATTAAATCTTGGTTAGATTACGGAATGTTTACACCTATTCAAGTTGCCGCTACTGTTGCACTAAATGGAGACCAACAATGTGTAAGAGATATTACAGATAAATATGACCATAGACAAAATGTTTTAATAGAAGCATTTGATAGAGCAGGTTGGAAGATAAGAAGAAACCAAGCATCTATGTTTGTTTGGGCAAAAATTCCTGATTGTGTTGAACATTTAGGTTCATTAGAATTTTCAAAAAAACTATTAACTGAAGCCGGTGTTTGTGTAGCTCCAGGAATTGGTTTTGGTGCTTATGGTGAGAACTATGTTCGTATCGCTTTGATTGAAAACGATAACCGTATTCGCCAAGCAGCTAAAAATATTAAGAAATTTTTGAAACAATTTGAAGAGGAAAAATAATGATTAAAGTTGGAATAATCGGTGTTGGAACTGTTGGGACTAGTGTAGCTCAGATTTTAGTTGATAATGCTGATGTTATTTCTGCTCGTGCTGGAACTGATATCATTGTAAAAAGCGGTGTTGTTAAAAATCTTTCAAAAGACAGAGGTTTAGATATTGTTTTAACTGATAATGTTGATGATATTTTAAATGACCCAGAGATTGATATAGTAGTTGAACTTATGGGTGGAGTTGAAGAGCCATTTGAAGTTGTTAAGCGTGCACTTAGTAGCGGTAAAGCTGTCGTAACTGCAAACAAAGCACTATTAGCTTACCACCGTTACGAACTAGCAGAACTAGCAAAAGATATAGCCTTTGAATATGAAGCATCTGTTGCTGGTGGTATCCCTATTATTAATGCTCTTCGTGATGGTTTATCAGCAAATCACATAGAGTCTATTATGGGGATAATGAACGGAACTTGTAACTATATGATGACTAAGATGACTAATGAGGGTGTTGCTTATGATGATATCTTAAAAGAGTCTCAAGAACTTGGTTACGCAGAAGCTGATCCAACTTTTGATGTTGGTGGTTTTGATGCTGCTCATAAACTACTTATCTTAGCTTCTATCGCTTATGGAATTGATGCTAAACCTGAAGATATTTTAATCGAGGGGATAGATAATGTATCTCAAGATGATATCACTTTTGCAAAAGAGTTTGGTTATGCAGTTAAGCTTTTAGGAATTGCTAAAAAAGATGGTAGTGAAGTTGAGCTTCGTGTTCATGCTTGTCTTATTAAACAAGATGAGATGATAGCAAAAATTGATGGTGTTATGAATGCTATATCTGTTGTTGGCGATAAAGTTGGAGAGACACTTTATTATGGTCCTGGAGCTGGTGGAGATGCTACTGCATCTGCTGTTGTTGCTAACATTATTGATATTGCAAGAAGTGGAAAATCCACTCCAATGCTTGGGTTTGATAAACCTATGGAAGGTAAACTAACTTTAAAACCAACTCAGATGATAGAGTCTAAGTACTATCTCCGTATAAATGTTTCTGATCGTGCAGGAGTTTTAGCAAAAATCACTAAAGTTTTTGAAGATAATAACATTTCAGTTGAGACAATGTTACAGCGTCCTTGTTCTAATGATTCTGCAAATCTTCTTATCTCAACGCATATTGCAGTTGAAAAAGATATTCAAAATATGATAAAAAAACTAGAGTCATTAGACTTCATCAACTCTTCTCCAGTGATGATTAGAATAGTATAGGTAATAATTTTGAAAATTTTAATTACTGGTGCTAGTAGTGGTTTAGGTGAGGAATTAGCTCGTCAATATGCTACAAAAGATAATGAACTTATTTTACTAGCTCGCAGAGAAGATAAACTTTTTAAACTAAGAAGTGAACTGTTTGAGAGTGCTAAAAGTGTAGAAATTATTGTCGCAGATGTTACACTTTTTGATGAGCTTCAAGTTAAGATAGATAAGATTGGGCATGTGGATATGGTAATTCTAAATGCTGGCATATCTGTAGGACACTCATCACTTATAACACCCATAGCAGACTTTAAAAAACTATATGATGTAAATTTAACAGCAAATCATGCTATTTTAGAAATTTTACTTCCAAAATTTCAAGAGCAAAAAGCTGGTAAGATAGTTTTTATATCTTCTTTGGCTTCACTTATTTCAATGCCATCTTCAAAAGCTTATAGTTCTTCAAAAAGAGCTTTAAATGCCTACGCTGAGGGAATACGTTATAAATATAAAAAAGACGGTATAAAAGTTATTAATATTTTACCTGGTTTTATTCAGAGTGAAATGACAGATAAAAACAGTTTCCACATGCCATTTCTTTTAAATACTGTAGATGGTGTTAAAAGAATCAAAAAAGCGATAGAAAAAGAGAAAAGAATTTATGCATTTCCGCTTAGATTTTATTTAATCATTCGACTTTTAAATTCACTTCCACATTTTTTAAGAGAGATGATTGTAAACTCCATTTATAAATAAACCTAGGATACTAAACATGGAAAATATACAAACGATAGATAGTGTATGTACTTACTGTGGTGTTGGTTGCGATATAGCAGCTAATGTAGATGTTAGCGAGAATAAAATTGTAAAAATATTTGCACATCCTGATGGTGTAGTTTCTCAAGGTAAGCTTTGTATCAAAGGTAAATATGGCTTTGACTTCGTTGATGCAGATGACAGACTTAGAATCCCTCGTATCCGTAAAACTTGGTTAGAAAAAAATCCTGCAATTAAAAATGTTATTGGTTCATCTTTAGTAGATTTTGATGATGAATGGTATGAATGTGATTTAGATACAGCTACAACTGCTGCAACTCTAAAAATAAAAGAAACACAAGAGAACTACGGACGTAAATCTATTTGTTCTATTGGTGGAGCAAGAACTTCATGTGAGAGTTCATACCTTTTTCAAAAATTTACTCGTCATACTTTAAACTCTCCACATGTTGATAACTGTGCTCGTGTTTGTCACTCACCATCATTAAGTGGCATGAAAGTGACGATAGGTGAGGGAGCTGCTACAAATCCTTATAGTGATATTTATAATGCAGAGTTTATGATAGTTATAGGCTCAAACACAACTGAGGCTCATCCTATTATTGCAAACCGTATTATCGATGTTGCTCGTGAACATGATAACTTGGCTGTATTTGATGTTAGGGAAATTAAACTTCATAGATTTTCTAAATATAAGGGGATTATGCCACACGAAGCAAATCTTTTAACTCTAAATATGATTGCATACGTAATTATGGATGAAGAGCTTTATGATGATAGTTTTATAGCAGATAGAACAGCTGGTTTTGCTGAGTATAAAGAAAAAATCATGAATGATCCTTATGCTAATCCTGATTATTATAATGAAATAGAAGGTTATGAATATCTTTCTAAAATGATAAGAAAAGTTGCTCGTGAATATGCACTTAAAAAATCAATGATTTTTTGGGGACTTGGTATAACTGAACATATAGATGGTTCATACGCAGTAATGGCGATAGTTCACTTAGCCCTTATGACTGGTAATGTTGGAAAAAGTGGTACTGGGCTTATGCCTCTAAGAGGTCAGAACAATGTTCAAGGGACTTGTGATATGGGAATGCTTCCATATTTTGCACCAGATTATCAACAGCCGAAAGAGGTTGGTCTAATGACACCTCAGTTAGTTGATGAGATGCTTGAAGATAGAGTGAAAGTTGTACTTAATATTGGGGAAGATTTAACACATATCCATCCAAACCTTAACAAGATTGATAAGGCATTTGAGAAACTTGATATGATTTTCGTTCAAGAGTTATTTATGACAGATATTGCTTCACGTGCTGATATCGTTGTTGGTGTAAAATCAGCATATGAGAAAACAGGTGTATATGTAAATGCAATGAGAAGACTACACCTTTCACAACCACTTGTAAAATCAGACTTACCAGATGACTGGGAAGTTCTTCAAATGTTAGATAATAAAATGGGTGGTGATTATAACTATAAGTCGAGTAAAGATGTATGGAGTGAAGTGCAAAAAGTAGCTTATAGACGTTTTTCAGGAGCTGATTATCATAGACTTGAAAAACATCGTAAACGTGGACTTCAGTGGCCAGTTCATACAGAAGATACACCAATACTTCATCAACTAGATTTCCGTACAGATGATGGTCTTGGTCATTTTAAATATAACCAGTACAAACTTCGTGGGATGATAAAAGAAATAACAGAGAAAAAACTTACAGGTTATCACTTAAGTACAGGTCGTACACTTGCTCACTACAACAATGCATCACAGACTTCAAGAAGTGAATCTTTAATGAAACGCTATCCTGAAGATGTTTTACTTGTATGTGAAGAAGATGCAGCAGACTTTACAAGTGAAAAAGTAATCCTAAAAAGTGAGTTTGGTGAGACAACACCACTTACTATTAAGATAACAGATAAAGTGCAACCTAAAACACTTTTCTCAACTTTCCACCATGCTTCGTCTAAGATAAACTCACTCTTTGGAGATGCTTCTGATGAGGTTATCTTAACTGCTGCATTTAAGACTATTAAGGTTGAGGTTATTAACTGTTAGGTTTATCCAATGAACACTAAACAGCGCCAAAACATAAAAGAAAAAATTATTACAGAGATAGCATCTATCCAAAAAAAGATAGTGCTTCTTGAAGAAAAATCACAACCCATTACACCTGACTGCTCGCTTGGACGACTCACTCGTCAAGAGATGATGCTAGAGCAGCAAGTCTATCTTCACACACTGCAAGAAAATCAAAAACGACTTAACAGATTAAAATTTGCACTCTCAAAAGTTGACAATGAAGAGTATGGTGAATGCAAAGAGTGTGAGGAAGATATAGCCTATGAGAGGCTTCTTTTAGTTCCAGAATCTATTTATTGTGTAAATTGTTTAGATGAGTTAAACGGTGAGTAGAACTAAAGGAAATCTAGCTGAGGATTCGGCATGTGGATTTCTTATAGATAATGGTTTTTCAATTATAGAGCGAAATTTCTATTCCCGTTTTGGGGAGATAGATATTATTGCTACTAAAGATGAAGTTCTACACTTCATCGAAGTAAAAAGTGGACTGGATTATGAGTCTGCTATACAAAATATAACTCCCTCAAAATTAAATAAACTTATCAAAACCCTAAATGTATATATGAAAAAGAATGGTCTTGATGTTGACTTTATGATTGATGCAGTGATTGTGTCGCCAAAAAAAATTTGGCATGTGGAAAATATAACTCTTTAATCGTTCTTTTTCAACTCAACTTCATCAAGTATATCAAAAAAGCCAGCAGGTTCTCTGCTTCCTCTGTCGTCGTGTATCACTTCACCTTTTGAAGTTAGGAAGTAGTGTCTTGGTACACCTTTGATTGCAAAGTGTTTAGGAATGAAATGTTGGTCTCTTGAAAGATAAACAGGGATATATTCTTCTTTTAATCTATCCATAACTTCTTTTTTAGATAAAGTTAGTTTTTTAAACAAATCGCAAAATCTGCATTCATCTGCACCAACAAAAATGTAAACATCTTTCTTTTCTTTTTTTGCTTGTTCTAGTGCTTTATAGTAGTCATGTGACCAATCTAACTCTATACTGTATAGAGATGATATAAGTATTAGTGTAAGTATTATTGTTTTCATGATGCTATTTTACTTACTATATGTTTAAAATGGTATAATTTTCCCAATATAATTTGGAGAATTAAATGAACGCGAAAATATTTTTTGGATCAACTGAGACAACTAAAGAAAATTTAAGTGAAAGAAATAGTCCATACAGCGGTGATATAGTCTCCACTGCTCCAATTTGTGACGCAGATGATACAAATAAAGCTTTAGAGATAGCACAAGCAGCTACTAAAGATGCAAAGGCTTCAACACTTGCACAAAGATGTTCTTGGCTTTTAGATGTAGCACAAAAATTAAAAGAAAACAAAGAAGATATCGCTCAAACTATTACTGATGAGGTTGGTAAACCTATAACATTTGCAAGAGTTGAGGTTGATAGATGTATTGAAACTGTTACTTTATCTGCTGAGACTATGAGAACTATGCATGGTGAGACAATTAACACAGATGCGATGGCTAGTGGTAAAAAAACTATTTCTTACTTTTCTCGCGTGCCTGTAGGTGTAGTTGCGTGTATTACACCTTTTAATTTTCCTCTAAATCTTGTTGCACATAAACTCGCTCCTGCCTTGGTCGCTGGAAATACAGTTGTATTAAAACCAACTCCAGAAGCCCCACTAACTTCTTATAAATTTGCCAAATTATTTATAGAGAGTGAGTTTGCAGTGCCAGATGCTCTAAGTGTAGTATATGGTGATGCTGAGGTTGGTGGAACATTGGTAAGTTCTGATATACCAAGGGTTATTAGTTTTACAGGGAGTGTTCCAGTTGGTAACATCATTACAAAATCTGCAGGAATTAAAAAAGTTGGACTTGAACTTGGTGGAAATGCTGCGACTTATATAGATAAATCTGCTGACTTAGACTTAGCAGCTTCACGTTGTTCTTTAGGTGCTTTTGTAAACTCTGGTCAAGTTTGTATCTCTTTACAAAGAATCTATGTAAACGCAGATATTTATGATGAATTTGCCAATAAGATGGCAGAAGAAACTAAAAAACTTGTAGTTGGCTCACCATATGAAGATGATACTTTTATGGGACCCCTTATTGACGATGAATCAGCAAGTAGAGCTATGGGTTGGGTTGAATCCGCGATAGAAGAGGGAGCAAAACCTTTACTCCCTCCAAAAAGAGATGGCAGAATGTTTTACCCATGTGTGATGGCAGATGTTAGAGATGATATGGCTATAGTATGTGAAGAGGTTTTTGCTCCAATCGTTTCACTTGTAAAAGTTGATGATTTTGATGATGCGCTTCCTAGGATGAATAACTCCCCTTATGGACTTCAGTTCTCAGTATTTACAAATGATTTAGTATTAACAAAACGTGCAATAGATGAGCTTGATGCAGGTGGGATTGTTATCAATGATATGCCTACACTTCGTTTTGATATTCAGCCATATGGTGGTGTAAAACTTAGTGGTGTAGGGCGTGAGGGTCCAAGATTTGCTATTGAAGAGATGACAGAGATTAAGAGTGTGGTGATTTGCTAGAATGCCTCGTGAAAAAGTCATTCTCTCTGCTTGCTTACTTGGAGAAAATTGTAGATATGATGGTAAAACAAAAAAAGTAAATGAAATAGTTGAAGCTTTTAAAGATCATGAGATTATCCCTTTTTGTCCAGAAGCTCCTCTTTTTGGAACTCCAAGAGAGAGGATAAATGTTGTACAAATTGATGAAAAAAACAAAATAATAACTGATGAAACTCTCATAGATGTAACACAAAAATTAGAAGATGAAATCACTGCATTTATAAAACAAAATCCACATGCCAAAGAAATTATTTTAAAATCAAAAAGCCCAAGCTGTGGGCTTGGAACTACCCCTATATTAAATGAAAATAAAGAAATTGTGGCAAAAGGAAATGGAATTGCTGCTCAAATGTTTTTAAATTATTATAAAAATACACCTATAAAAGATGAAAACTCCTACCTTTAAACACTTCTAGCAATATTTTTTGATATAATCGCGATATATTATAATGCGAGAACAACTATGGATATTAGAGAAGAATATTTAAAATTTTTTGAGTCAAAAAATCATGATAGAGTGGCATCTGCTCCACTTATTCCTGATGATGCAACATTACTTTTTAATAATGCTGGAATGGTACCTTTTAAGTCGATTTTTACAGGTGAGATTCCAACTCCCCCAAACCCAAGAGCTACTTCATGTCAAACATGCTTAAGAGCCGGTGGTAAACATAATGATTTAGAAAACGTAGGACATACAGCACGTCACCATACATTTTTTGAGATGCTTGGTAACTTTAGTTTTGGAGATTACTTTAAAGCAGAAGCTATTGACTACTCTTGGGAGTTTTTAACTGAGGTTATAAAACTGGATGTAGATAAGCTTTGGATAACAGTTCATGACAGTGATGATGAAGCTGAAAAACTATGGCAAAAGCACGTTCCATTGAATAGAATTTTAAGACTTGGTGATGCTGATAACTTCTGGTCTATGGGTGATACTGGTCCATGTGGTCCATGTTCTGAGATTTTTTATGATCAAGGTGCTGATAATTTCAGTGGCAAAGAGGATTACCTTGGTGGTGAGGGTGACAGATTTTTAGAAATTTGGAATCTTGTTTTTATGCAGTATGAGGTTAAAGTTAAAGGTGGAGAAAGAATACCATTAGCAAAACCTTCTATTGATACAGGTATGGGATTAGAACGTGTTATCGCTATAAAAGAGGGTGCTTTATCTAACTATGGTTCTTCACTTTTTATGCCAATTATCAATGATGTTGAAAAACTTATAAATAAAGAATACAAGTACGAAACAGGAGCATCTTACCGTGTTATTGCTGACCACATACGTACAGCTGTATTTCTACTATCACAAGGGATTAACTTTTCAAACGAGGGACGTGGTTATGTTCTTCGTCGTATTCTTCGTCGTGCGGTTCGTCATGGTTATTTGCTTGGATTCCGTGAGCCATTTATGTTTAAGCTTGTAGATAGAGTTGTTGAAATTATGAGTGGTGAGTATGAGTATTTAAAAACTAAGTCTGTTGCTGTAAAAGAACAGATAGGGCTTGAAGAGGCTAGATTTTTTAAGACTATTGAGTCAGGAATTGCTCTGTTTGAAGAGGAATTAAAAAATACAAAAGAGACTTTCTCTGGTGAAGTTGCTTTTAAACTTTACGATACTTTTGGTTTTCCACTTGACCTTACGGAAGATATGTTAAAGAGCCATAACTTAAAACTTGATTCTGCTAAGTTTGAAGAGCTGATGTTAGAGCAACGTACACGTGCAAAAGCTGCTTGGAAAGGTAGTGGAGATGATGCAGTTGCTGGTGATTTTAAAGAGCTTTTAGAAGAGTTTGGTGAAAATACTTTTGTTGGATATGACTTCACACAGCATTCTGGAGAAGTTTTAGCACTTCTTGATGAAAACTATAAAAAAGTACAAAGTCTGACGATTGGCTCTAAAGGTTGGGTATTACTAGATATTACTCCTTTTTACGCTGAGAGTGGTGGTCAATGTGGGGATATAGGTGAGTTAGAGGGTTTTGCAAAAGTATTAGATACTAAAAAATTCTTTGGACTTAATCTATCTAAAATTGAAATTACAAAAGATTTGGCATGTGGAAATATAGTTGATGGACATGTTGATATTTCTAGAAATGAGATAACTAAACATCACTCTGCTACACACCTTTTACATGCGATTTTATTTGATGTTTTAGGCGATCATATATCTCAAGCTGGCTCACTTGTTGAAGCAGATAGATTAAGATTTGACTTCTCTCATCCTAAAGCAGTTACACATGCCGAACTTGCAGAGATTGAAACTAGAGTTAACAATGAAGTTCTAAGAGCAATCCCAACAAAAACTCAAGTTATGGGTATAGAAGATGCTAAAAATAGCGGTGCAAAAGCTCAGTTTGGTGAAAAGTACGGAGATGAGGTTAGAGTTGTAAGTTTTGATACTGCTTCAGTTGAATTTTGTGCTGGTGTTCATGTTGATAACTCTGCAAAAATCGGCTCATTTATCATCACTAAAGAGAGTGGGGTGTCTGCTGGTGTTCGCCGTATAGAGGCAGTTTGTGGTCAAGCTGCTTATAATCATTTTTGTGAACAAAGAATGTTGGTAAAAAGAGTTGAATCAGAAGTTAAAAACCTTGATGTTTTAGCTGGAATTTCAAGAATGAAATCTAATATAACAGAGTTAAAAGATGAACTTAAAGAGGCTCAAAATTCTGCAAAAGTAGAGATTAGTGCAGATGAGATTAATGGTGTAGCTGTTGTTATCGAAGAATATCCAACTGGTGACATTAAAGACAAAATTGATGAGTTGAAAAATCAAAATGATAAACTTTGTGCAATGCTTTTTCAAGTAAAAGGTGAGAAGGTTTTAATAGCTGCTGGTGTTAAAGATGCTAACGCAAAAGCAGGTGATTGGATTAAAAATATAGCTCCAATTCTTGGTGGTGGTGGCGGTGGTCGTCCAGACTTCGCTCAAGCTGGTGGAAAAGATAAAACTAAATTACCAGAAGCTAAAGTGGAAGCACTAAACTTTATAACAGAGGCTCTTTCGTAATGGTAGAAATATTTGCTGAGTATAAAACTATAATAGTATTTTTACACGTAATCTCTGCTGTTGTATGGGTTGGTGGGATGATAGCTATGCGTTACGCTGCTCATCCATCTTTTATGCAAATTGAGTCTCCTGCACATAGATTAGAGAGAATCGCACATGCCTTAAAAGGACTTTTTACAATTGTAGTTCCTTTTGTTGTAATCCTTTTAGTAACCGCTATCTTTATGATAAAAGGTTATGGGCTATCAGCTAGTGAATATTCTTCATTCTCACATGCCAAAGAGGGAATCTGGTCTATTATGACAATCAACCTTTTTGTTATGATAATGAGACGAAACAGAGCTGTAAAACTTTTAAAAGAGGGTGATATGGTTGGTGCAAAATTCTCACTTGAACTTATAGGTAAGTATATGGTTCCACTAAACATAGTTCTTGGTCTTATTGCTATTTTCTTAGGTACAACTCTCTCAAATAGTTTTTAACATGCTAAGACTAGCTTCATCCTCACAAACTCGCGCACAGCTCCTAAATGAAGCTGGGATAGAGTTTGTTCAACAAGTGAAAGATTTTGATGAAGATAGTATAATCGCAAGTTCTCCAAAAAACTTTGTTTATCAGGCTACGCTTGGAAAATATGAGACAAATTTAAAAGCTTTTGGTTATGAAGATTATCCACTTTTAGTAGCTGATACTGTTGTGACAAGCCAAGGTCAAATCCTTCGTAAAGCAAAATGTGTAGATGAAGCACGAAATATTTTAATGACTCAAAGTGGAAATATAACTTCAATAGTTACCTGCATGATTTACCACTCAAAAGATAAAAAAATAATTGATATTTCTCAAACTGATTATCTATTTTCTGAATTTGTTCAAGATGAATTAGATGTATATTTGCAGAGTGGAGAATGGAGAGGTAAGGCTGGAGCTTGTATGGTTGAGGGCTTTTGTAAGTCTTATATCAAAGAGGTTCGAGGCTTTGAAAGTACTGCAATGGGACTAAATACAGATACTTTAATAACTTTTATTTAATATCAATAAATAACATGATAAGATAATAAATATAAGGAGATTTGTATTTTGAAAGCTTCAAAGACGTATTTAGCTGTTTTTATTGTTTTTGTTATAATAATTTATTCCTCATTAAGTTATATTAACCTTATTGAAAATAAGAAAAATGCCCTTCAAAAACAGGATTATAAATCTCAAGCAATAGATATGGACTCAAGAGTTGCTGAGATGATACTCTCTAAACAAAAAGCTACTATTGCAATGGCTCTTAGCCTAGCAAATAATGACCACCTTCGCAAAGATATACTTAATAATAATATTTCTAAAGAATACTATAAAGATTTAATAGCCAAATTCAAAGTAAATACACAATATAAAAATATATGGATACATATAGTAGATAAAAATTTAACTTCTTTATGCAGAAGTTGGACTGATAGAAGGGGTGATAATATTGCCCACATAAGAAAGGACTTAGTTGAAGTTATTAAAACAAAAAAGGTAACTCATACAATTAGTTCTGGTGTATTCACTATAGCTATAAAAGCGATAGTACCAATTTTAAAAGATGGAGAGGTTGTTGGAACCTTAGAGCTAATTTCACATTTTAACTCTATCTCAAAACAGATGAAAAAGTTTGATGTTGATTCAGTTGTAGTTTTAGATAAAAAATTTAAAGAAAAACTAACAGATCCATTTACAAATATTTTCATTGATGATTATTATGTAGCAAACTTTGATGCACCACTTCACTTAAGAAATTATATGCAAAAAAAAGGTGTAGAAAACTTTTTAAGTTCATCATATATAATTGATAATGGCTATATGATACTATCACGCGAGTTAAAAGCATTTGATGGGGAGATTCTAGGATATTATGTTATGTTTAAACATGTAGATGATATTTCTAGTGTTTATTTGGACTTTTTTATGTTTAAGTGGCTTACATTTGGACTTCTATTTTTTATGGTGATAGCAGGTGTTATCAATATAATAATGTTTTATAAAATGAGAAAACAAAAAGTTTATTATAAAAATATAATGGATACTACTACAAATATTGTAATAATTAATGACAAGAAAAACATTCTTAATGTAAATAAAGTTTTTTTCAAATATTTTGAAAGATATAAATCTATTGAAGAGTTCAAAAAAGAAAATGACTGCATATGTAACTTTTTTGTTGAGGAAAAGGGTTATATACAAAAGGAGTTTAATGGTACTCACTGGGTTGATTATCTTATAGAGAATAATTCAAAAAATCATAAAGTTAAGATAAATATTTTTTCTAAAGAGTATTACTTTTCTTTGAGTGCATCAATGATTTCAAAGGAACTAAAGCATTATAGTATCGTTTTTACTGATATAACAGAGCAGGAAAACAACAGACATAAGCTAGAACAGATGAGTATAACTGATTCACTTACTGGAATTGGAAATCGTAGGTATTATCATAAAAAAATACTGAGTGAAACAATACGTGCAACTAGATATAAACATTCTTTATCTTTAGTAATGTTTGATATTGATTTTTTCAAGCAAGTAAATGATAATCATGGACATGCTGTTGGAGATGAGGTACTTATAGAATATTCAAAACTAATTCTTTCTCTTTTAAGAAAAGGTGATATTTTTTGTAGAATAGGTGGAGAAGAGTTTATGGTTATACTTCCACATGCCACAAAAGATGAAGCTAAAAAATTGGCTGAAAAATTAAGAGATAAAGTGGAGTCATATAAAAAAGTTATACCAATTACTATGAGTTTTGGGGTTGTAGAGTACATTAAAGACGAAGATTTAGATGCCTTATATAAAAGGGTTGATGATAATCTATATAAAGCTAAAAATAGTGGAAGAAATATAGTTGTCGCTGGTTAAGTATGTATTATCAAAATGAATTAAAAGCTCTTAAAAAATCTAGAAGACTTAGAAGCAGAGAAGTTATAGATAACTCTATTTTAGATTTTGCTTCAAATGATTATCTTGGCTTATCTCATAATAAAAAGCTTCATACTTCCACATGCCAAGAACTAGACAAACTTCCTCTACATAGTTCAAAAGCCTCACTTTTAGTAAATGGTTATCATCAGATTCATAAAGATTTTGAAGAGGCGTTATGTAAGGCAAATGGTTTTGAAGATGGAGTTGTTGTTGGGAGTGGCTTTGCTGCAAATATAGCGATGATAGAATCACTTGTAAGAAAGGGCGATATTCTGTTTATGGATGAAAAATATCATGCTTCAGGAGTTCTTGCTACAAACCTTCGGCATGTGGAAGTTGTGTTTTTTAAGCATAATAATATGGATGAGTTAAAATCATTATTCGCTAAATTCCCACATGCCAAACGTCGTATTGTAGCAGTTGAGGGAATCTATTCAATGGATGGTGATTTAGTTGATAAAGAAGTATTTGAAATATGTCAAAAAGAGGATGCACTTTTAATAGTTGATGAGGCACACAGTAGTGGAGTAGTCGGCGATAAACTTATGGGTGTGTTTGATTTATACAATATCGAGATAAAACCAAACCATATAAAAATGGGAACCCTTGGAAAAGCTTATGGAAGTTTTGGGGCTTATATATTGGCATCAGAACATATAGTAGAGTATCTAATTAATCGTGCAAAGCCCATCATCTATGCAACTTCACTTTCACTTTATGATACGCTTTTAGGACATAAGTCTTTGGAGTATATTTTAGACAATTGTGAAGATTTAAAAGAGCAAATAAAACTTAGACAGAAAATAGTTAAAGATATTTTAGATGTTGAAGTTGAGGGTTTAATAGTCCCAATTTTAATCAATGATAATAAAAAAGTTATAGATATAAAAAATTCACTTTTGCAAGAGGGTTTTGCTATTGGTGGGATTCGTCAGCCAACAGTTGAACATGCCATACTTAGAGTTATCGCGAGACTTGGACAAACTACTGATGAGTTAAAAGAACTTTGTCATAAAATAGCGAAGTTTAGATAAAATATCTTTATGAAAATTCAAAAGCTAAAAATAAAACTTCAAGATAAAACTCTTGTAGATATAAGTCTTAATATAAATAAATCTTTAGCTTTAGTAGGACAAAGCGGAAGTGGTAAAAGTTTAACGCTAAAAGCACTTTTAGATATGTTACCAAGCACTATGAACCAAGAGTTGAGTTATGACGCAGATTTTGAGTTAAAGGCTGGAGATACTATCTCTTTTGTTCCACAAAACCCTTTTACGGCACTCTCTCCACTTACAAAAATAAGCAAGCAGTTTTTTATTCCACATGCCAAAAAGCAAAAACTATTTTCACAAGTTGACCTTGATGAAGAACTATTAGAGAGATTTGCTCCTGAACTATCAGGTGGACAACTTCAACGTGTAGTTATCGCGATGGCACTAGAATCAAATCCTAAACTACTTTTATTAGATGAGCCAACAACAGCACTTGACCCGGATACAAGAGTTCTAATTTTGAACCTTCTTAAAAAATTACAAGCTGAAATGGGATTTAAAATACTTTTCGTAACTCATGATATGAACTCTGCAAAAAATCTATGTGATGATATTTGTGTTATAAAAGACGGTTTAGTTGTAGAAGATGGTAAAATGTCGGATATATTAAAAAATCCACATGCCGAATATACAAAAATACTAATTGCAGCAAACTTTGCAAACAGGGAATTTAGGAAATAATACAAGATGTTTAAACATAAAAAGAGAATATTTTTATCAATTTTTTTACTTGGACTTTTCTCGCCAGTTTTACTTTTTACTTATTACTATCTGGTATATAGTTATGATGTGTCTTCATTAGTAAACTATAATCCATCAACAAGTAGTAGAATATATGATAAAAATGGGGAGAAAATTGCAAATGTATTTGATAAAAAACATAGATTTTATGCTCCTTTTAGTGAAATTCCTCCACGTGCTGTAGAAGCACTTGTTGCCATAGAAGACACAACATTTTTTGAACACCCTGGAATAAATATAGATGCAATTTTTCGTGCTGCTATTAAAGTAATTAGAGCAGGAAAAGCAGTTGAAGGTGCAAGTACAATTACCCAGCAACTTGTTAAAAATAAGCTTTTA
>Ga0209345_10002576_pt1 | contig 19845 bp, 18 predicted proteins | sample Cruoilmetagenom7_FD_187294 | JGI IMG/M metagenome (GOLD analysis project Ga0209345, IMG submission 187294) | Oil polluted marine microbial communities from Coal Oil Point, Santa Barbara, California, USA - Sample 7 (SPAdes) (version 2) | ecosystem: Environmental > Aquatic > Marine > Oil seeps ... | reverse complement strand
ACGATGAGCCGGAACGGCTCAATGATCGCCACGATTGAACAGCTGAACACAAAGCACGGGCGCGGTCTGCGCCGGGTGTCGCGGGATCATGAAACGTTCATGGGAAATATTCTTGCCAACACCCGACTGCTCGACCCGCGCTACCATCCCGGCGAGGGCGTGACGACGGGGCGGGGCATTCGCCCGCGACACCTCGCTCTGATCGCTGGCGGCGCGGCTTTGGCATGGTTCGCTTGGCGAAAATGGGGCCGACGCGATACTTGAAGCGAGCCTCCTTCGGCGCTATCTTGTGCTATGGCAAAGATTGCCATAATGTGCTTGGAAGGGAGTCATCCTATGGGCACCATGAATATATCGCTGCCCGATCCAATGAAGAACTGGGTCGAGGAGCAGTCGCAGTCTGGTCGATATGCGAATACGAGTGACTACATGCGCGACCTGATCCGACGCGATCGGGCGCGGCAGGAAGCCATTTTGGAATTGCAGAATGCTGTTGATGTCGGGCTCGACAGCGGACCCGCGACCCCTTTAACCCCCGCGACGTTCAAGGCGCAGATGCGCGCAGAAAGTGGTGGCTAAACTCGGCTGGTCATTGCGGCCCGCAGCCCATGTCGATCTATCCAGCATCTGGCGGTATGGGGCGGAAAATTGGGGGCCGGATCAGGCCGACTACTATGCCGACGCACTTTTCGCCGTATTTGATCTATTGGCGGGTTTTCCAGAAATGGCGCGGGAGCGCGATATGTTTGACCCGCCCATCCGCATTCACCCGACCCGCGCGCATCTGATTCTGTACCAAACGGTTGAGGAGGGCATTGAGATTATCCGTATCCTGCACGCCGCGCAGAACTTATCCGAATTCCTTGCTGAAAGTTAGGATATGTAAAACATCATGCGGGGGCTCAAACGTCATCGCCGCGTAATGCGATAGCGCTGTCCTGCGGGCAGGGGACCGTTGATCGTGCTCATCGCGCCACCAGACCAAAAAATCTCAAGCTTTGTGGCCTGCGCCTCCGCCCCCAAGCCAAAGTGCACCTGCGGCGCATCAAAGGACATAAAACCCCCGCCAAGCTGTATTTCACGGCTCTGTTGTCGGCCAGTCGCGTCGGTAAGAACCAAGCGCGCGCCGATGCCGTCGCGGTTGCCTTGGTTGTCCTCAATCTCAAAGGTAATCGCATGTCCGGCTTGGGTGCCATTGCGAAACAGCGCCAATGGGCCGTTCACCGGATGGGTCAGCAGATCAAGGTCGCCATCGCCGTCGAAGTCGAACACGGTAGCGGCGGCAGTCATCAGGTAATCTTCTAACCCAAAAGGGCCGGAGGCTTCGGTGAATGTTCCGCTGCCATCGTTATGAAAGAATAAATTGGACGGCGAGACCTCATTCGGAACCCAAGTGCCGTTAACGATATACACATCCTGTGCCCCATCATTATCGAAATCTGCGATTTTCGTGTCCCAAGACCAGCCCCCCACTTCCAGACCGCGCTCTGCGGCGGTATCGGTATAGGCAGGCTGCCAATCGCTGCGTTCCAACAGTACGTTAGAGCGCAGGATTTGCGGCAAGGCAGCTTCTGCTTCGTCTGGTTGGATGGCACGTGGAGGTAAAAAGTGCAGTTCGCAAAAGCTGCGGGCACGGGGCTGACCCGCTGGTATTAAGGCACAGATTTTAGAATCCTGACGCTGGATTGCCAAGTCTTTAACGAGCATTGCGCGGCATTCGGCAAAGTACCGTCCCGTCAATTCCTGACACTTTTTCGCATAGGTCGGGTCAAAATTGTTGCCCGATTTGTACCAGGATTTAATCTCCATATTTTCTGCACAAGTCGCTTGGGCGGTTGGGTCTTTGATTGCGTCGCAATAGCGGGCCAGCGGCTGCATTTTCAGCTTATTCGACACGCCCGAAGACCGCCCAGCGATCTGCGCAAAGTAAAGCTCTGGTCGACCGTCGCCAGACAAGTCTGCGGATTTGATTGCCATCGTTGTTGTCGTGGTATGAGGCAAGACCCCGTCCGCATGTGTGATGGGCGCAAAGCCACCCGCGCCGTCGCCCAAAAGCACATCATCGGGCACTTCAAAGTCATTCCCCACAAGCAAGTCCGGCGCGCCGTCGAGATCAATGTCGGAAAAGAGGATCGACAACGTCTCTCCCGGTATGCCCGGCAGCGAAGTCGCACGCGACAGGGTGCCGCTTTCGTTCCATAACAGAGCATTCCGTGACTCCTCTCCGGGGATGCGGCGATACCAGCCCGCCGCCCAGTTGCCCAAGGCGACATCAAGATCGCCGTCCCCGTCAGGGTCGCCGACCGCCAGCGCGAGGGACAGCACAGCTTCGGGATCATTCGGGGCCGAGGCCACAGGTTCAGGCTGCGAAAAGACAAAATTTGGCTGGCCGCGCATCACATGGTTGCCCTGCCGGTAGCTGGCAAGGAACAGGTCTAGCCAACCGTCGTCATCAAAATCAGCAAGTACGGCGTTGAAAATAGGCACTTCCGCAAGCGGGCCGAGGTCAACCGATACGCGTGAGAAACTGCCTTTGCCATCGTTTCGGTAGAGGTAGAGTCCGACTTCTGTTGATGCGATGGCGAGGTCAATGTCCCCATCGCGGTCAATATCGGCTGAGGCCAGACTGCGGCCCTCCCAAAAGGGAGGCCACATATCGGCAAAGGAAAACTCGACCGGCTTATCGATACCTGACTGCATGGCCTCACTTCGCTCGAAAACACTCTCTGTTTTAGGGGATTTGGGCGCGAAGGGCGTGGCGCTAAGCTGCACATTAGGGTCTAGCGAAACCCAGGGGTCCACTGTCGCCGCCGCTGCAGCGCCCCAAGGTTGCGAGGTTTCACTTAGCAATAGTTCAAGCGCGCGGTCGCTTTGGCGGTCGTGGTAGTTTTGCACAGCCCAACCGGCAAACCCACCGGCCAGTCCAACGGCGAGCGCAAGCATCCAAGCTGCGCGCAGGGCGATAGATTGAGCCACGATAAAAAACGAATAGACGCTGACACTGCCCAAGGTAAACAGCAACGCCATAACATATCCTTGCTCCAACCCGGCACTAAGCAACGCGCCCGCCATCACCACGTCAAAGGCGATGGGAACCGGAAGGAATACCCCCACAAGAACCACCAGTACCAGCACACCAAGGCTGAAGCCTACGCCCATCAAAAGATCACTTGGCATCAAGGTCGCCGCGGCGGCGCCAAGCAACCCTGCCAGCAACATCAATGGCACGGTCATCTTTACAATATACCAAAGGTTTGCCGCATAGGCACGGAGTACAGCTAGAAATGCGGTGAATAGGCTCTCGCGCTTTGTGTCGCTCGTAGGCGTGCGCGGCGCGACGCCGGGCAGGGGGCAAATCTCCGGGGCAATTTCACGCTGAGGCAAGCTGCGGACAATCAACGGGACTGCGATGAGAATGACCATCAAGCTCAGCGCGATCTTGGTCAGCGCCATGTAAAGCGGCATGATCGAAAAGAGCATCGTCAACACAACCACATTGAGGGTCGGAGACGCGATCATCGCTGAAAGCGTGGTCTCGGCCCGCAGCCCGCCGGAATACATGCCCCGCGCGATGGGGGCCGCACAGTTGACGCAAACGCCAAGCGGCGTGCCAATCGCCAGTCCGAGCAAAGAATTGGAAAATCCGCCGCGAAAGCTTTTTGCCCGCAGGTAAGACAACAGCGTCAGGAAAGCAGAGGCGAATAAAACGCCAAAGGTCATGCCCTTTTTATTGGTATTGATCCAGTTAAGTGTGGACCAAAAGATCTTCTCGCCCACGCCCATCCCCGCGGTCAGTGGAAACTTTGCCTCAAAACTGAGTGAGTCCTCCAACTGGATCGCACCGGACATCATCGCCTTTTCGTCAAGCGCGGGATAGCGAGATCCGGTCCAGAATAGATAGGCGATGATGGCGATGAGGAGGAGTGAGAGGAGGAAACGTTTTTCGAAGGTGGGGAGTATGAAGGAGGGCATAGGCTTCATTTCCGCATCTTCAAAAAAAACTATTTAAGCAGGAATATAGACATGGATTAAATTTGGCGATGCACAAAGTACGAAGTTAGTGACATTAGAATTCCCATGGACAAGGAGATCGCACTTCGAAAGTAAGTATGCTTCGCTTAAAACGTCCAATCCCAGCTGATAGGGGTCAAAGTCCTGCCCTTCGTTCTTAGGATGTTGCGCGTGCATTTCACCAAATTCGGAGCGCAAAGCCGGCCAGCTGGCTATTTTAGCGCCAAAACGTTCCTGTATGGCCATCATCACAGATTCACTATCAGTACAGGCAAAAATTCGTGCCTCGGGCAATAGCCTGAGTGCTTCATCGACCTGTTTGAAAAATACTTCGAAGGGAACTTCGGACTTACTTCCATATCGAGTGCGCAGTTCGGGGACGCCACCATCGGTCCGACCTGGCCCGCGTATATGAAGACCGATCATGCGCGTCGTGAAATTGGCCTCGCTGAAGGCGTCAATTCCTGCACGGACTTCAGGTTTTAGTTTTAAATAGCGGCATATAATATTATGTGCGCCTTGACGATCTAATGGTAGCAATAGCGGGTTGCATTCACCGTCTGTAAGTCGGGGTGTGATAATGTTGTCTCTGGTGCAAGCGACAGATGCCCCAGTTGGGAGCACTTCGCTTTCTGGAGAAGCTTCCGCCGCCTCAAATGGCTGCTCAAAGTAGTAGGACCATGGATTTCCAGCGTGCCTGTGGCTGCGATAACAGGAATTACTCCAGTCGATAAAAAACTGATAACCATCCCGGTCGGCAAGGCGCAGTTGTTCTACTACCTCGTTGACGTTTGAAAACATGCCGGCGGGACGAAGATTTAGCAGCTGGCTCGCGAGCGATGGGTATTTGAGGTTCATGTTATTCGGCATAGCTTTCGTATGCAAACGACTGCATGTCATTTTGGAAAAATTCTTCAACTTCATCTTTGAGAATTTTGCTTTTCAATAAACGTGCCATCATAGCATAATTGCAACAGCTCACATTCACCTTATCAAGTGATGCAAGTCGATCAACAGGGATGCCTATTTTCTTGCACACATGCTTCAAATCTTTTGCTAAAAACTCGTTTTTTATCAAGTAAAACGCGTTTAGATTATGTGCTGCATCCAAGTATGAGGACATGGGTGCTAATTTTTCCGTGGTAAACAGCGCTCGAAACTCTGACTCATTCCAGTAAGGTTCTGTCAATGTCCATGTATTATCAGAACCTTTTCGATACCAGCGATGCGGCGAAAAATAAAACGATAGCGCGCGGGGAAATGGGTGCCTTACGGATAGAATTATGGAGTATTGAGGGAAGTCCTTTCCAAGGTGTCTCGCGTATACCGACAAAGGAGCGTGTTTGTTATCAGAATACGTTCCCCTTACGCCGAATTGATTTACGCCATCGTGAAATTTCTCGAGGTATATCTTGTTATTCGAGATCGGTAAAAAGGCCCGGCTCAATGCATTTCCTCCTGTTTTTGGAGTATGTACATATACGAATCGGAACTCTTCAGATATCATATGGCGTATTCACTTTTAAAAAGAACAAAAAAGGCCCAAATATACCCGCGGCAAGTACACGCTGGGTATACCCAGAATTGTTATTCTTATCACTTAGTCCCGCTGTTCTTCAAGCGCATTCAGCCGAGTATTTAATTGCGCGATGTAAATATGCGCATGTTCGAGTTCGTTGAGCATTCTACCCAACTTGTCACTGACTTTGAAAGGCCCATTTTCAGTAGTGGGTCCAACATTTGGAAGGTATCCGTTTGCCCACATAAGCTCTGCTCGATCTGCTATAGAGGGTATTTGGTAATCTGCCGAAAACACCCTGTCACATCCGACAGAACAATCGCCTGCTGTAGTAAGTTCGCCAGCGATGACAACATCTCCACCCGGGAGAATTTTCATCTCAATTACCCCAGATCCTTGTTGAGACATACGCAGTTCCTCTTTATCCCATGCGAACTGAAAGTTATTAGAAGTGAAGGAATTACCTAATTCAATGGCTGTCCGAGTGGTCGAACTTTCGACGTGAAGCGCTTCATCAGGTTCATTAGTCCCAATCCCGACTTTGTCAGCGCTGGCATCGACGAACAATAGATTCTGTTCATTCCCGCCTTCAACGCGGAAGTCATGATTGTTGCTGTTATCATTAAGAACCGTCGCTGTGCTGTTAACATCAATCGCTGATGTCGGGGCGCCGGGTCTGATTCTAAAAGGCAACGTCGAACCATTCGTAACATCACGCACGAAAAAATTCGTCTCGTTGCCCGCTACGTCCCACGTCTGAGCGGTAAATCCGGAAGAGCCGTCTTGCTCGAGCCTAAGTGTGGGTGAATCGCCATCCTGAATATGCATCTCTACGACCGGCGATGCGGTGCCGAGCCCGATCCGCCCTCCGTCATCAACATAAAGCGCGTTTGAAGGCGCGCCTGCTTCGACGGTTAATGGAGTGCGACCAGAGGTGATGTCATCAATGGAAAACCTATTGGCGCCGCCATTGGTGCTGTCGTTAAAGGTTATCTGCCAATCGTTTGACGGGAAACTGGCTGAGTTAGAGGTATCATCCGCTCTAATCCGCAAGTTGTTTTCTTTAAGGCGGATGGTGTCGAATCCAAAGGCTTCACCGTTGACGCAATCGTAGCCAACGCAAATTGACCCATCAACAATGAGATCGTCCAAAATGACTTGATCGGCCTGTGCGGAGGTCGAGATTGCAGCAAGCGCTGAGATCCCGAGTGCCGTGGCCCTAAGGCGCGTTACGTATCTATGTGTCATAGTAGTCCCCTTATGTTATTCAGCCCTCTGGCGCCCTATAGCCGCGCTTTAGCCGTTTTCTTCTATAATTTCGTCGGGCGTGATGATGGCCCCGCGTGAGACGGTAAATTGCCCCGACAGGTAAAGCGGTACGGCCGCCGTGTCCTGCTTCGCCTCACCGCGCCCATTGTCAATTTGGTTAACAATTTTCTTTTGTTCTTGCGTGGCCGCGCGGAGTTCGAAGCGGTAGACGCCATCAATCGTTTCCGTTGGGTCGAGTTTGAACACCGGTGTGCCGGCAGGCGCATGGATATCGGTAATTTGGCCGTCGGGCGCTTTTACTGTAAGAGTGGCATTGCTGAGACCTTGCCAATTAATGAACCAGAATTCGAGCGGATTGTGCTGCGCAACCGGGTCAGCAGCCAGCCCGGGACCGGCGCCAATAAATGCAAAGAAGCAAGCAGCAGCCAATGCAGTTCGGTTCATAGAAAAGCCCCCCAGGGTGGAAACGTTAAAACATCTTGTCAAGAATATGTATCACTCTAGGCGATAACTTGCGATTCCTTAAGCTTTTTCTAGCATAAAATCAAAGCTTTGATTCGTAGTCGCCTGAAATTAGAGCTGCGCGGGCCTGCGCGTCATTGATTTGGGCGGCTGTCATACGGCCCTGCAAATCCACGCCGATTGCTTCGGCGTCCTGCAAACCAGCAGCGCGGGCGCGCAGAAGCCACATCTGCGCTAGCACGTAATCCTGTGGCACTCCTCGGCCGGTGACATAGAGCTGTGCCAGATTGACCATCGCAGGCGGATGACCTTTTTTGGCACCACTGCGAAACAATGCCGCCGCCCTGCGCCAGCCCGCGTGATTTAGGTCGGGCGAGGTCACCAGAAGATAGGCAAATTGAAACTGCGCCAATGGATCTCCCGCCATCGCAGCCTGTTCAATCGACCCTGAAGTTGCCGGATTGGGCGGGTTTAAGCGTGAGTCATAAAGAAAACTTTCGCCGGTCTGCTGCTGGGGGTCACTGTCATCAACCCCCGCGCCAAGCCGTGTAAGTCGCGCCGCCTCGGTATCGCTTTGCGACACGCCAAAGCCGTTGGCATACATAACGCCTAAGTTCGTCATCGCAGGCCGTAAACCCTGTTTTGCAGAAGCGGAAAAAAGCGCCGCCGCTCGGGCATAGTCTTGTTCGACACCGTCCCCGCGAACAAACAGCAGACCAAGGTTATTTTGTGCGCGCGCATCTCCGGCATCGGCTGCTGTTTGATAGAGAGCACGGGCCTTCTCAAAGTCTTGGGGAATGCCGGTGCCATGTTGGTAAAGTACGCCAAGCGACACGGCGGCCTTTAGGTGCCCCGCGGCAGATGCGCGTTCATAAAGCGCTGCAGCCTGAGCAGGATCAGTATTTTCGACCGCGCTTGCGTAATCGTAAATATGCAGCGGGTCGCCTTGGTCCGCTGCTGCTTTCAACCAGCGGAGCGCGTTTTCGGTATCTACTGCGACACCCAAACCGGCGTGGTAATATCGCCCAATAGCATTTTGTGCGGTGGCGTCTCCTGCCTCAGCCGCGCGGGCATAAATTTCGGCAGCTCGGGCATAGTTCTGCACCATGCCATTGCCCTGATGATAGGCCGCAGCCAAAGCCAACTGCGCCGACAGATCGCCATCCTCGGCGGCGCGTTCCAGCACTGTAACGTCTGGAACAGCTGTTTGTGCCGCCAAGGGCGCGGACCCGCAGAGGAGCAGTATTGTGCACAGACAGCGGATCATTCGGTTCTCGCGTTTTCTGGCTGCGAAAGGTCTTGCCTCACCACAGTCTGTGCGGTGGGCGGGGCCTTTGGGCCGATGTTTTCGTAGTAGGCGCGTGCAGCGTCCTGTGCCTCAGCGATTTGTTCAGGCGTCATGACGGCCGCGATAGCCTCCCGGGTTTGGGCTGCATCGGCGCGCCCACCGGTGGCTGCAATATTAAGCCATTTGTGGGCCTGAACATAGTCCAACAGCATCCCCTCGGCCCCGGTGGTGTACAACTGGCCAAGCTGTGCTTGCGCCGACAACACGCCACCCTCGGCGGCGCGTTCCAGCAATTCATACGCCTCGGCCAGTCGATCAGGTTCCGCCATCAACAGTTGCGCCAGTGCGGCCTGAGCCAGAGCGCCGCCCTCTGCCGCCTGCACTTCGAGCCAGCGCAGCGCCTCTGCATCGCTGTTTGCGGCCGCCGCGGCCCAAGGCACCAAACGTTGCGGTGCCAGCTTTCCGTCAAGCGCTCCTTGACCGACAAGTTCCCCCAAACGCCGGGCTGCGGGTGTCGCCCCAGCTTCGGCGGCTTGACGATATAGCGCGATAGCGCGGTCCATGTCCTGCGCCACGCCCCGTCCTGCTTCGTACAAACCGGCGAGGCCGATCATCCCTTGCGGGACGTCCCGCCCTGCGGCCCGCTCGTACCACTTGGCAGCTTGCGCGTCATCGCGCGAGCCGACTTTGCCACTGTCATAGCCGTAGGCGAGGTTCACCATTGCACCAGCATCTCCGGCCTCAGCCGCGCTTTCCAGCCAACGTAGCGCTTCGGCGCCGTTCTGCTCTACGCCCTCACCTCTAAGATACCTTGTGCCAATTACACGCTGCGCCACAGGCAACCCGGCCTCGGCAGCGCGGCGATACCATTGCATTGCCTCTGAGGGGGACGCCGGGCCAGCTTGGCCAGTCTCCAGCGCCTGCGCCAGCGAAAGTTGGGCGGGCACATGACCCGCACTGGCCGCTTCACGGAGCCAATACAAAGCCCGCTCCATATCCCGCTCAATGCCTTCGCCGTCTGCGTAGGCTTTGCTCAAGGCATAGGTTGCTTGGACGTGCTGCTGCTCAGCAGCGGCGTAGAGCCAGTTGAACGCTGCCTTCAAATCTCGCGCGGTTCCGTCGCCCGATCTTAACAGCAGGGCCAGATAGTATTGCGCTTCGGCCTCGCCGCGGGATGCTGCGTGTTCCAGCAGTTCCACAGCGCGCCGGGGATCGCGTGTATCGCCCTGAGCCGAGAGCAGAATGCGCGCCAGCAAAGTCGCAGCAGGGGCATGATTTTGGTCAACGGCGTTTTGCAGCCATTTCGCGGCCTCGGCGACGTCCCGTGGCCCGCCGCGCCCTTCGAGCAAAATCCGCCCGTATCGGTACTGAGAAAGCGGTGATCCGGTCTCTTTCGCAAGGCGCTCCAAACCCAATCGCGCAGCGGCAAAATCTCCTCGCTGCCAGGCTTGTTCGACCTGCGCCATATCTGGTTGGTCTTGGTCTATGGGGGGGTGATCGGCTTTATCCTCGTCTTGTGCGAGGGCGGGAAACGCTCCGCCGGAAAAGGCCACGAATAGGACTGCCAGGAAAAGATTTTTCAAAGTTCAGACTGCTTAATATGACGTAGTTTACCTACCCTAGCTTGTAAGGCTGGCCCGAGCGAGCGTTTTTAGTCCATAAGTTGAGGTCGGCCAGAGAGGTGCAAAATGCTTTTACACCCGCCTTGTAATCTTTGTTTTCACAAAGCAGCACGATGGCTAATTTGACGCTACCTAAATTTCTATCTCGCCGCTAAGCTCGTGCTAGGGTCTGACGTTCAGGACGCGTCAAGCTTCCTGTCTTCAGCGTGGACTTTGCGGCCGATCAACACTACGCCAAGCATCAAAATAAGCAGGCCGAGCATGACCAAGGTTATCGGGCGCTCCAGCAAGAACGCCGGGTCGCCGCCCGAAATCTGCCAGCTGCGCGTCAACTCGCCCTCGGCCATCGGGCCGATCAACAGGCCCACGACGGTTGCGGTCACGGGATACCCGTAGCGCCGCATCGTCCAGCCCAAGGCGCCCGCACCTGCGACGGTCAGCGGGCCAACCATCGATCCGGTAATGGCGAAAGCACCCATCATCGACACAGCCAGCACGAAGGGAATGAGATAGCTGAGCCGAACTTTTACGATATAGCTGGCCCCGAAAACAAAGATCAGCCCAGCCCCGATCAACAGGATCGCTTGCACGATATTTCCTAAAATGAGCGCATAGACGATGTCGGTGCTCTGCGAGATAAAGCGCGGCCCGCCAGTGACGTTATGCATCGCGAAGGCGCCCAGCAGGATCGCCGTTCCCGCTCCGCCGGGCAGCCCGAGCGCAAGCAAAGTGACCATCCCGCCGCCCTCGGACGAGGAATTCGCCGCCTCCGACGCGACAACGCCGTCGGGATTGCCTTTGCCAAAGCTTTGCGGAGTCTTCGATAGACGTTTGGCCGCAGCATAGGACGCGAGGTTTGCCACACTTGCCCCGACACCGGGGATGATGCCAATCGCGGTCCCGATTGCCGAACCGCGCAGGACTTGAGGCCAGCCCTTCAGCCCGGTTTTGACGCCTTTCAGGATCGGCGCGAGCCGGATTTTGCGTAGCTCGCGGTCATCGACCAGATAATCGCCCCGCCCGGACATGTTGATCAATTCCGACGCCGCAAACAGACCGATCAGCGCAGGAATGGCGGGAATGCCGTCGAGCAAATACATGCTGCCGAAGGTGCCGCGCATCATGCCGGTGTCGGAATAGCCGATGGTGCTGACCAAAATGCCAAGCACCCCGGCGGCGATCCCCTTGGCGATGCTGGTGTCATTCAGCACAGCGATCAACAGCAGCCCCCAGATTGCAACAACCAACATCTCGGTCGGGCCCAGCATCAACACAAGCGTCGCCACCGGGCTGACGATGAAGAGCAAGATCAGATAGCCGAACAACGTGCCCAAAGCGGAGGCCAAAAGCCCTGTGCCAAGTGCTTCGCCATGCAGGCCAGACCGCGCCATTGGGTAGCCGTCAAAGGCCGTGGCCACAGCGCTTGAGGTGCCGGGGATGTTCATCAAGATCGCAGGCACGGCCCCCCCAAAGCCGCCGCCGGTGAAAATCGCGGTCAGGAACAGAATGGCGGGCAGGAAATCCATATAGAGCGTGGCAGGCAAGAATACCGCCATCGCGATAGAGATAGACAGGCCCGGGATCGCACCAAAAATAAGGCCAATGAACAAGCCGGGGATGACCACCAGCCATGCCATAGGGTCACTGCTTAGCAGGCCGAGCGCAGAGGTGAATGCGGTAAGGTCGATCATGGGGCAGATGCTTTCATCGCGGTCGAAAAGGGGCGGCGCTTATAGAAACAGGACCGGCAGACGGACCATCAACAGCTCGGTAAAGGTCCAGGTCATCAGCCCGGCCCCACCTATTGAGGCGAGGGCAAGTTTCCACCATGTGCGTTCACCCTGAACCAGCAGGCAGAGCAGGATAAAGACAGCGGTGCCTAGATCGAAGCCGACAAAGGGCACAGCAACCGCGAAGGCGCAGGTCAGGCCAATGAGGATTACAGGACGGGCCGCTTCGCCACGCGCCGTTTCAGCGAGGGCCGTCATCTTTTCCTTGGCCCGAAAATCTGTGACCCCGGCCCAGAGAAAGGCCAACGCCGCGATGATGGCACCGGGCGCAATCAGCAGCCAGTCCGTTGTCCGCCGTGCCTCGGAAACCACTGTCCACGCAAAGATCAGAACCGCAGCGGCAAGCACGCCGGCAAAGACCAACGCTCCCCAATTGCGGCGACCGCTGGCAGGGTCCAATGCGCTATGGTCTTTGGGCGTCATAATGCCGAACCTCGTGAATGTGTTTGGGATGCGGGCTGCAAGGGCGCAGTGCAGGCCGATGCCCCAAGGTGTCCTCGGGACATCGGATCAGGGGGCTTATTTGATCACGTCACTGAGCGCAGAGAGCGCTTCATAGGCGTCATCGACCATTTTCTGGCTGTCCTCTGGACCGACCCAGTCAGACCCAACACCGGCCTCTTTGGCGGCGGCCTTGTAGTCCTCGCTAGACACGACGGTTTCATAGGCGGCGACCAGCGCTTCATAGCGGTCCGGATGCTCAGTCTTGAGCGCGGCGGGCACGATCAGTCCGGTGATGTTGCCGCCAATAACGGGCTGCGCTTCGGCACCCAGTTTGACCAAGGCATCATTCAAAGACGGCGCTTCGGCATCTTGCGGTGCGTTGTCATTGACGACGGCCAGCACGCGCAGGTTGTCCATGATAGAGGCCGCGCCACGGGCAGCGAGCACTTCGAAATCAACCTGATTGCCTGCCAGCGCGGTGCGCAGGGGCGCGCCGCCGTCATAGGTCACGAAGCGGACGTTATCTTCGGGGATGTCCAGCGCTTGCATGGCCAGAATGGTCTGCAGATGCCCACCGTTGCCGTAAATGATGCCGGAAGAAACCTTGCCGGGCTCTTTCATCGCTTCGATCAACTGATCAAAGCTCTCATAGGGGCTGTCTTTGTGGACGGCCCAGATGGCGTAGTCGTTCCATTGGGCGTTCAGAAAGCTGAAGTCTTCCCATTTGACCGGGGCGCCGCCAACGAGGATGGCATTGGCAAGGTAGGGCGTCGCCTGCATGAGCAAAAGCGTGTTGCCGTCGGCGGGCTGCTGGCTGACGTATGTCGCGCCCAAGCCGCCAGCACCGCCGGGGCGGTTTTCGACCACGACAGGAACGCCAAGCTCGGCCCCCATCGGCTCGGCCAAGGTGCGCGCCATGCGGTCAGCGGAGCCGCCTGCTTTGAACGGCACAACAATGGTGATCGGGTCCGAAGGCCAATCCTCGGCAGCTTGGGCTGGCCCGCTGCCAACCAGAACCCCCGCAGCACCCAAAGTGGCGACTGCGCTTGCGATGAAGCGGCGGCGCGAACGGCCGAATAGATTTAGCATGATGTCCTCCCGAGACTCAGTTCAGTCATATTAACTTGACCGGGCAGAGGCTAACCTCTGCAAATGTCCTGTCAATGAAACATTTGCCTTGGCGCGTGACAATAGGCTGACTAATCTGCGACGGTATTCGCTCGGAAATTGAATTTGGAGAGCCACATGGCGCAGCGCGACGAGGCCGCGACAGTTGCGGGGGAGAGTGACCGCAGCCTATGGCCAAAGCACCACCGGGTTTACCTCATTCTAAAACAAGAAATTAACGACGGACTCTATTCAGAAAGTGAGCCGCTTCAGGGTGAGTTGGGGCTGGCCGAACGCTTTAACGTTTCGCGCATTACGATCCGTACCGCGATGGCCCGCTTGACCGAAGAGGGGATGGTCCAACGCCAGCGGGGCCGGGGCACCTTCGCCCGCGTAGGCGGTGCGGCCCCGTCTCCGGTCGCGGCGAGCCTGTCGGGGAACATCGAAAATCTCCTCGCTTTAGGGCTTGAGACGGATGTGGTGCTGATCGATTCCACCTTTGTTGTCGCTCCGCCTGCGATATGCCGCATGATGACGATGCCCGAGGGCACGGTGATGCAGCGTGCGGTTCGGGTGCGCAGCCTTGACGGGGTGCCGTTCAGCCACCTCACCACATGGCTGCCCGAAAAGATCGGGCGCAGTTTTACCGCTGATGAAATGCGCAGGGTGCCTTTGCTCGCCTTGATTGAGCGCGCAGGCCATTCGGTCAAACGGGCGCAGCAGTCGATCAGCGCAAAGCTTGCCTCCCCCGAGGTGGCGGGCTTGTTGCAGGTGGAGCCGGGCGAGCCGTTGTTGGCGGTGCGCAGACGGGTCTTCGACGCGGCGGGGCAAGTGGTGGAACATATCAGTGGGCTTTATCGGCCCGACACCTATGAACATCACATGGAGTTCGACCGCAATTCCGGCGCCTCAACCGAGGTTTGGACCGCGCGCGGCACCAGCGATGATGCGTTTGGGTCCGGGGGCTAGCTCCACAGGCCCGCGCTTCTTAGCCGCGCCCTGCGATATAGCCCAGCACCGTTGCCGCCAGCAGGCCATTGCCTGACAAATAGCCGCTGTCCCCCGTCCCCGATACCCCGCAGGCCGCGCCGCCAGCCGCAAAGAGGTTGGGGAAACAGTCGCCTTGGGGTTTTCGGACTTGAGCCGTGTCCGGGTCCACTTCAAGCCCGCCTTGGGTGTGGAACAACGCGCCCGTGACTTTGACGGCGTGATACGGCGGGGCCAGTGGGGGAGACTGCCACGACCGCCCAAAAGCGTCGCGTCCCTCCTGGGGGCGTGCGTCGAAACTCTGCTGCAAGGCTGCGCTCGGCAGGTCGAGACGCTCTGCCAAAGCCGCCTTAGTCTCGGCCACGACAACCGCGCCTTGCTGTTCGGCCTGTTTGAAATCCTCAAACTGCCGGGCGATTGCGGCGATCCGGCCGTCGAAAATAGTCCACGCATAGCCATCGGGCTGAGCAAGCACGGCCCGCGCGGCTTCGGAGTAGCCTTGGCTTTCATTCCAGAAACGCGCGCCCTTCGCGTTCACCTGAAACCCGCCTTCGGTGATCGTCGCCCAAGTGATCAGAATGCCATGCGGATGGGCGACGTTGCCATGCCCTTGGTAGGCACCCAGATGACGGGTCGCCGCGCCAAGTGCGTGGCCCCAGTTGACGGCCTCGCCCCGGTTGCCATCATGCCCGAACCAGACAGCCTCGGCGATCTTCGGCATGTGCTGCGCGACCATCTCGGGATTTCCGCCAAAGCCATTGCAGGCCAGAACCAGCCGCTCGCAGCCGACAGTTTCAACGCTGCCATCGGGGAGGGACAGTTCCGCGCCTTTGACGATGTCGTCTTGATTGAAAAGACGGGCGGCCCGTCGGTTGCAGATCAGTGGAATGTCGAGCGCTTCGATCCGGCTGCGCAGGGCGTCAATCAACTCGCGGCCCGCCCGCTGTGGCAACCCGTGCATGCGGCGGCGACCGTGACCGGGGTAGTCAAAATCGTGGACCACGGAAAACGGCAACCCGTGGCTGTCCGCCAGCCATTCGATCACTGTGCCCGCTTGGGCCGCGAGGGACGCGACCAGATCGGGATCGTTTTCATCCTTGGCTTTGGCCTGAATGTCCTGCGCGAAAAGCGCGGGCGTGTCGTCGATCCCGGCCTCTGCTTGAAACCGTGTGCCCGCAGCCGGGATCAGACCCGCACTTAGAGCCGTGGAGCCTGACGGCACCGGATCGGCCTCAATCAGCAGCACGTCCTGCCCAGCCTCATGCGCGGCCAGCGCGGCGACCATGCCGCAAGCCCCGGCCCCGATGATCAGCGTTTCGACCGACAGATCGAATTCCGCAGGCGGGGATGCGATATCAGCTGTTGCCATCAAACCGCTTGCCCAAAGCAAGCATGTCATTGGTGCCGATGGCGTCGTTCAGCCCGTCGAAATCATGCATCCGATCCGCAAAGGGCTTGTTACTGCCCGCCTTGTGCATGCTGGCGTAATAGTCTTGCGCCGTCCGGGCCAGAGCGCGCACGATGCCACCGGGGAAGATCACGATGTCAAAACCCATCGCCTGCAAATCTGTGGCCGAGGAGATCGGCGTTGCCCCGCCTTCGACCATATTCGCCAAGAGCGGCACTCGGCCTTTGTAGGTCTGCGCAATCTTGCCAAGCTCATCACTGTTGCGCGGGGCTTCGATAAAAAGCACATCCGCGCCCGCGTCAATGTAGTTGCCCGCGCGGTCAATCGCGGCCTCGAACCCTTCGACGGCAATGGCGTCCGTTCGGGCGACGATCAACGTGTCGTGGCGGCGCGCATCGGCCATTGCGGCGATTTTGCCAACCATCTCGGACATGGGGATCAGTGATTTGTCCGACAGATGGCCGCATTTCTTGGGGTAGCTTTGATCTTCGACCTGCAAGGCCGCAGCCCCGGCGCGCTCATAGCTTTGCATCGTGCGCCGGGCGTTCAGTGCGTTGCCGAAACCAGTGTCAGCATCCATGATGACCGGCAGGTCTGTGCGGTCAGCGATCAGCGCCATCGTATCGGCCATTTCGGACGCCGTGGTCAGCCCAATGTCGGGGCGGCCAAGCCGGGTATAGGCCACGGCGGCACCAGACAGGTAAAGCGCCTCAAACCCCGCGTCCGTGGCAAGGCTCGCGGTCAGCCCATCATAGACGCCCGGCGCGATCAGGATGTCATCTTTCGTCAAACGGTTGCGCAGGGTCATGTCGCGGCTCCAATCATCGCAGTGGCTTCAGCGCAGGTCATCACCTTGGTGATGGAACCGAGCGATGTCAGCGTGGCTTCGTGTACATCGTCTTTGAACGCCGCGCATCCGTCTGACAACAGGATCGTATGGATATCCCGCAAATGTGCATCGCGCACCGTGCTGGCCACGCCACCGTTGGTGACGATTCCGCCAATGATCAACGTGTCGATCTTCATGGCGCGCAGAATGTATTCCAGCCGGGTCTGGTAAAACGCCGAATAGGCCACCTTTTCAACGGTGAAATCCGCCGGGGCCAGCGTGTCGACCAGCGCATGACCAAACCCGCCGGGGGCAAAGTCGCCTTTGGTAAGGAAGGGCCGCAATTCGCGCAGATGCGGTGCGATCAGGGGCTCGTCATCGCGGCCCGGCACCAGTGTGAACTGGGCCGAGACATAGGTGCCGCCCGCATGCGTCAGGGCGGACTTTAGAGGCGCGATCCGGTCCGGCAGGGCGAGGATTGCATCGGCACCCTGACCCGCACGGCCATAGGCGCCTTCGGGGTGCAGAAAATCGTTTTGCAGGTCGATGGTTAGCAATGCGGTGTTGTACGGTGTCATGCTCAAACCCTCTCGATCAATGTGTTGCCGTAGCTGTCCACCTTGCCCACCAAGCCCGGCTCAATCAGCACGGTGGTGTCGGGCTGTTCAAGGATGGCCGGACCGGGGACCTCGGCCCCCACGGGCAGCGCGAGGCGGTCATAGAGTTCGGTCTGGTGCCAACTGTCCCCGAAGTGGACCTGACGGCTGCCCTTGTGGGCGGCCTCGATACTGCCGCCTTGGGGGGCGAGGGTGGCCAGATCAAAGCGCGGGCGGCGCCCGGTGACGGCAGAGCGCAGGTTGATCACCCGGCGGGTGCCGTTCTTAAGCAATCGCCCATAGGTGGCGCGGTAGGCGGTGTCGAAAGCCTCGCCGATCTGCTCCTCTGTCGGCGGTGTGACGGTCCCGTCCTTCACGGTGACGGGCAGCAACACAGGCACGGTATGGGTCTGCCCTTGATAGGCCATATCCAGCGTGAATTCGATATCGCGGCCCTCAAAATGCGTGCGGGCGGCGTCGAGCGTGGCATTGCCGTTGTCAACATGGGCCTGCATGAAATCCGTCAGCGCGGTCAGGTCGATCCCCCCAAGTCCTGCATTGATTGTCTGCACGAAATCCTGCCGCATGTCAGCGATGACGCAGCCCATCGCCGAGGTAACACCCGGATAGCGGGGCACGATGGCGCGGGCGAGGCCGACTTCGGCCAGCATCGCGCCCGCGTGCAGCGCACCGCCACCGCCGAAGGGCATGAAGGCGAACTGTTTTGGGTCAAACCCGCGTTCGATGGAAACAAGGCGCAGCGCGCCCGCCATGCGGCTGTTGGCCACGCGCAGGATCGCCTCTGCCGCCGCGAGCGCGTCAAGGCCGAGAGGTTCGCCGACGTGCCGCAGGATCGCGTCAGAGGCGGCCTCTACGTCGAGCCGGTCCAGCTTGCCGCCGATTGGGTTGTCGGGGTCGATCCGGCCCAGCACGACATTGGCGTCGGTAACTGTGGGGCGGGTATTGCCTTGGCCGTAGGCCACCGGACCGGGGGTGGAGCCAGCGCTTTCGGGACCGATGTTGAGCAAGCCGCCTTTGTCGACCCAAGCGATGGAGCCGCCGCCCGCACCGATGGTGGTGATCTCGATCATCGGCGAGCGCACGACCATGCCAAAGTCGATGGAGGTCTGCGGCGAGAGCATCGATTGCCCCTTGGCGATCAGCGAGACGTCAAAAGACGTGCCGCCCATGTCGCCGGTGATGACATCCGGGAACCCAGCGGCCTCGGCGATATAGCCCGCTGCGATCACCCCGGCAGCGGGGCCGGAGAGGGCGGTGCGCACGGGCAAACGGGCGGCGGTATCGACATCCATGACGCCGCCATTGGACTGCACGATCATGAACTCGCCGCCAAAGCCGCCGTCCTTCAATGCCGTTTCCAATCGGGCGAGGTAGCCCGAGACTTCGGGTTGAAGGTAGGCGTTCAGTGCGGTGGTCGAGAACCGTTCAAACTCGCGGATTTCCGGCAGGATCTCGGCAGAGGCGGAGACATGGGCGTTGGGCCACATTTCCCGCACAGCCTGCACCGCGGCGCGTTCGTTTTCGGCATTGGCATAGCTGTTGGCAAAAAGGATCGCGCAGGCAAGGCAGCCGTCGTCGATCAATTGCTGCGCCGCCTGTCGGACTGCGCGCAGATCGACGGGCGTGCGGACCGTCCCATCGGCCAGCGTCCGCTCGGGCACCTCAAGGCGCATTTCGCGGTCAACGACGGGCGTGTATTCGCCGCGCAGCCCCCATGTGCGGGGGCGGTCCCGGCGGCGCATTTCCAGCACATCGCGCAGCCCTTCGGTGGTGATAACACCGATCTTCGCGCCCTTACGCTCCAGCAGTGCGTTGGTGCCAGCCGTCGTGCCATGCACTACGACCGAAACGCTGGAGAGGTCGGACACCCGCGAATTAATACCGCCCAAGAAGCCGCCAGACTGATCTGGCCGCGTGGTCGGCACCTTGGCGACCTCTGCGATCCCGGTGGCTTCATCAAGCACGAAAATATCTGTAAAAGTGCCGCCTACATCGACGCCGATCATCCGGTTGCTGCTGCTCATTGTGTCGCGTCCTTCCAAGCTGCGCCGTAGGTCTGTGTAGCTGTCTCGGCGCTCATCAAACCGCGCGCCACGTCTTTTGCAACGGCTGCCGCGTCTCGTTTCGCGGCCTCGCCATAACCGCCGCCGCCGGGGGTATCGAGCCGCACGGATTGCCCGCGCTTAAGCTTGATGCCCACCATTTTCGAGGCCATCGGCGGGTTGTGCCAGCCGTCGTCCTGTTCATAGGAAAATTGGTTCATTGCGGCCTCACCGCCGCCCGCAGCGCCTTTGGGCGCAAAGCGGCCCCGCTCGCCAAACAGAAAGGCGGTTGCGGACTCCTCCAGCACTTCGATCTCATAGGTCGCGCCCATGCCGCCGCGATGCTGACCCGCGCCTGCGCTGTCGGGGCGCAGGGCCCATTGTTTGAACATCACCGGATAGGCGGCTTCCAAGATTTCCATCGGCGGGATCGTCGCGGTGGAGATCGGC
>Ga0209345_10002575_pt1 | contig 19847 bp, 19 predicted proteins | sample Cruoilmetagenom7_FD_187294 | JGI IMG/M metagenome (GOLD analysis project Ga0209345, IMG submission 187294) | Oil polluted marine microbial communities from Coal Oil Point, Santa Barbara, California, USA - Sample 7 (SPAdes) (version 2) | ecosystem: Environmental > Aquatic > Marine > Oil seeps ... | reverse complement strand
GAGTGACTCTTGAAAAACAGCTTCAAGTCGGGGCGTGCTACACAGGTAGAACCAGGAGATAAGCCCCATTACTGGGTACCTCCGCTTACTCAAATCATTGAGAGTCAACACGGTCGCTGGGAGCTTGCCTTGGGTCGGCGCAAATGGAAAAGCCAGGGAGGGTACCCCTCTTTGACCCACGGCGGATTGTCTCTTTTAGAAGTGGCAGTACCCTATATCGAATTATCGCGGTAATTTCCTCTGATAACGCATTCAACCGACGGATTTATAAATGGCGAAAACCAAGGCAGAAATAGTTGCAGAGCAAGTTGCTGAAACCGTTGGCGCAGGAAAAGAACTGCATCTTGAATCAGTGGACTTTAGTGATCCAAATCGACCTAAAACCTGCCTGGAGGTGGATTTTCCGATCCTACCTATCAATCAAATCGCACAGATTGAAGGGAATGCGGGCAAGCCCATCTATCAGATGAGTAAGTGGTGGGCTCGTCGTCGCTCAAGCGTGTTTCGCTCCACTCTGATTGCTGCGGCGACCAAAGCCCCGGATGACCCGGCTGAGGCAGCAAAGCTGGTTTGGGACAGCTACTACGGAAACCATCAGAAGAACGAAGCCTTTCGTAAACTCAAAGTAGCTGACATTTTCATGGGCGGAGGGACGACTCTGGTTGAAGGCTCGCGCCTTGGCATGCAAATGGCAGGTAATGACCTCAATCCTGTGGCATGGCTCGTGGTTAAGAACGAGCTGGCAGACGCTGATCTAGACGAAGTGAATAAGCTCTTCGATCATGTGGAGCGGGAAGTGAAGCCGCAGATCATGCCTTTTTATGCCTGCGAGGGGCCAAACGGTGAGAAAGGCATCTGGACGCACCTGCCTACTGGCAAAAAAATGGACGACGGCTTCAATCCTTTATCTCTAACTCCAGAGGAGAGGAAAGATTACAGCTATGATGGGCCGGAGGTCATTTACACGTTCTGGGCCAAGCATGGTCCCTGCGCGGCACCAGGTTGCGGGCATCGCACGCCATTGATGACCAGCCCGGTTGTAGCCGTCAAAAAGCTCTCAGTAAAAGCGTGGGGGGATATTCCTTGCGCTCACTGCCACAAAACATTCGATCTTGAGCGCCATGAAGCTCGTATGGCACCAGATGTGTCTTTGGTGGTCGCTGAAACAGAAAAGCCGTACGCCATTATGGATGATGATGGGTATTACTCCTGCCCTCATTGTCATGAGCCGCACAGAGACCAAATTGCTGCAGTAAAGGGTGAGTCTTCCCGCTTGCTGAAAAAGTCTCGGAAAAACAAAAAATTGGATTTTACTCTTCTGGTTCATCCGGATTGGTTAAAGGGGGCCCCCGGTGAAAATGAGAACAGTACTTTAGGGGGATCAGCCACTAGCAATGCAACGGCAACAGCGCGATGGAACGAAGTTAGAGCCTCCACATTACGACTAATTGAAGTTCGAGGGGATCTTCCTGAAGAAGTAACCTGCCTGGAGACAGGTAAAACGTTTAGTACATCCGAAGGAACGATTCCCAAGAAGTCCAACTTCACATGCCAGGAAGATACGTGTGGCCGGCAGCAAGACGTTCTGAATAGCATTCGTGCTTCTGGACTCACCGGGCCAATGTCTGCGTACGCGCTTCAGTGTTATTCATCGAAATACGATGAAGCGGGTTATCCATATGGCGGCCGCTTTTTTCTAGTTCCTGGTCCTGAATCAATAAAACGTCAAAATGCCGCTGTGAGTGAATGGGAGCAACGCAGGAATGAGGATTTAGCGGGGTACTGGCCGGATAGCGAGCTACCATATGGATTCATGACCCATCACCTACAAGGTGGTGTGCCAAATCATGGCTTTACCCACTGGCACAAAATGTTCAGTTCTGTACAGCTTTTGATTCACACTCAGATACTAAAGGCGATACATGAAGCCTACGGATTTAGCAATGCGGCAAGAGAGATAGTGCTTGGCACGTTTCAGCAATATCTACGAAATCAGAATATGTTTTGTTTTTGGAACCCTCAGCGTGACACGCCTGAGCCGATGTTTAGCAATAACAACTACCATCCTAAGTCAACAGTTATTGAGAATTCTGTTTTTGCGAACTTGGGACGCGGTAACTGGGCCTCATGCCGAGCCAATACGCTCAAAGGATTAGAATGGTGCAAAAAGCCTTGGGACACAGTTTCCAATGAACGCTTGGCAACATTGGATCCAGATCTCGCTCAACGAACTTCGGGTAAAAGTGAGAAAGCTGAGCCCGGCGATCCGGTTTTACCGGGCACATTGGTTACTTGCGGGTCTTCGACGGAACTTTCCGAGTACGAAGATCAGGAATTCGATCTTGTTGTAACAGACCCCCCGTTTGGTGGGCTGTTACATTATGCGGAATTGGCAGATTTCTTCTACGTCTGGCTGCGATTGGCGCTTAAGGACAAGTACCCAGAGTATTTCTCGGGTGAGTACACGCCCAAAACGCTGGAGGCTGTTTCTAATAAGGCGCGCCACCCGGACGATCCAGACGCCTTTTACAAACGCCTGCTGACTGAATGCTGGCGGGAGGCAAATCGTTTGTTGAAGCCGGGTGGAATTCTCTCCTTTACCTTCCACCACAGTGAAGATGCGCCGTGGGTCGATGTACTGGAAAGTCTGTTCGATGCTGGGTATTACCTGGAAGCGACTTATCCAATTCGTAGCGACGAAACGAAAGGCAAGGGCGAATTCGGATCAAAGACTATCGAGTACGATATCATTCACGTTTGTCGCAAGCGCATCGAAGAACCGCAGAAAATTTCCTGGGCTCGATTGCGTCGTCAGATCCTGGCAGATGTAAGGCAGCTCCAAGGTATCCTGGAGCACCATCAGAGTGAAGGTTTGCCGAAGGCTGATATTCAGGTCGTGAAACGAGGAAAGGCCTTAGAGTATTTCTCTCGTCATTATGGCCAGGTTTATGTTGAAGAAGGCCGAGAATTCACGGTTAAAGAAGCGCTGGTTGGTATTAATCAGCTTCTTGATGACCAAGCAGAGAATGAAGGCGGCAGCACGCCTGTTAAATGTGAACCAATTTCCCGTCAGTTCCTGCGCATCTTTCATAAAACCTTGGAGGTGCCTCGGGATCAAATGCAGAAATATCTGAGAGGTACGGGCATAGGTCCCAGTGATTTTGTAAGTCGAGGTTGGACTCAGGAAAAGAAGAAAGTCTTTCACTGGGTATCTCCGCTAACGTTTGCGCAGGATCGCGGCCCCAAATTCCACACGCTTTACCGGGATCTCGATCAAGCCATGGTGCTGGTCGGTGCCTGTTTTGCTGACAGCGGCATTAACGTCAAGAAACTTCTAAATATTGAGTTCAAGCCCCACCCAGCGCTTGGGGATTTGTTGAATTGGTGGGTCGTCAACGGTGGCAATGACGAAATGCGTACTGCAGCCACTACTGCCCGTCAGCTCTATAACTCTTGGGCGGCAAATAACCAGCAAACGGTGCAAGAACAGTTTGCTCTGTTTGATATGGAGTAAGGAGAGCTGGAATGAACACTCCGTTGAATGATGATGTATGGAAGCGCCGGGGAATCAATATTCTCTGGAGTGGCGCAGCGCTGACAGAGCTTCAGGCAGCCCCGAAAGTAGTCAGCCTCAGGCGCTTCTTTGAGCTGCAGGAAAATGGCTGGCCTGAGGAGGGGATTCCTTGGGTAAACGACGCGGCGTTAATTGTTGCAGGATTGGATGTTGCCATCGACGCGCTCCCGATGGAGGAGGCTGAAGATTGGATTGAACAGCAGGTGTATAGCAAGATTCTGGACTTTCAGAGCTGCTTTGAAGGCCAAGCTTCGCTGATTTTCTGGATGGCTGATGAAAAACGCTGGTCTGAAGTCGCAGGAGATAATGCATTCGAGTGGTACTTGGATGGCCAATACAAAGCTCAGCGATTGGCTCTCGGCCGCTGTATCTGGAATGGAGCCCAGAACGGCGTGCGTCGTATTGAAGTCAGTGAAAATGGCAAGCTAAACTGGATTGGCCTGCATCACCACCGGATATCTTGAAAGAAAATGAAGGGATGCCTGATCTAATGGTTGCTTCACGTCATTTGCAAAAACTGGAGCCAGGCTCCCGAGTTACCCACCCAGAATTTGGGCAAGGGGTAGTGATTAGCTCCGCCGACGGATATGCCCGTGTATTCTTTCAGTTCGGAGAGCGACAGCTACCTGCCTCCTCTATTAAGCCGGTACTCAGCCACAACGAAACCGTAGTGGTTAATGCTGCGGCAGATCAACAGCGTGTTGATAATGTCTGGCTGAGCTGGCAGGCACATGAGTTGCCGTTGCTAGATAGTGCCAGCTCCCTTACCTCGGCCAAGATTGATTTGTTGCCACACCAGGTGGTTTTGACCCACAAGGTCGCTATGGCCAGTCCTCGTCGTTTTCTGATCGGTGATGAGGTGGGGCTTGGGAAAACAATTGAAACAGCGCTGATACTCCGGGAGCTGGCCAGCAGAGGCGAACTGAAAAGGGCTCTCATGGTTGTCCCTGCTGGGCTTGTCAATAACTGGCACCGCGAGTTGAATGAGGTCTTTAACCTCAATTTTGAGGTCTTCGGGCGTGAGGGCGATGTGAGTGACCGTCGTACGAATGCCTTTGCTCGACATAACTTGCTCATTGCCAGCATTGATACTCTCAAGCGAAAAACACGTGTCCAAAAGCTATTAGAGGCGCCTCGCTGGGACCTTGTGGTATTCGACGAGGCACAGCATCTAACGGCATACAAGTCGGGCGGGAAGACGAAAAAGACAGAAAATTATAAGTTAGCTGAAGTCCTACGCGACCATTCCAGAGACCTTCTGCTTCTCTCCGCTACACCACATCAAGGAGACCATTTCCGATTCTGGAAATTGATTCAGTTGCTGGATCCAACGCTATTCAAAAATGAACAGGAGATGGTTAGTGAGCGCCACCGACTAAACTCCTACGTATTTCGTCGGACAAAAGCTGATGCTTGCCGTGCCGATGGAAGTACATTGTTTGCCCGGCGCTGGGTTCATACCGAAACTTTTGTAATGTCGGACTATGAGCGGCGTTTTTATCAGGCCCTGAACGAGTATCTGGCCGATGGCTTTGCGTTGGCAAAGAAGCAAGGAAGTAAAGCACGGGCTCTTGGGTTCGTAATGACAATCTTCCAGAAAATCGCTGCATCCAGCTTTGCTGCTGTAAATCGAACCCTACGCCGCCGCTTGCTTGCCTTAACGGTACAGGAAGGGCTAATGCATGATGGAAATTTGGATATTGAGTCTCGGAACCAGGCTTTTGATGAGGCTCGGGATTTGATTCGTTCAGAATATGTTTTTGATCAAGGCCGAATGGAGGCTCTGGAAATTGACAGAATTCTGAATGATCTGAAGCGCCGCTTGCTTAAGAAAATGGACGAAGATGAGTTAGCTCTCGCTTCGAATGAATTTTCAGATGAGCTTGAAACCGCTGCGGCGGAAGACGCAGCGATGAATGCAGTGGCTTACGCGCTTCCGGAAGAAAGGTTTCGTATCAAGAGCCTGTTGCAGCTTTTTCCGCAAATACGTGAAACCAAAGTTGAAAAGTTACTCGCGGCACTTGGCACGCTGTGGCAGCAGAATCCAAAAGAGCGGGTGGTGATATTCGCTACTTATCTGGGCACCGTCGAAATGTTGTGTGAACAGATTGAGCAAGCTTACCCCGGACAGGGTGTAGTTGTGCTCAAGGGCGGCGATCATGGTAGTAAGCTGGCGGCAGAGCGTCGGTTCAAGCAACCCGATGGTTCCCGAGTGTTGATTTGTACAGCAGCTGGGCGTGAGGGAATCAACCTTCAGCATTCGCGTATTCTTTTTAACTTTGATTTACCCTGGAACCCTATGGACGTTGAACAGCGCATTGGCCGTATACATCGTTATGGTCAGCAGGATACTGCTCAGGTCTATAACCTTGTTCTGGGCGATACCATTGAAGGGAAAATCTTCTTGCTCCTGGACGAGAAACTCAAGGAAATCGCAAAGGCTGTGGGTAAGATGGATGAACATGGCGATATTGGGGAGGACCTTCGTGCTCAGATATTGGGTCAGCTTTCAGAGCGAATTAATTATCAGCAGCTTTATGCAAAAGCTCTTCAGGATCCTGAGCTAAAGCGTACACAGCTGGAACTGAACGCGGCAATGGAAAATGCAACAGCGGCTAAGGATGCAGTGTTCGAACTCTTCCAAGATTTGGAAAGATTTAGCCTGGATGACTACGCTCCCTTGGCGGATACCAGCGAAGCAATGCAGCGCCTCGTGGATTTCGTTGTTAAAGCTTCAGCCTTACGTGATAACCGTTTTGAAAAGAGCCCAGACGGTACCTACAGGCTTTACGATAGCCGCAATCAACAGATCGGTAACTTCGTTTCAGAGAGAGAGAATGCCACTAATAACGATTCGGTAGAGCTATTGGGGTTGGATCATCCATTGATTTCAGAGATGTTTGATTCGTGGGGCAGTCAAGGTGCTGAGAATTTGGGTGTTTCTGTAAGCTCTCCAGATAGCCAATCCGGAGCAATAGGTCTCTGGTTGGTTGAAACACATAATGAGAAGGGGCAAACGCATCGCCACGTTATCAAGTTAGCTATCAATCACGATGGAGAAAGGGTGCCGTCTTGGGAACGTCAGGTGGGTCAGATCTTGGCTCAACCGGTATTTCTTAGAGATTCAACGGGGAATGTGAAGCTTCTTAATATGATGGAAAATGTTTTGGAGAGAGAAATAAGACATCGTGGCGCGGCGGCCCAGGGACAACCCTATTCAGCGTCTTTGATCGGTTGGGTAATGATCAATAGATAATCCGATTAAATGATCAATCATTTGTTGAATCGGTTAGTCGAAATCTTCGTAGTGGTTCCACTTATTGCAACATAGCCGTGATGGCATCACTTATTGACCTATGGTCTGTTGACGTTTTGCCAAGGGAAGTTTTGCCGGAAAGGGCTAGTTTACAGAATAGAGGTTACGACACCCACAAACGGCGAACCTGCCATGCCCCGACAAATGCTCACGGATGAACACTGGTCGAAGCTGAGACCTATCCTGCTTCAACAAGATATCTATGCCAAGATAGACCTGAGAACCACTGTGGTAGGTATTCTTTACCTAATGCGCACCGGTTGCCAGCGGTTGGGATCCGCCCGAGGGATTTGGCCCCTGGAATACGTTTACAAGCGCTTTAACGCTTGGTTAGCCGCTGGGAAACTGCTAGCGTTCCGTGCGCTTCTGGATGCTCCCGATATTGAATGGCTGTTCCTACGTCAAGGCGCAGCAGGGCTGCACTGGGGCTGCCACAGAAGGGGCAGAAGCTATTGGCAAACGTCGTGCGGGCAACACAGCAAAATTCATCTTGCCGTTGATGCTTATGGACTCCCCCACGCCTTCAGGAAAACAGGGGGTGAAGAACACGACAGCACAGAGGCCCAGGCGTTGATAGACGCCTTGCCGACAGGGGAGGCCCTGATAGCTGATAAGGGCGATGACAGTGAGAGTATCCGTGAGCAGATCGAAGCAAAGGGGATGCGCCCCGTGATTCCACGAAAGCGCACCTCAAAGAAAGTAAATAATAATTTAGACAGATGGTTAGATCGCTATCTGCATCTCGTCAAGAACGAGTTTGCCCGATGAAAGCCATATCGCGCGATAGCGATGCGGTATGGCAAACTCAAACGAAACTACGAAAGCATGGTAGCCTTGGCCTGCGGTTTTTTTATGGCTACCCATGTGAAAGGTCAACAGATCCTAGTGATTTTTAAATAGAATATTACATTCACGGTGTTAATTAGATATTTGGTTCTCATATAAAAATGCTACTAAACCAGAAATTAGAAAACGGAAAAGGAACGAGAAGAGTATTTTTTAATGCTCTGTGAGTTAAAAAAGCCCGGCCAAGGAGCCAGGCGAAAGCTAAGAAGTAGCAATAAATTTTGGTAAAAAAGCCATAAATTGATAGTTTTATTTTAAATATAATAAGTGTATTTTTTTAGAATTCATAGTCAGGATTTAAGCCAATCATTCGCTTGCTATCACCTACAAAACCTTCTTCATAACAAAAAGGTCCAGGGATTCTTTCATTTATACTTCCCCCCATTGTTGTTTCACATTCGTAATTACCAGAAGCCATAGATATATAACTTGGAAGCTCACTCATATTTACTCTTCTGTGTTCGTTATTTACTAAGTCTACAGTGCAAGTGTCACTTACGGATTGGCAAATTACATTGTAGTAACCATCTTTAAACTCGGCCTCATTGATTATCTGGTTTTTATAATGATCAGTGTGTTGAAATGCATATTTATTTAATGCTGTAATATTGCCATTTTCATCATTGCAAAACGTCCCTGAACACAATTCGTCAGCACCGCTATAGGGTATATGAAGAGGAAGATCATCGTATGTTGTGACTAGCCGCTCACCTTCAGGATTGATTACTATGAAGTTGGTTCCTTGCGACAGAACACGATACATACCTTCAGGCGGCGGTGTACTGGAATATTCCTCCACTTTGGCTGCTTCTTGCTCTACCATTTCATTTATTCTGGCATTGGTGTCGTCACGTCTACTTGTTTGGTTAATAATCGTGCCTTGGCCAGTTGTCTGTAGCATATGTAGACGTTCCATAATACATTCAATATCATCGTAGTCATCATATCTAGTTATTTCACATCTAGTTTCGATGTAGTGAAATGAGCTGGAAGGATCATCTGCTACTGAAGTTGTATGATGTACCTCTTGTGCGTTAACATTCGCTATAGCACCTACTAATAATGAGACTGAAGTTGTTTTAATTAAAATATTAATTTTCATTGTTTGAGCCTTTTACCAATCAGATTTGCAAGAGTTGAGAACATTTTCATAAGGGTGTAAAAGTTCATTTAGTTTCGTGGTGGGGAGACTTATGGTTTCTCCACTTGCACTAATAGCCAATTCATTTGCTGCTCGAAATGCCTCCCAAAAGGCTGGAAAATTTGCATCGCAAGCTCGGCAATCTGTATAGAAAGGGTTTGAGTAAAGTTCACCATCCACTATAATATCAAATTGCTCCGTCCCCGAACCTTTGGAGCTATATTTTTTGCCGTTGACGAGAGCAACAGCACTCATAACTCCCGTTGCTTTATCGTCGGGACAGTAAATTGCTAGCTCATTGCCATTGCTGTCACTTATTTGGTACTCGTTTACTCCCATTCCCCAGCCTGACGTCCATTCTTGAGTACCTGCAAATGCTGAGCCAAGCATGGGTCCGCAAAAAATTGCAATCATCAATAGTCGTTTATTCATTTATTATCCTATGTTGAATTTGGGTTCAAGCTTTAGATTACCAGAAGGAAACTTCGGTTTGATATTTTTTTTATATTTTATACTTAGTAAAAAAGTGGCCTAGTTCTGCAAGGCTACAAAGCAAGCGTTATTTATGGGCTTGCCAATCACCTAATTCAGGTCGCTGACATCTTTCTCAAAATGCATGTCTTACATACCCGACCTACTCTTGTTGGACAACTACACTGCATCTGGGCATTTATCTACAAATACCCCATTTCCGCAAACGACTTACACCCATCACTTCCCACGACCACGTGATCAATCACTCGGATATCCATCAGCCCCAGTGCCTCCTTCAGTCGCTCGGTAATACGTCGGTCTGCTTCGCTGGGTTCGGGGTCTCCACTGGGGTGGTTGTGTACCAGAATGACCGCTGCTGCATTGTAGGCAAGGGCGGATTTTAGTACTTCACGTGGGTAAACGCTGGCCGCATCAATGGTGCCACGAAACAATTCTTCAAAGCGGATAACCTTGTGCTGGCTATCCAGAAACAGCACGCTAAACACCTCATGCTCGTAGTCTTGAAGCAGCAGCTGTAAATGTTCAAATGCCTGCGAGGGCTGTGTAATTTTGCGGCCTTTAGCGAGTTTACGTCGTGCAAAACGCTTGGCCATGGTGATGATATCGGTTTCGGTAACAGGAGAAGTGACTAGGTAGGTGCCAGCCACTTCCCCAGCTTTGAGTTTGGCGTGTGTCATGGTTGTCTCCAAAAAAGAAAAAACGCCGGGGTGGTGGCCCCGGCGTCTATGTCGTTAATGATCGATTGGTGTAACTATGGGAGGGTTTTGTCACGCTGCCATCACTTGACTCATGCGCCGCTCCATTTCTTCATGGAAGGCCTCAACCCGCTCGGCAATGGTGCGGATCATGATGTCATCACGATAAGCGCGCTTGATAAACAGCGGCATGCCGGGCCAATAGCTCACAAAGTCGATCCATTCCCGTTCGCTGACCCATAGTCCACCTTGGCACTGGGGCACGTGCTCATCCGGTATTTCTCCGTTTAGTAGTATCTCTATCTGGAATTTGGGGAGTTTGGTTTTGATTTCCAGCAGGCCGTTAGCGCCTACCAGGCTGTCAGGCGAGTAGCCCACCCCGTGATTTAGGATCAGGCCCACTTCCTGTGGTTCGGGTTCGCCGGTAGCATCGCAATAAAGTGCTCGTGCTACGCCTTCCAGCTCATGGCCACGACGGGTATGGGCATTGCCTTGAAACGGCTCGGCCAGTTCCCCGGTAATTCGCTCACCGATCAACTGGTGCATGTAGGTAATCGCCCCGGTACCCAACCCACCCGGGCCTTTACCCTTCACCAGTAATGCTTTCAGCTCCGACATGGTGACGCGGCCTAGCCGCGCCGCCAGCCATTCAGGGGTGCCTTGCTCCATATTAAGCACTTGCATGGAAGTCTCCTGTCATAAGTGGCAATGCGTTGGTTATTTAACCGATCGCTTAGAAAGTGAGGCGCGTAGCTTGTCGAAATCAGACAGGGGGACTTGCACGGCTAAACCATACTTACCGCTGAACCACTCCTGGGTCGTGGCAGGACACTGGCTAATCAGCCGCTGGATCTGTCCCGCCTGAAAGGGTGTCACTAGCTTGATGCTTGCTTTGGTACTGGTCTTGCCGTTGTCATCCTGGCCTCGCGTCGTGATGTTGAGTAGGGCGCAGAGCACGTAGCGCTTGCCATAGCTGGTGGATGAGCCAAACGCCTGCACAGCGTTCTTGTTACCACTCATATCGGCAGGCAGCAGCATGCTGGTTTCTTCACGGTGGCCATCCTTATGCATCAGCACACCGGTCACCTCAATACCGCGCTCCTGCGTCTGAATACGAAAGCTCACCGCAAAGCCGTGTTTCTGCATGATGGGACGCACGGTATCGACGATATCTTCCAAGGTGGCGTAACAGCCGTTATTGGTTTGTCCACGCTCTTCAATGCTGGGGAGTTCGGTCTGCATGGCTGCTATGGCGGCGCTATAGGCCATCATGGCCTGGCGATCCATCACCCGTTCCTGCATCTGCAGCAAGCGCTCCATTTTGTCGATATCAACGTCCGGGTTGAGCGCAGCACGCTCAATCACCTGGATAATGGCCGTGCTCTCAGCGAGATGCGGGGTGGGTGCTGCGGGAACGGCTTGTAAAGAGGATGCAGACGTCTCGTGATTTACCACATTAGTTTTGGTTGCCATGAAAAGGCTCCTTCAATAGAGGGTTAAAAATCGGCGGGAAGCTCGCTGGGAGGGACAGGGCATAGGTGCAGCTCGGTGCGATACAGCTGTCCTTTTGCCATCACGTAGGTCTGGGCATAGGTTTGTTCCTGGGTGAGCAGTCGTTCCGTCAACTGGGTTAATGCGATATCTAAATCGGGGCTAAGAGAGGCCATGGTGTGCTCCACGTAAAAGCAAAAAGCCCAGCCTGTTAGGGGCTGGGCTTATCGCGCTATCCAATGAGGGGTAAGACAAAAACCAAGAAAATTAGCAGTAAAATCATGAGGAACAACATGTCAGCTCACCAGGGCAAGGGCTGTTTGCAAGGCCTCCTGCTTCAGCTGCGCCCCTTGGCCAAACCACGCTGAATCCAATCGGGTATCGTTGCTGCGCGCCCGCTTGTCATGATCCACGTATTCGGTGACCGCATTGAGCAAGCCCCACGCAGTATCTTTGGCCGTGTCGAGGTGCGAACCGCGGCCTTCGCCGTGGTAAAGCTTCTGCACCTTATTGAGTGCCCGGTAATTGGGTAGCTTGGAAGGGTCATCTATCGGCTTATCGATACCGCAGAGCACCGATTGGAAATACTGCTGAGCCTCGCGGTGGTCGATCTTACGTTCCGCTAAGGCCTTCATGCGGTACATGAAGTCGTTCCACTGAGAGACGGAAATACCCAGCTGGCTTTTTACTGCACGAGGATCGAACTCTGACCGGTGGGGCACCTTCACCGCTTGTGTCGTGCCATCCACGGCAATCTGCAGCGTGTTGTTACATACCACGCGCACCGTGGTGGGTGTCGCCATGGTGGCCAGCGTGCCATCACAGGATGTTGCCAACAGCAGATAGTCGTTGACCTCATCCTGGCCTTGCAGCGAGGTGCTTAAGCCACTGCGTGCCAAGGCCCAGAACTTGCGACCGCCTTTCAATACGCCCGCGGTTTCCAGTTCATAACCGGCGTATTCCGTCAGGTCGCGGTAGAACTCCAGTATCTCCTCGGGCTGCACCACCTTATAGCGCTGGGACACCACTGATAGCGGCGCCTTGGTATCCGAGCGGTAGAGCACTTTCTGCTCGGGGAACGAGTGAATACTGCCCAAGTGGCTGGCACCCTCGGCAATAAAGCGAACCGGGGCTTCTTCAATGTGCCAGTTCATACCGGCCTGTTGCTGCCAGACCTCTAGCGGCTGTTGATGGGATAGCTGTTGCCCCAGTCCGTGCCAAGGGGTAGTGCCGAAGTATGCCATTTGTTCAACGAGATGAGCCATTACCAAATCCTTAAAAAGCAGCCACGGCTTAACGGCCCGAGCCTAATGACAAGGAGCTAACCGTGGGAATGGTTGTGTAAACAAAGTGAATTAAGACTTTAAAAACTCGATCATAAGGCGTTGGATGAAGCCTTCGGGGTATTTGGTTCATGTCCGCAAGATAGGCACGCTGAGAGGACAACTACTGGCCACCAGGACTGCGAGGCTAGTAGTCCACCAATAACGGCACCGGCCAGACTGCCAATGGCCATGCCGGAGCGTCCTTTGATCGCGCCTAGCGCGGCACCGAGCTGAGCACCGGTTTGGCTGGCCTGCTGTCGTGCCTGTAAGTGAGGGGGAGATAGCGGTGTGGCACCGCAGTAAGGGCATCGTGTCATCTGTCTCTCCTTAAAAGGCGTTGATACACATTGATAGCCGAGTGCTATCCCCTTAGTGATATAGATCTAAAAAAAGTTACTGGCGTGCCTCATGCTGTGAACCCATGCGAATCCCTAATTTCGTATTTTATCTCATTGATATAAATGGAAATTTATGACAGATCTTTCTCTAAAAAATGAACATGCAGAATGCCCATCTAACGGGGCTGGCACAGGGCTGTAGCTCCCGTAATACGCTGATTTATGTACGGTATAAGTACTATAGGGGTTTCAAGGGGATAACAAATAGAAACCTAGAAAGAGCAGCGACCCTCCCGGGGAGCGTCCCTTCCCGTAACCAAGACACAACCAAAGGCCCTTCAATGTGGCCCATGGCTACCCATTCAAAGACAGGGATGGCCTGAAAGACGCCATCCCGTGATAGCGAACGTACAACGGCTAACACCGAGGGCACACAAACTGCCCTAACATCATGACGTTAGCCATTCACACGCGTCCAGCCCATCTCACCGTTCATACGGCACTGCGGCCGACTGTCGCAAGCCCTAACCCATTGCTTACCTAACACAGCCCGACAACGACACCGGCCTCTATCAGGCCGGGGATCACTTGTGCGCGCCTGTTAGGTACCCATAAGAGTCAACGCCCATGTCACCTTACAACCGCTTTGCACACCGACCGCTACGCGACCCTGATAATCCTCACAAGAAATGTCATTACGACAAGCACTATCTGGGCATGCGAGTCTATCATCACCCTAAGGGGCCCTTAATCGTGCAGCACTTAAACCGATCACTGCACATCCTCGGCCAAGCCATGACTTGGCAAGGTCGTACCTTTGTTTGCCGAATGGATCTGCGCTTTCCCAAGGAGTATCCGGCGGCCAACCTTAACAACGAACTGCTGGTTAGCTTCTGGCGGAATTTAAAGCGTGAGCTAGCGGCTAGTGGAATGAAGTATCCCCCTTGCCTACGCTACCTATGGGCGCGAGAGCAAGACAGCAGTGATGCGCACCATTACCACCTCATGCTGTTAATCAACTATGACGCTATCTGTACGGTGGGTGATTACGGCCCTTCACCCGAAGGTGGGTACCTTCGTAAGAACCTCACCCATCGGTTAGCGCGCTCCTGGGCACAGGCGTTGGACTGGCCGTTAGATAAAATGAAGGGCCTCGTACACGTATGCAAAGACCCGATAACCAAAAAGCCAATGCAGTATTGTCTACGCCGGAATGACCCAGACACATTAGCCCCCGTGTTTTACGCGGCGAGTTACTTATGCAAAGCGTATTCTAAGTCACCGTTCGGCCACGGGTTTGGGAGTAGTCAGTTGTGATCGGAATAGCCATACACGATGTATCACTAGTGCCAGAAACCGCTTTGCTGCTAATGGTCGGCTCAGGGAGATCAGCCAGTGAGGCACGATGGTTACCTGACCCATCGCCAGCGTGGGTGGAGACCTGCCGTAGAAGACTCGTGGAAGTCATTAACTCCAGTTCCGCCAGATGGCATGATCCAACGCAGAGCCTTCATCGGCGCTTTCCTCAGTGCTTTCCTCAGCACGTTCAGGTGGCGGCAGTATGCCGCGATGCTTCACTGCCGGGTCTATCGTCTCCTTAATCAAGGGCGCGGGCGCGGTTGCCTTACGCCTTTTTATTGGCATGGGCACAAAATTGGTCTTACCGGCGAAGATAACCGGCTTTTCAAGATCACCTGGCGTCTGGCCAGGCGCGTTGCGATAGCCATTTAACCGCCAGTAATACAGGGTAGAATGCGGTTTTTTCTGAGGATTTTGGTAGCAGATGCCTAACAGTTCGTAGCGCATGCTGCCGACATCGAGCGTTTCGATCGAAAGATTCAGCAACACATACTGGAGGTCGCTAGCAAGGCGGTGAGCTAACGTATAAAGCAGCCTAACCAACAAAGCGCGGTGCTCGCTGTCCTCGTCTAGCACCTTCTCTTTCTTCTTCTTGGCCCCACTAATTTCCCTCTTGTCGATTCGCTCCTCCATGGCAGGCTTTTCAAGAGCCAGAGTGAGCGCATCCACGACTTCCTTAATCGGAGTATCAGGCCCCGCTTTGAGCTCTTCCAAGGGTTTCCATGCTGTATTGAGAAGCTGTATCGCCGCTCGGTGGACATGGCCCCGTAGCCATAATTTCACAGCGAGGTGATTGGGCAAGGCGTGTACCACCTCCCAGACGGGTTCCATGTGACGCCGCATTGGCAGGACAAGCATCATGCGTTTGAATACGTCTTCTTGTGCCGGGTCGTTCACTGCCTCCGCCGCTTTAAAGAGGGCGTGTATGATCACCTCGACTATCGAAGTGTTGTGATCTTCACTAGGGGTCGGCAACAGCTCAACCTGAATGGCGCACTGAGGAGGGCGACCGATAAGAACATGGTCAAGGGCTAGATAGTAGATGGAATTCAGCCGATGGCCCAGCACGCGCCCAGTGTATCCGGGGTGGTAACGACGGATTAACCCAAGGTCTCTCAACTTGCGGCGCTGGTTATTCAGGCGATTCATGCTAAGGCCGGTCAAGCGCTGCAGTCGAGCCTGACTCAATCCCATCACGGCGCCGTTCTCATCGGCGTGGGCAAGCATCACCATCACCAACCAACGATTGGCCAGGGTCAGGTGAGCCTTGCGTGCCTGACCATCAAGCAGGTTGCTGTCCGACGTGGTCGACGCTTTCTCAAGACCCCCGTCTTTCGGCAAGGCGAGTGTCAGCTCTGTGGTGACATTGGGCTCGCTGTTTTCCGAGGGATTGGTGCAAACCTGCACTTGATCAGGGATATCGCAATCCGACGCCCGAAAGAACTCCCCAAGACGTTCGACATCCCCCATCAGCAGAGGCTCGGGACAGCTCAGGGATTCCAACTGTTCCTGCAGGTCGTAGGCCACTCGGTATTGGTGACACGGACGCCCTCGCCCATTTGGTTGTTTCGTTGCAACGATAACGCCCTCTTCCTTGAGCGATTCCAGCGTCGTCTTACCCTGGCGAAGCGTCATGCCCAACTGTTTCAACAATTCCCTCACCGAGCATGTCTTAGCTTGATCGAGACCGATGCGACGCGCCCATTTCCATAATAGCCAACGCGCCTCAGGCGTTAGCGTTGGATCTTCATGATAGAGCAGTGCGTGTGTCATGGGCGTATCGCTCATCGGCCGGAATTGGCCATAATAACACTCGATATAGCTCCCTTAAATATGGGTGCTTAATTAAAAGCAGGGCAATGGCCCTCTACTCAGCGTCGAGATAAAAACATCACTAAGTCACGAGACTTAGTGATAAGACGACAATGGGACTCAGAAATCGCATAAAAGTGACTAAGTAACGCGACTCAGTAATTGTTATGTAAATCTCACAGTAACGGATCATCAATGCGATCAAGCACAGCATCAATAAAACTGAGTCACATAACTCAGTAACACTGATTAGCTGTATTGCTAAACAATAAGAATTGAATAGAAAACGCTCGCTACTTAGACTCATTGCCCTATCGGATGGCTGAGCAGTGGCTGTCCAAGCCTTAATCGAATGGGAGCGCCTGGAACTGACCATGACATCCATGACCCTTGACTGGATCGACCCGAAGAATAAAGCGCAACTGACGTGGATCGCGGGCTATCTCAAGCGTACGCAGGCCGATAACATCTTGAACGGTATGCACTCCTATCCGACCGAAGGGCCCTTTGCAGGCAAAGCGCTGATTGCCGCCATCGAGGCGAACCTGGGCAGCGCCGAGTTTCGTGAGCGATTTCGGAAAATGAAGGAGGCTTGGCGGCAACAAAAAAGTCGGCAAAAGAAAGGCAAAAAGGCGATGACTCATCAACTGCCCACCTCTGTTCTGAAAGAGCTGGACGGTCTGGCCAAGACGCGCAAGCAATCCAAGGTGCAGGTGCTGAGTGATATCATTAGCGATGCAGCGCGGGAACAGTCCCACGTCCCAGAACACGTTCGCAAGGGTAAGGAAGCGCTCACCAAAATGCAGAATACCTACCAACAAAAAGAAGCCGCTCACGTCCAGTTGGTCGACAGCTTGATGAAAGCATTGACGGAAGAGCTCCACCAGCGGTGCCGTCTGGAAGCACAACTAGGAGGGCCAGATGATTCACTGCTGGAAGGCGACACGCTTGATGACTATCACGCCCGGATTGACAAGCGCGTCTCAGCATTGGAACCGGCTCTCACCGATATGAAACGGCTACATGTCAGTACCACGACGCTACGCCAGCGGATGCAAACCCTGGCAGACGCACCTGGATTATTACCACAAGACGGTAACAGCTAACCCACGCCCCCTGATGGTGGGTGATGGGATCATGCCCGCGCGCAGACAAGTTGGCGCGCTTCTACATTGCGTTCAAGATCCTTGCATGCTCATGAAGACGATCCAGAGTCCGTCAGTAACAGCGAGTAATCACAGCGCACGGTACAATTTCCTAATGCTAATGAATGACTATTGTGCGCGATGGTACAGTGTAAACAACCCGTCTGACTGCGTGTCACCTTGAGGTGTAGAGCCTGATACTCGGCGGCTGTCAACTCAGGTAGAGGCTGCAAGGCCGCCTGCTCTTCAAGAACACGCGACCGGTTGCGGTGGTTGAGTTTGCCGACAACGCAATCGATACAGGCCTGATTAGGTGGCAATACTCTCAAAGTCACTGTGGCTGCGCAGTAACAACTGTTGTGCCAGCCTCTTCTTAAGCGAGCCGTTGGCGCACTTCACGGCATCGTTCTCATGAGACTCGCCCAGATTATTCCGCGTGGGCGGCATGTAGTAATGCTGGCACAGTTCACTGAAAGCCTCGGTCCAGACATTCTGACGGTTATTGCGTGTCGCACTTAAGCTATCCGTGCGGTGCACAACGGGGCTGCCGCCAACCTGTTGTAAGCGCCGCATAACTCTCACCGCCTTGATCCACAGTGACAGAGCTCCAGTCACTGTAGGCCAGACGAAACTGATAAAGCACGTGCGTAAAGGTCTTGGATTGAATCGTGACAGGGTTATCCGGGTGAGTGAAATCAGAAAACCTTTGCTGCGCCAAAACGGCCTGCTGGCGAAAAATGATGTCGCGTTCCGACCCATGCAGCGCTCGCCATTGCTTCACAAGGCGTTGCAAAGTGCGCAGGAGGGGCTGGTTGTAATGCTCAGGGTAATGTTCTTGCAGATAATCCAGCAGGGGTGTCAAGGTCAGCTTAGGCTCGTTTTCTAGCAAAGTGAGCAGCTCTGTTTCCCAGACCGCAGCCAGTGGATCTTCCCGAGTTCGCCAGTCCCGCTCGGTGTTAACACGGGGAGTTTACGTTGATGTCTCAATGCGTCGTCCAGATCGAACGGAGACACCTGCCTTGGCGGCAACCATTTCTTGGCTAGTGACATCTTGTCGGTGCTGCATATACAGCTCCTCTTGACGGTTAGTTATGTGTTGACCTGGCACCCTTTGCTCCATGATGGAAAACAAGGTGCCAATTGTTACACCCAACCGGCCAAGATAATTGTCGCTAAACGGTCACCCTAATTGTCGCCGAAAAGAGCTCGATAATACGAGTAGCGTGCCTGCCCACGGCAGTGTTCGTGCCTTTCAGTATCCCCAGCAAGCAATCGGTTGTTGCATGCTTTCCTCTGGGTAACGCCTACCTCCAAAGCGCTTCTAAAGGGCCAGTATTTATTTCCATGGCCATCTTGATTGCGTAGTTGTTTGAAATATAAGATTTTTATTCTTTTTAAGAAACCTCAAAAGCTATTATTTCCATAGCTAGCATCTCGCATTGCGGTGGTAGTAGCGGCTCTCTATCATTCACATATCAACCGAAAGGAGTTAAACCATGTCCCATAGTCACCGTATTAGCATTGTCCTTCGCATGAAGCAAATGACCCAAAAGCTCAGTATCAGCCGTTCATCCATCTATGAAAAGATGAACCCAAAGTCTCCTCGATTTGATGCAACCTTTCCCAAGCCCATAAGGCTAGGCGCAGCCTCTGTCGGGTGGCTAGAAAATCAAGTGGATGAGTGGCTGATGCGCCGTCAGGCGTAATGGGATTCAGCGATGTTTAGCGGCATTTTCGTTATATGCTGCTCTACATTCACCATTAATATCTCTTAACCAAGTGTTGAGCTTCGTCTCTACTGCTTCTTTTTTAATTGAATATCTTGCTCGATGTTCGCTGTTCTCATGCTGTGCTAGTACCTTTTCCGCTAGCTCGTGAGCAGCGGACTCGTGTGTAGCCCAACCCCCTATAGGAGTAGAATTTCTAAGCAAATCAATAAAGCTGTATTTCAGGTTCGAGTAATCTTTATAGGCTTGTCCGCCTGCTTTTTGAGAATAAGCTTTTTTCTGCAGCTTCTCTTCTGCGACCAGTGCTTGTCCAAGCTGATGCTCGATATCCTTAAACTCAATTAACGATGACCAAGCATTTTCATGAATGCCGTGCTGCTCAAGGAGGTCTGCACACACGATCCACATGAATGCTACGGGAAACAGGTTGCTGACCTCAGTGCTATGGGTAGTAGGCAGTGAGTGGCGAATGAAGTCTTTACATTCGGTAGCGCTAATATTGTCTTTTAAACGATCTAGGGAAATTTGGTACTCACCCAAAAAGCGCTCCTGGCATGCTTCATCCGAGAGCGCTTTTTGGGTG
>Ga0209345_10002574_pt1 | contig 19852 bp, 14 predicted proteins | sample Cruoilmetagenom7_FD_187294 | JGI IMG/M metagenome (GOLD analysis project Ga0209345, IMG submission 187294) | Oil polluted marine microbial communities from Coal Oil Point, Santa Barbara, California, USA - Sample 7 (SPAdes) (version 2) | ecosystem: Environmental > Aquatic > Marine > Oil seeps ... | reverse complement strand
CCTCCGGAATGCCGCCCTTGTTGAATGGCGTACGCTTCTCGCTGCCTAAGATCTATCGACTTAAGGGGAACGGAGACCGGTTCGCATTAGACTGACAGCACCCAGAAATTCGTCTCGGTCCACTCTTCCGTCCACAATCATTTCAATCATCAGAGAAACATCGAACGACGAACCAGGTTTAAAGATCTACGCAATGCCGCCTTAGTCGAATGGCGTGGACTTCTTGCTGCCTAACATCGCACACCTTAAGGATAACGGAGACGGGTTCGCATTAGACTGACAGCACCTTCTGTGATATTGTCATAATGTAAGACAAAAAAACCATGAGCCCCTAGTTTTTGGGCGGTGTAGAAGAAGGGTACTAAATCAGATGAAGCACTATCTCACTATCGTCATTACCGTTGTGGGCCTTGGAGCTTGCGCTATGGACGAAGCAAACGATAGACACTCAGATAGCGATGCTGTGGCGGTTGAAAACACAGGCGTCGACATTCGACCAAACATCATTCTCATTGTAGCCGACGATCTTGGGTATGGTGACATTGGAGTAAACGGTTCAAACATTATTGCGACACCAAACATCAACGCGCTTGCCGAAGGTGGAGTTAATTTCAGTTCTGGCTATGTCACGGCAGCTGTTTGTGCGCCGTCGAGAGCGGCGTTGATGACTGGGCGTCACCAGCAGAGTTTCGCGTATGAGTACAACCCTCGCGCTCGGGCCGAGATTGGAATTCCGGTCGAGCTTGATACGGTCGCGGATATTGTTGGAGCCGAGGGTTATACCACGTCCCTCATTGGAAAGTGGCATCTCGGGCGGACGCCAGAGCATTATCCAACGGAGCGCGGTTTCGATACGTTTTTCGGCTTTGTCGGCGGAGGCAATGGATTTCTGCGTGTTCCAGAAGACGGCCTGCATCTTCAAGACCCTGTGCCAGGGTCAAATATTGGATTTAAAGGGATTAGAGGAATCGAACGCAATGGTGTGCCGATTAAGCCTGATACAGATTTGACTACAATGCTGTCACGAGAGGCTGTGAAATTTGTAGAGGCTGAAGCGGATTCTGATGACCCATTCTTCATGATTCTCGCACACTTTGCACCGCACTCACCTTTACAGGCGACACATGCTCAGATTGAACCCTACGCCCACATTGAGGATCCTGCGACGCGAATCTATGCCGCAATGGTGAGTGCAGTTGATGAAGGCGTCGGAGAGCTCGTTGAGGCATTAGTGCGCACCGGCCAACGCGAAAACACCTTGATCGTCTTTATGAGTGACAATGGGTGCGCTTCATACATCGGGGATGGTGCCTGTTCAAACGCGCCATATGCTGGGTTCAAAGGAACACATTTTGAAGGTGGTGTTCGTGTGCCGATGATCGCAAACTGGCCCGGTGTTTTGGAGCCAGGGCAGACGTATGATCAGCCGATTGTTAGCTATGACTGGTCTGTCACCGCTATGGCGCTGGCGGGTGCAAAGACCTACCGCCAGCAACTCGATGGCTTGAACCTAATGCCGTTCCTCACAAATCCCGATGCTGGTAGCCCGCGATCTCGCATGCATTGGCGTACACTTCCAAACTTTGCGATTCGCGACGGCGATTGGAAGTTGTGGATGGTCGAGCGATCCGATGGCACTGGAATGGAGCCTCTGCTCTACAATCTGGGAACCGATCCCGGCGAAACACTCAACCTAGCTGAGGTCCATCCTGAAGAGCTCAATCGATTAATCGCGGCGTTTGAAGAATGGTCATCTACTATGCCTGAGCCGGGGTTCTATAGCAATCGACGCTCTTCTTTCCCTATGCCAAATGGCATGCGTCTGAGTGTTTATAATTAGGCGCAGAGACACGGCGGAAATGAATCTGGGATATGGATGGGCACATTTTTAAATGGGAGGCCAATCTCAAAGCGTACATTTACTTTAGGCAAAGTTCGCTAGCGTGATCTGACCGATCCTGCGGCCACTTTTTTGAAATTTTGAGTGAACGCCACTTTTGACAAAGGAATTGACAAATCAAAAATTACGCCGAAGGTACAATTGTCGGACAAAAAGACAAAAAGGCGAGAACGCCAATCAAAATTGTACCTCGGGAGGGTAATATGAAACTACTTAGTTTAGGCTTTGGTGCACTGTGCAGCATGAGCTTGGCCGGTGTCGCTGTGGCAGAAACTGGACCAAAGGTCACGCATCAATACGGCGCTGATGCCACTTATCAGTTGCTCGACAGTTATTCGCCGTCCGGCTCAGGGCATCCGATCTTAGTCTATGTTCATGGCGGATCTTGGCATGTCGGTAGCAAAGACAACAACGTTGACAACAAAAAGGAAGGATTGATCGGCAGTGAAGATTACGTTTTAGTTAGCGTCGAGTACCGCAGAAACGGTAATCCTCCGACGCACTCTTGGACTTGGAAAGATCAATCACAGGACGTCGCAGATGCGATCCAATGGGTCCACGACAATGCAAATTCCTTAGGCGGCGACAATCAGAATATTTTCTTGATCGGTCATTCGGCCGGTGCCCAAATGACCGGATTGGTTGCCTATGATGACGGTTTCGGTATTCGTAATTCAGTGAACGGTATCGCGCTTCTGGATTCCGGCGATTACGATGTGGTAGAAGGCTACAATTATTGCACTGGGTCGAGCTGCGCCAAGTACGGTCAGTTTTGGGATAGCTACAATTTGACCTCGATGTCTGATGGCTCTCCGGTGAACCACGCCGACAACAATACTGTTGCGCCGACCATCATTGTTCATCGGTCGACATCCAACAAGATCGACCAAGCTAATTGGTTGGGAGCAGCCATCCTAGCGGGTGGACAAACCAATGTTGAGAAGCGCTCAACGACCGATAGCCACAGCGTGATAAATGAGTTCGTCGGTTCAGCCGGGCGGACGTATACGACGCAAATATCTGATTTCTTTGATGGGCTGATCACCAGCGGAGGGGCAACTTCAACTCTTTTGGAGGATGGATTCGAATCGTTTAATAGTGAAAGCTGGACAACTGACGCTATGACCACCACGAGCCAGGTATTCGACGGCACCTATGCATTGAGGTGCGGCAAGGACTCAACGGAAATCGTTTCCAGAGAAATTGACGCGTCTGCGCTAGATACAATGGACATTAGCTTCAATTATCGCGATCACGGCATCGACAATAGCGATGACGTATTCCTTCAGTTCTATGATGGAGTGACATACGTCAACCAAGTCGAACTCGGAACTTCAGCGTCCAATAACACCTGGACGCAGTACTCTACGACGCTCGATCGCAACACAGATCCGTTCTTTTTCTATAATAATTTCAAGATCAGGATTGATTGCGATGGGATCGACAATTTCGAAAACCTGCGCATTGATGATGTGCTCATCACAGGCACGCAATAGGCCAACTTGAAGACAGCTCGTTGTGTACGATGAGCACGCTGTAGAAACCGCTGAGAGGATCGGGTTTAATGATGAAATTGACCGTCATTGGATTATTGATGTTGATCATTGCGGCTGCGATTATGTGGCTGCTGCCAACGAGATCTCCGAGCATGCAAATTTCATCCACCCTCCTTCAGTCCAATATTGAAAAGTATGTAGATCTTGGGCCTCATCGCTCGGGTGGATATGGGGATCAGGCGACACGCGATTGGCTCGCTGAGGAGTTGGAACGGGCTGGCTTTGAAGTTGAAATTCAGTCTGTTCCGATTCGTCAGTGGCAGCATGAAGAAGCCTACATCGCTTTCGGGGAAGCCCGCGTTGCAGGCTTTCCTTATTGGTGGCCCCCGGATACGGCGACGCAGCGAAACGTAACTGGCATTTTGCGGTGGATAGGAGAAGCTGGCACGGGTGAGATTGCGGTATTGCAGATTGACCCTCACTTGATGTCCGCATTGCGGACAGAGCAGCTCAGCCTGATCGGGCAAGCCGCCGATAGAGGCGTCATTGGTGTGGTCTTGCTCACCGAAACGATATCTGACGAACCGTTTGCGTTCAACGCGCCTTCAACTCAGATATCTTTGCCGATTATTGTGGTGGGCTCGGAGGCGACAGCCAGCGTGGCGCAACTCGTGGACTCCGGCGAACCCGTGGATCTGAAAATCGTTGGGGCATATGCTGACGTTCAGACTTGGAATGTTGTCGGAAGACTGAGTCGCAAAGGAGAAAAAACGGTTGCGGTTTCAACGCCGAGGACGGGCTGGTTTCATTGCGGTGCCGAGCGCGGTCCAGGTGTCGCGCTCTTCGTCGAAACGGCAAAATGGGCAGCGTCTGCAGGCGAAGCAGATCTGGTATTTGTTGCAACAGGCGGCCATGAGATTTCGCATGTCGGTATGAACGCATTTATGGACGAAGGCGCCCCGGATCCAGACCAAACGAAGTTATGGGTCCATTTGGGTTCATCTATCGCAGCATTTGATTGGCAAACGCATGGTCAGCGCCTTGACGGCGAGCCAACGCAGCAGAACGTGGCCACGCGCTGGATTATCTATTCCGGTAGTATGATTTTTTCAGTCACGAAAGAATTTCGGCGCCTTGGTTATGAGCATTCTCCCGCATTCATCTCTGCATTCGGTGAAGCAAGAGATATCAAGGACGCTGGCTATCCCAAGTTCATCGCGTTTGCTGGGTCGCACCCCTATTTCCATTTGCCGAGCGACAGCGCTGCAAATACATCGGGTCAAATTCTGAAACCAACGGCGCTCGCTCTTCAAAAAGTGATGATGCAGCACCTGGAATAGCGGCGCGGAGTCATGCGTCAGCGCTGGTCTGGCGAAAAGCGGGGGCGGCCTTGTTCGCAAACGCAGTAAATTTGTTCGCAGTTGCGACGAAAAGGGGTGTTGCCAAGGGCCTGCAAAATAGTACGATTGTCAGACAATGGAGGGGGGGGTGCGACAGGCTGTTATAGTTTCTACGGCGCGTACGCCGATTGGGAAGGCCTACCGTGGGGCATTCAACGATACTGAGGCACCGACACTCGCTTCGTTTGCGATCAAGGGTGCGATCGAGAAAGCAGGCATTGACCCAGGTGAGGTGGAAGACGTAATTATGGGCGCATCGCTTCAGCAGGGCACCCAAGGCTATTGCATGGGGCGTCAATGCGCGATTGCGGCTGGTTTGTCTGTTGAGACCGCCGGAATGACTGTGGACCGACAATGTTCGTCAAGCTTAATGACGATTTCGATTGCAGCCAAAAACATCATTGTGGATGGAACGGCAACCGCGATTGGTGGTGGTGTAGAGTCCATTTCCCTTGTTCAAAACTTGAATCTAAATCGTTTTCGCGCCGGCGATCCAAATGTGCTGGACTATCGCCCGGATTTCTACATGCCGATGATTGACACCGCTGAGATTGTGTCACGTCGATATGGAATTACGCGGGCCGATTGCGACGCGTATTCGCTACAATCGCAAAGGCGAACCGCAACCGCGCAACAGGCGAGTGCATTCGACGATGAAATCGTCTCCGCAACCGTCACTAAGATGGAAGTTGATCGCGAGACGAGGATTAAGTCCAAAGTTGAAGTCACCCTTAAAAAGGATGAGTGCAACCGCCCCGGCACGACATTGAAGCAGTTGTCATCCCTGACCGGAGTACGCGGCGAGCGAGGCGAAATCACGGCGGGTAACGCCTCTCAATTGTCAGACGGTGCTTCGGCGTGTTTGCTCATGGAGGCGACGGCCGCCGAGAAGCAAGGTCTTGAGCCTTTAGGAGCGTACGTGGGGCTCGCCGTCACCGGGGTTGCGCCAGACGAAATGGGTATTGGGCCGATCTCCGCAGTTCGGAAATTGCTCGAGCGCCACAAATTGAAGGTCGAGGACATCGATTTGTGGGAGCTGAACGAAGCATTTGCAAATCAGGTAATCTACTGCCGCGACCAGTTGGCCATCCCAGATGAGCTATTGAACGTGAACGGGGGAGCGATCTCGATCGGTCACCCATACGGAATGACGGGATCGCGCATGGTCGGTCACGCATTGATCGAAGGCCGACGCCGCTCTGCCAAATATGTCATTGTGACGATGTGTATTGGCACCGGCCAGGGCGCGGCTGGTTTGTTTGAAGTATTTGGAGGGTAGATGCATTGGCTCAAGAAATCAGACTTGAAGGAAAAGTGGCATTGGTTTCGGGTGCCGGTGGAGGGCTGGGACGGGCGCACGCATTGGAGCTCTCTCGGCGTGGCGCGAAAGTAGTCGTCAACGACCTGGATGGCGCGCGCGATGGCACCGCCGGAACGATTGGTCCGGCTCAGAAAGTCGTCGATGAAATCATTGCTGCCGGAGGAGAAGCGGTCGCGAATTGCGACAGTGTAGCCGAACGAGATGGTGCATTGAACATGGTTGCCCAGGCTGTCGAGGCGTTTGGCCGCTTAGACATTCTGATCAACAACGCAGGTATCTTACGCGATAAGTCATTTGCCAAGATGGATCTCGATGATTTCGATCTAGTGGTCAAGGTTCACCTATTGGGATCTGCTTAAGTGACGCACGCAGCATGGCCGATCATGAAGTCGCAAAAATTTGGCCGCGTTGTTATGACCACATCGTCGTCTGGGTTGTATGGTAATTTCGGACAGTCAAACTACGGTGCAGCGAAGCTTGGGCTCGTGGGGCTCATGAATTGTTTGAGGCTAGAAAGCGAACGCGATAATATTCGCATAAACTGTCTTGCACCGACGGCTTGGTCGCGAATGACCGCGGATTTGATGCCGCCAGAGGCGGCAGCCTTCTTCAAGCCTGAAGCAGTTGCGGCGGGTATTGTTCAGCTTTGCACTGATGATGCGCCTAACGGTATGACTCTTGAGGCGGGAGCGGGTTACTTTTCCAAGGTCGCGATTGTGGAAGGCCGGGGCGTTGGATTGTATCTCGATGCCAGCGCCGAACTCGTGGCGGAAAAATGGAATGAGATCACGGATATGAGCGCTGCTCGGACGTTCAGTGCGGCGCCGGAAGTTTCGAATGCGATCGTCACTAAATACAATGCAGGTCTATAGCGGTGGAAGAACATGTCTCTGACTGGATAACCGTGCCGCAAGCGCAGGTAAGCGCTTTTGCGGAGTTAACCAATGACAATCAGTATATACATGTTAATCTGGAACAAGCGGCTCAATCGCCTTATGGAGGCACGATCGCACATGGCTTTTTGTTGGTGTCACTTCTGACGAACTTTTCTCAAAAAGCCCTTCCAACATTTGACGATCCTGACTTTCATGTCGTGATGTCCGTTAACTATGGGTTCAACAAAATTAGATTTCTGTCTCCGGTTAGAACGGGGTCTCGAATTCGCGGGCGGATCAGTCATATGGATTGGCGCGAAAAGGGTCGGGGGCAAGTCATCCTGAGCTATGATGTAAGTGTTGATATCGAAGGTGAAGAAAGGCCCGCGCTCGTTGCGCGATGGCTGTTCCTTCTTGCAATGAAGCCGAAGAAATCACTGGACTAAACCAAACGAATCAAAAAGCGCATCACTGGTTTCCTCCCAACTCGCCGTCCTTTTTAGGACGGCCATTTTTTTGCGTTCCGTCGGCCATATGCGGATCTATTGCGACTTGGGGATCGGTTCACCGACCCACCAAGGGCTTGACCAGGCCATTCCACCACCGGTCTGTCGAACCCGGAAGTAATAGTAATCACCCTTCTGAGGCTGTGAGGCATCTCGAAATTCGAAGGACTGATCGATATGGGCAGGTCGTTTGATCATTCGCGCGGACACGCTGTATAGCTGATTGCGGTCGTCGAGAACTCGCGTGGCTTTGCCCGTGAGGATATCAACGATCGCAAAGCTGAACGGTTCCACCTTACCGGCACCATAAAGTGCAAGTTCCGCTTGGCTCATATCGAGTGTCAGAGTGGCCGCGTCGTCGGGCTGAGACGAGACTTCAATGTAAATAGGGTTGGTGCGTCCGCCCGAGCGTAGGCGATAATCGATGACCCCATCATTTCTCATGTGTGCATACTCGGTTTGACTGTTCAGCGCCTCAGCCACTGGGGCGCTGACAGACAAAATGTCCAAACCTGTGCTTGTTATGGTGCCTCGGTAGGTCGCGTCCGGAAAGCTTCTACGGCGGGTTGGGGGTTGGGATTCATAGTCGAAAGCGACCTCTATCACGTTCGCAATCCCGTCTTGCGTATAATCGATCGTTTGAAAATCTTCGCCATTCTTGACCAAAGTGATCGAACTTATTGGGGCGGTTCCGAATACATCACCTTTCAGAACTCTAGTTTCGCTATCGATCGGCAATCGGGTGCCCATAATTTGGCCGTTAAGCGTAGCGCGCACAATAATCCGTTCGCCATTGGTCGCATAGGCACGGCGATCACGAAGGGCATCAAAAACACTGTCACGGTCCAGCTTCGGGGCATAGACGGCGGCAAGGCCGCCAAAATTGTCGGACCCTGGCCGACCAAATGCTCGCGGGCGATAGCCAGGGCTTCCGACGTGATCATCTGAGGAGCCGATAAAGCCAACTTCCCAGCCATGATTGAGGTAGTTCCGTCCAAACCATTCAAAAGTTCCATGATAGGATACGATCTCGACCAAACGCTCCATGTCCGGATTGCTTTTGGTCCAGTCGCCTGGTTGATGGGCATGTGGCACCACCAAGACATTCTCCGGTGCGGTGCCTTTTTCGAGGCCAGCATATAATGCGTCTAGATGAGGGTAGTTTTGCCGTGATGCGAGGATCGCAAGCTCACTCTCTCGAAACAGAACATTGTGGTGTCCACCATAGGGCGGCTCCGCGGTCCATTCATAGCCCATGAAGGTGAGAAACTTTCCTGGGCGATGGTGTCTTTCGACCGCCTCATACATCTTCGACCATTCGCCAAGATCCATCCAAAGGTCATGTTCGGATAGTGTGACGAAATCCAGTCGTGATTCGTCTCGCGCGAACTTAAAGTAATTGTCTACCAGCCCAAGGCCTTCGGCCCATCCAGAGTGGCCGTGCGTTTCCCCCCAAAAAATCTGGGTTGCTGGATTATCTTCGACGAGAACGGGCGATGAAGGACCTGAGATCGCGCCATCGGCCGAGCGGAAACTCAAGCGATAGATGCCCGGGGTCTCGAAGCTAATGGGATATTGGACAAGCGGTTCGCCGCGAGTGGTAATCGTGTCGATAACCTCTCCATTCGACAGGATATCGTATTGCTCTGGAATGCCCGTCTCAGCGCGATTTCGAAAGTGGTCTTCGGTTCGAATGGTGACTTCGATTTGTTCGCCGGATGCCGCAGTCGCAGGTGCGAACCCTTTGACAGAACTAGCTGAGCCTCCAAGCAGTTCAACGGGTAGTTCTGGCAGCGCGTGCAATACGCCGTTGGTCTCAACTGGGCCTGTCACGACCCATATCGGGTATCTCATTGCGGAGTTGGAATAGTGCAGCGTTTGCAATCCTGGAGAGCCTTGGCTGGTGTCTCCAAATGTGACGGTCACCGTGTCGCCTTCCACCAATTCGCCCGAAGTGATTTCAAACATGAGGCGCGGCGACGATCCCCGTAAGCCTTCTGCATACTGCCCAGTCACCGGGTAAGCGCTACTGATGAACGTAACATCGGGGTTTGAGCTTCTGACAGAAACAAAATTTGGGGCCGCCGGATCATGGGTTTGATATTGAAAGTCGGCGAAGCGAAAATGATTGGGAGCAACGATTCCACCACCTCTTCTAAGTGGTTCGGTCCCAATATGGTACGTCATTTCTACTGAATGAAAGTCATTGACCATGGCTGGCTTCAATACACGCATCGAAACATTGCCAAATGCGCTCGGTTTATCACGGCGCAAACGGAACTCTTGGATAAAGTTATCGTGCGCTCGAATGAGGGCCGCCTGCATTTTGGGGTTCATGTTCTTGAACCGAGGTTCTTGCAGGACGGCAACAAGCGCCGGCAAGTCTGGATGAATCCATTCGCCGGATAAGCTCAACGCATTTCCCCAATCGTACAGCACCATCCCGCGCGCAGCGGCGTTTTCCACCGTTGTGGGTCCATTTTGATCTAAATCTATCAAGAGGGCTTCGAACTGCGCTTCTAACTCGTCTGTGAACTTACCTTCTCCGGGCCTGGGTAGGGTCTTGGCAACGGAGAACTCCTGGGCGGACGTGATAGCTTTGGCCTGTTCTCGCGAAGAGCGCGGCGAGCAATTGGTGAGTAACGAGATTGCTACACTTGTCGCGCAGAGATTTAGCATCAGTTTTTTGCTCATAAAATAGCTCCAATTCGTTCAAAGGTCCAAAGTGACCCGATAATCGCGATGATAAGGGATAACGGCAGTGTTATGGTTCTGAAGAACCAAGCTTTATGCATGTGCCAAACGGTGAATGCCAGGACACAGGTTAGTACGAAGATCTGTCCAACCTCGACCCCTACATTAAACGCCGCCAAGGCCAGCAGTTCTTGTCCTTCCGGCAACCCGAGCGACTGTAATACACTGGCAAAGCCGAGACCGTGCAATAAGCCGAGTGCAATGATCAAAACTCCTCTCGCATGATTGTCAGAAGGACAGAGCGCGTTGAGCGCCGCCATAGCCACGATTGACATCGAGATTAGAGGTTCAATGATGTCCGGAGCGTTGGGCAGGCTCCCCGATATTGTCAGGCCGAGTGTTAAGCTGTGTGCGAGGGTGAAACCGGTCACTTGCCAAAACAAGTGTTTGGGACGGATTTTGATAATCGCAAGAGATATGATGAATAGAATATGATCCAATCCTTTGGGCACAATGTGTGTTATCCCCAGCCAGGCAAAACTGACAAAGTTCGACCTTCCGTGCGAATACTGAACAAGCGAAATCGGATTGGAGGTTTCAGCCGCTGACAAGCTCACTGGAGAATGAAGTGCGCCGTCAATCCTGACGGCTAATACCACTGGCCCCAGTCGGCGCGGTGCAGCGAATACTAAGTTTGATGCTCGAGTGGCGTGGACTTGAATTCTGATTGGCACCGAAAGATCCCCAATCGTTTCGCCAGCACGAGCATGGCGTCTAATTTCGCCCGGTTCGGGAAATTCGATATGGAAATCTGTTTGGTCGACCCCATCGACCTCAATGTACATCGTATTGCGCAACCTAACTTTTGCTTCGTTCGCCCTTCGAACCAATTGTTCTTCTGGAATTGAAGTAAGTGTATCGAGGTTCCGTGGATTCAAATGCTCAAGCGGTAAGTCCAAAATATATGCAGCAACGTGTGTGTGCACTCTGACTTCTAGGGTTTGATCATCCAGCCTTTCTACCTCAACGAATGTGTGGGGAAGATTGTGTGCGAACGCGGCTATTTGGAACCCGAATGTGGAGAGTGCTAGCAACGCAATATGCTGTAGTGCGCTGGACAGAAATCTTCGTCGGTGCATGTTAGAGAAGCCTTGATAAATTGTCTGACAATATTTTGTAGGTTAATTTGGTTGTGCACGCAAGTTGCGCTTAGCCATCCGCTGCGCTACTGAGGCGTATACGAGCCTGCTTGGTTTAGCTGTATCGCGCAGATTCTTTCATTGATAACTTGATGCAATTGCTTTATTGTCCGACAAAGCGGGGATGATGGGCCAACCTTGCGGGTGCTTTGTTTGGACGAGGCGAATGTGGAGGGAAACCCAGTGATTTCTAATTCGGAAAATGACGGGCAGGGTGATCAACTTTGCCCGCCCGAAATTGTAGTTAAAACTGAAAAAAATGGAGTGCTCTATTTAAGCCATCCAGATCTACCAGAGCTAACCCATAAATCTGTACCTATGGTGCTAAGAGAAAAAGCCAAGCAGCATCCAGACCGGATTTTTATTCGGGAGAAATCCGTCGAAGCCGCAAAGTCTATTAGCTATGGCACTTTTGTCGCCGAGATGGACGCAATAGCTGCAGGTTTGATAGAGCGTGGAATGCAATCTGGCGCAAAAGTTCTATTTCTTTCGGAGAATAGCATCGATACCGCACTCATGATGATGGCAACGATGGCCATCGGGGGCGTAGTGGTTCCGATCGCACCGCAAGCACTGGGCGGCCAGTATGGACCCGTGCTTTATGTGTCCGATCTTGTAAAGCCATTTGCAGTTGTGGTGGATCGTCCATTTGAGCCGCTTGAACAAGTAGCGAAAACGCTCGTTTCTATTCACCAAGCAACGGGTGTGTGGCAAAGCACTGATGACCTCAAGAGCGAAATGGCGCACTTTGATGGACTGACGCACGCGCTTAATTTGAATATGGACGCGCCTGCAAAAATAATGTTCACGTCGGGATCAACCGGTGCGCCAAAGCCTGTAATTGTTACTCACCGAATGATGAGTGCTTCTCAAGATATGGCGGGTCAACTCTTCAAGGGTGTTCTTTCCCAGCAAGGAGAAAACTACCGCATAACTGATTGGTTGCCGTGGCATCATACCTACGGCGGTAATTCCAATTTCAATGCGGTAATTTGGCAAGGTGGGACACTCAGCATTGACCCAGGGCGTCCGCTACCTGAGCTGTTTGCTGGGACGATTGAAGCCATAGAGAACACGCAACCCAGTTTGTTTATTGGGGTGCCAGCGTCTTTTGCGCTTCTCGTGGCGACATTGGATCGGGACATAGATTTTGCCAAATCACTTTTTGCGAGTGTAACGGCCTTGGTAAATGGCGGCGCGGCGCTTTCGCCAAGTCTAATCGATCGCTTGCAAGCTCACGCCAAGGCTGTCACAGGGGCTCCGGTACTAATCGGAGGCGGCTATGGCATGACCGAAACATGCGCCGTTCTAACGCAAGTCTATTGGCACGATGCGGCTCCGGAGACGTTAGGATTACCGCCCCCAGGTGTGAGCCTGAAGCTCATTCCTGTCGATGGCGTTCGGTACGAATGTCGGGTGCGAGGTCCAAATGTCACGCCAGGCTATTTTCGGCCTTCAGGTCTAGACACGGCGGGCTTGTTTGACGAGGAAGGATATCTCAAAACCGGCGATACTCTGCGCTTTTGCGATATAGCTCGGCAAGATCGAGGTCTCGTTTTCGCCGGACGTCTAAAAGAGGAGTTCAAGCTTGCGACTGGAAGTTGGGTGCGTGTTGGTGAGCTTCGGGCGGAATTGGTCGATGAACTTGGAGAACTTGCGCATGACGTGATTGTTGTTGGAGAAAACCAGGGTTCGGTTGGCCTCTTGGTATGGGTAAAAAACGGCGTTGATACGGAGCCGCTCAGCAAGTCGCTTGCGCGATTTGGGGATTCAAGTCGAGGCACGTCCCGCACGATCGAGCGCTTTGCGGTGCTGCAATCACCGCCGGATGCAATCGCCGGAGAATTGACGGCGAAAGGCAGCATAAATCAAATCAAGATGCGCCGAACGCGACAAAAAGAGATCGAACAGCTGTTTGCGCCTAATGATTGACTGCGCGTTAGAGCAAAGGCAATCGGCGCCAAGAAGCCTGCGGAGACGGAGGATTTTGGTTTTGCCCAAGAAGAGATGCAGTGATTGTCTTACAATTAAAAGATCTGGCGCATAAGAGTGATATAACCGAGAAAGGACGCTTAGTACAATGACAGAACTCGCCTCCGACATTTCCGACTACGAGCTCCCCACGCGAATGACGTTGGCGGATCAGATTGCTGACCGTTTGGGCTGGGATATTGCGTTCCGAAAAATTCTCCCTGGTGCAAGGATCCGCGAGGTCGAACTTGCAAAGCGGCTCGATGTGAGCCGACCGCTTGTGCGTGAAGTGATCCAAAGGCTGGAAGTGCAAGGACTAGTCGAAGTCGTGCCATTCAAAGGCGCTCGAGTCCCGGTGCTAACAGCCACCCAACTATCCGATGTTTTTGATTTCGGGGCTTTGACCTTTGGATTTATTTGTAGAATTGCCGCCGTGCGTGCAACCGAACAGCAATTGACGCTTATTGCGTTGGCGGTTGATCGGCTTGCGCGCATGACAGACGCGACATCCAGCGCTGAAGAATATGAGCGCGGAAGAGTATTGTGTCATCAGATCCTGGAAGGGTGTTTGGGTGAAACCAACGAATTAATGCGTACCCGTCCGATGGTGCGTCGCACGCGCCATCAATTTGCAATTGACTCCATCAGCACACCGGAAGCAAGACGAGCTTCCGTCAAACGCTGGCGAACTCTCCAAGGTCACCTGGAAGCGCGAGATGCAGTAGCGGCAGAAGCCCAAGCAACGAGCATGGTCTTAGCGACAAAAGATGTGGGCATAGAAGCACACCGAGCGTTGAGCGCCTCGGCGGGGCAGTGAGCGCCCCGGCTAATAATTCGCCCTACACCACAGATGTGAGATATGAATCTCAGTTCGGGGTGTTGCAAGCGCCACTGCATATGAAGATTGCTGCAGGATTGCGCGGTTGGCGGTCGCCTGACCCCTGCCAACCATTTGAGTTTTTGGACGTTGGCTGCGGTGACGGGCAAACGATCACATTGCTCGCGGCTGCCTATCCGCACGCCAGATTTATCGGCTTTGACATAAACTCTGAGCACCTCGCGATCGCGAGGCGACGTGCCGAGGATTCCGGCTTAGAGAATGTCGAGTTGGTTGAGGGCGATGTTCTAGATTTACAGCATAAAATCAGAGGTAACTTCGATTTTGCTTCGACCGTCGGAACTTATGCCTGGCTAGACGATGATAGAAAAAGCAGCGTGCGACGGTTTCTTGCTGCTCGCGCAAAGCCGGGGGCGCTCATTCTTATCGACTATGCTGCGCTTCCGGGGTCGGCAGCTTCGGATGTTTTGTATGAATTGCTTAGGCGCAAATCCGAGGCGGTTCCGGGTAATAGTCTCGAGCGCCTCTATGCGGCCAGTATGGACCTGGCTGAGCTAGCGAAATCAGGGGCGACTTTTTTTGAGCATCATCCGACTGCGCGCAGCCGCCTCGACAATTTAGTCGGCCAAAACCTTGCGAATGAAGCGCATGAAGTTTTCAATCTCTCTCGAGGCTTGTGGTTTGCAGATGTCGCACGGGATATGAAAGCGGAAGGCTTGTCTTGGGGAAATACGGGTCGGTTGACCCATGTCTACCCTGAGTTTGTTCTACAGCCGTCTTTGATGTCGGCTGACCGAGATGTTGCCGGCGAAGCGTTTCAGCTTGATTTGGACGTCGCACTAAACACCGCCTACAGAGCTGATATTTTTGTTGCCGCAGGCCCCAAAAGAACAAGCCTGGCCGAAGCTTTAAGTAACGTTCGAGTCATGGATATAAGTGGGGCTGCGACACGCCGTTTGGAGGCGCTCGTCCAAAAAGCAACTTGGTTGGATCGCAAGGCAATGTTCTCTGCGGTTGGTGCATTAACGGAAGAATCAGTTACGGTCGGTGAACTGCATGATCACCTCCGCGCTTGCGGCTACCAAGCAACTCCGGTGATTGGACGGCTTATTGCGGCATCAATATTGCGCCCGACCTTGAGCCCACCCAAAACACCAACAATGGCTTCAGGGCAGTGGCGTCTGCCGATCAAGTATAATCGCGATGTGATTGAACAAGATGTCGCGGCATTGCATCCTCGCGTGCTAGCGAGCCCCGTTGCGGGGACGGGCGTTAACTTACCGCTTGTGGATCGATTAACGTTACTGGCGATGACGGGCGGTGATGTGGCGAAAGCATATGCTTCAATACAAGCAGCTGGATTGTCGACGCGCGCAGCCTTCGGTGATGGGGTTGTTGGGTTCGAAAGGACTTTAGCGCGCTTGGTGGACCAGTTCAGTAAAGGTGCTGCCGGTCGTCTTGTTAGTATGGGTGTTTTGGATCGCGTCTGATCGTTTCAATAGCTATTGTGAGTCCATTCGATCAAACTTTCGTAGGGTGATTGGCTGCCATTCCGCCGCAATAGGGACACACTTTAAGGGAAAATCGTGTGCGCCCTCATGTTATTTGATTTGAGGTTTGACATTCCTCTTCGAGCATGCAGATTGTCTTACAATATATCAATTCTATTTGATCGGGAGAAGTCGGATGGCACTCAGAACGAAACTTTCAACTGTTAGCTCTTGGGCAGTATTGGCGACGCTAACGCCCTTCGGGGGTCAAGCGTTAGCGCAAGACGCAGCGTCCGGACCGGAGGCACTAGTCCAAGATAAGGTCACCGTAACAGCGCGAAAGCGCGTGGAAGACGCCCAGGACGTCCCCATCATGCTGAATGCGTTTGGTGAGGACGACATTGAGCGCCTTCAGATTGACTCGCTCGCCGATCTTGAGGGGCTTATCACTTCATCGGAGTTTATCGCCGATTCGGGCAATCCGTTTCAGACCGAGATCATTATTCGTGGCGGCGGCGTCGGTCGTCAACTCAACGTCGATGGCGGTACCGGACTGTATGCGAACGGCATAAATGTCCAGGGCGGAAATTTTGGTGGGCGCAGTCTGTGGGAAATCGATACGTTTGATGTGCAGCGCTATGAAGTGCTGAAAGGGCCGCAAGGTGCGCTCTACGGGCGCAACGCGCTTGGTGGGGCAATTAATGTCATTTCTAAGCGGCCAGATTTGGAGGCTTCAGAACTGACGGTCCGAGGCGGTGCTCTTGAAAATGATGGATATAGTCTTGCGGCGTTTGCAAATGTGCCTGTAGTTAAAGACGCACTTGCCATTCGCCTGGCCGGGGAAATCTATGATCAATCCGAGGGATTCTACTTTAACTCGTTCACGAACGAATTCATCGATGATAGAGAGACAACCAAATTGCGTGCCGCTGCGCTCTGGCAAATAGGCAATCGCTGGGATGCGCTGTTCCAGTATGACTATCATGACACAGAGCGCGAGGGTGACCTCACTTTTGATGTAACGGTCTATGCTGATCCCTTCCAGCGGTCGTTCGACGACCCGAATGAAGGGACCAAAGAGGAAGAGAGCCTCTATGGGGCACTTCGCGGTGAACTCGAATTCGCTGAGTTTAACTTGATTTTGAACAATCGAACGCGCGAGGCATGGAGAACATCAGATTTGGATCAGGGCGTTTCCTCAGCAATTTTCAATCCCGACGATCAAGTCGCGTGTTTCAGTGTGATGATGATGGGGGCGACGGTTATTCCTGGTAGTCAACGTTGTGTCGAAGTCGAGTCGGGTGAGTTTGAGCGCACGTCAGTCGAGGCGCGATTGACCGGTGCAACCGAAAACTTGGATTGGATAATCGGCGCCGACTGGTTTGAGAGCGCTGACACATTCACACAATCGCAAGAAGGACGAAGCGTTAACAGCTATCTCTTTGATATATCGAGCGATGTGAACTCTTGGTCGATCTTTGGTGGAGGAGAACTCGCGGTCACTGACCGATTGAGTTTGGGTGCCGAAGCACGCTTTACGTCCGAAGATAAGGACCTCTCAGCGACGGCTAATCTGACTGAACCTCCGGTCGCGGGATTGACGCTATATAGCACGCTTGTGGATGAGTCTTTTGAGTACTCAACATGGACAGTATTTGGATCCTATCAATTCAGCGATGACGCTTTGGGCTTTGCTCGCATCGGCACGGGCTTTCGAACCGGTGGTCTGAATACAGACGCTCGTGACCTTGACGACGGAATGGGGAACATTGTGGTCGTCCCAGATACTTATGACGAAGAGCGTGCGATTTCTTATGAAGCCGGCGTGAAGACCGAATGGTTGGATGGCAACATGCTCCTGAATGGCTCGATCTATTTCGTAGAGTATGAGGATTTCATATCGAATGCGAACAATGGCCTATCCGGCCTAAATCGGGTTCAGTTTGTAACCAACCTGGGTGACGCAGAGCTTACCGGTGTCGAACTGGATGGTCAGTACCGCGTTCAGGACTTCATTGGCAACAGTACGCTAACGCTCTCTACCGGCATTGGATACAATGACGGAGAGATTAAAAACTCGATCAATCCAAATTTGGAAGGTGTGAATATCTCGCGCTTGCCGGAATGGTCAGTGAGTGCATCAGCGAAAATCGATGCTCGGCTTACAGATAAGCTCGAAGGCTTTGGCTCTATGACCTATAGTGGTCAGTCAGGTGGCTTCCAGACCTTTAGCAATACTATTGATCTTCCAGAACCAGAAATCTTCAATCTTCAGATTGGGGTCCGAGGCGATACCTGGTCGCTCAAAGGAAATGTGCGAAATTTGTTTGATGACGATGCGCCTATTCGGAACACAACAAGTCGGAACGTTAGCTTTGCCCGCGATCCGTCGACTTGGTCCATCATCTTTACAAAGACATTTGGTGGTTAGTGTATACTGCTGAGCAACCGGCCGTCTTCAACGAAGAGGACGGCCGCGTCTCTCCGAGGTGAGGTGATGTATGATTGGAAATGGTTCGATCAAAGCGTGGCGAGTTGTGGGTGTGTGGCTGTACCTGCGTCGGTCGGTTTTCTATGCCCTTGTGGGGCTAGTTGCAGCTTGTGCGATGGAGGCTGGTTCGGAAAGCGAACCGGAAGTGAACTTTCAAAGTGTCCAAGACGCCTGCCTTGAGGATGCACGGCAGATTTGCCGGGACAAAGTCAGTGCGAGAGACCGACATGGAGTCTTGCGTTGCTTAAGTCTGAATGCATCAATAGTAAGTAACGTTTGTCGAGCCTTTTTGGAGAGACGGCGCGGCGCGCAACAAACCGAAGCGGAGCGTTCCACCGCGCTACCGAATGCGGTGCTCGGCCTTGAGTACTTTTATGTTGAAGGTGATGCGTCCGAGAGGCGCACCTTGAGGTTTACGGGTGCCGAATGTTCGGAGCAAGCTCCGTTAATCGTATTCATCCATGGCGGTGGTTGGACGATTGGTGACAAGGATCGGGCGGCCCGCTTCAAGGCGGGCTTCTTTACCCAAAACGGATATGCCTTCGCGACGGTGAATTATCGGCTCCGACCGGATGTGGAGGTACACGAGTCGGCATTAGACATTGTTGAAGCAATCGCGTGGTTGATTTCAAATGCAGATGCTCTTGGCATAGATACGGAGACCATTATCCTTCAGGGTCATTCTGCCGGGGCACACCTTGCTGCCTTGATTGCTCTAGACCCGTCGTATCTGGAGTCGGCGGGCGTGAGCCCAAACAGAATTCAAGCTGTTTCTTTGCTGGATGGTGCGGGATACGATATCCCAAGACAGATTCGCGAAGGAAGCAACGGCGAGCTGTATCGAACGGTGTTCGGTGAAGACCCACGTTATTTGCAGAAAATGTCGCCCTTCAATCATGTCGGGAGACTCTCTCCACCTGCGTCCTTTCTTATACACTATGTCGACGGGCGACCTGCATCTAAGAACCAATCGTTGGCCCTTGCTGGGGCTATTCGAGCGGCGGGCGGAAAGGCTGCCGCGATTCCAGCTAAAGGCAAAACACACGCGACAATCAATAGGGAATTTGGTTTGCCGGACGATGTGCCCACGCAAGAATTGATCAGTTTCTTAGGTGAATCCGCTCCGGCATGCCCGTCAAAAAGGTGAATTTACGGTGCTGTCAGTCTAATGCGAACCAGTCTCGACTTTCGGCGGACAGTAGGCCTTAGGCAACGAGACGTTCGCGCCGGCACTGTCAGAGTAAAACGTGTTTTGGCCAATTTGACTCCGGGGTAGGGTGGTTTCATGCCCAAGAACCCATTTCGTTATTTCAACACGTCACCTGAAATCATCCGTCTTGCGGTGATGCTCTACGTGCGATTTCCGCTGTCGCTCAGAAATGTTGAAGACTTGCTCCACGAGCGGGGCATCGACATTTGCCACGAAAGTGTGCGTCATTGGTGGAACGGGTTTGGGCCAATGTTTGCGTCTGAGATCAGAAAGAAACGATCTCAATCCATGCGCCAGCATACGCAGTGGCTATGGCACTTGGACGAAGCCTACGTCAAAATAAACGGCAAGCAACATTACCTGTGGCGCGCCGTCGATCACGAAGGCGAGGTGCTCGAGTCTTTTGTAACAAAGCGCCGGGATCGTAAGGCTGCCCTACGTTTCCTGAAGAAAGCGATGAA
>Ga0209345_10002573_pt1 | contig 19853 bp, 21 predicted proteins | sample Cruoilmetagenom7_FD_187294 | JGI IMG/M metagenome (GOLD analysis project Ga0209345, IMG submission 187294) | Oil polluted marine microbial communities from Coal Oil Point, Santa Barbara, California, USA - Sample 7 (SPAdes) (version 2) | ecosystem: Environmental > Aquatic > Marine > Oil seeps ... | reverse complement strand
TCCCTTTAAAATTTAAATCGGCTGTTACTAAACCTAAGGATTCAGTTTGTGCAATTTTACTAAGTTTAAAATTTTGCAATTGTACATTTCCTTCATAAAAAGCATTATCAAAATCATTGATATTGCCCATTTCAAAATTTGTTGTAGCTCTTCCTAATTTGCTATTTAATATACTATTTGTTTTTAATGTTGTACTGGTAATTGTAGTATTTCCGTTTAAGTTAAAACGCCCTAAATCTTTTATTTCTTTTGGAAGATCATTTAATACACGCGGTAAAAAACGTTTTAAATCGTAGTAATTAGCGCTAATATTATGGTTTTTTGCTTCAATTATATATTCATCATTCTTCAATAAATTTTTTAGTTTAAAATCTCCTTTAATAGAAATATCTTGAAAAGATAAATCTGCTTCTTTAAAAGTGAAATCATTCAATGTACCTTTAAATTCACCGTCAACAACCAAATGCATATCTTTTCCAAATTCGTTGTAGAATGTATTCAAATCGTTTGTGGCAATGTTTGAATGCTCAAAATGTGCACTTATAGGCATTTTATTATTAAAGTCTGGAAAACCATTTACTCCATGATGTAAAATAACTTCTCCAATGATTTTAGACTCCTCAGTAACTAAAACAAGGTCCTTTAAAATAATATCATCCAAGGTATAAGCAAAATCTGCAGCTAAACTTTTAATACTATAGCCTTGTTTCGCATCTAAAGCAAGACGTTGTATGTTTGCTTTTATAACAGGTCCTTCAATATTAAAGTTTTGTGCATTTAAATTAACGTTCGTGAAATTAAACAACTCTTGTTTTTCTTCATTTTCGTCAATATATCGAATTTTTGTGTTCGTTAGAGTAACTTCTTCTGTCGCTAAATGGAATGGTTTGACACTAGTACTCGTACCTGTATCAAATTTTTCAGTGAAGACAAATAAATTATCATCGACTTCATCTTCATACACTTTTAAATAGAACTTCGCTTCGGAAAGATTTACATGTCCAAAATCTAAATCTCCGTCAATTAGCCTTTTAACACTTAATATATTGGTTTGTAATTGATTTGCAAATATCAACGTATCCTTGTGGTGATCTGCAATATAAATTCCTCGTATATCAACTTCAGCTTTCCAGTTAAGCCCTAAACGATCAATATTGATATCTGTTCCGTAGGATTCATTTAAATAATTGGTAACTTTTTTTGCAATTCGAGTTTGGACAGCTGGTATCGATAAAATAATGATTAGAAGCAGTAAAAATATCACAATCGCTGCGATGATTCTTAGTATTATTTTTCTAACTTTTTTGATACGTATTAATGTTTTAAATTTACCACCAATAAATATGCCCTTTTACATTGATTCAAAATAATAATTATATACTAGGTATTGAATCCTCTTGCGATGACACTGCTGCAGCTGTTATTCACAACGGTCAGGTATTATCTAATGTTGTTGCAACGCAAAAAATTCATGAGGAATACGGTGGTGTTGTTCCAGAATTAGCTTCACGTGCCCATCAACAAAATATTGTACCTGTTGTACAACTTGCTCTTCGCAAGGCAAATATCGACAAAAAACAGCTAAATGCCATAGCTTTTACTAGCGGACCTGGATTAATGGGTTCTTTGTTAGTAGGCACCTCATTTTCAAAGTCTTTAGCGTTAGGTTTAGACATTCCTTTGATTGATGTAAACCACATGCAAGCGCATATTTTAGCTCATTTTATTAAAACAGATGAACATACTGCACCAAACTTTCCTTTTTTAGCACTCACAATTAGTGGTGGACATACGCAAATTGTTAAAGTGAGTAATTATTTTGAAATGGAAGTCATTGGGCAAACCATAGACGATGCTGTTGGCGAGGCTTTTGATAAAAGCGCAAAAGTTCTAGGTCTTCCCTATCCTGGTGGTCCTTTAATTGATAAATATGCCCAAGAAGGGAATCCAAAAGCTTTCAAATTTCCTAAACCAAAAGTAGGTCCTTTAGATTTTAGTTTTAGCGGACTTAAAACTTCAGTTCTGTATTTTGTTGAAAAAAATGTAGCACTTAATTCTGAATTCATTTCAGAAAATATGGAGGATATTTGTGCTAGTTTACAGTTTACAATTATCGATTATCTCATGGATAAACTGAAAAACGCTGTAAAACAAACCAGCATAAAAGAAATTGCTATTGGCGGTGGAGTTTCTGCGAATAGCGGCATTCGGAAAGCTTTAAAAGAAGCTGAACAAGAATATGGATGGATAACACATATCCCAAAATTTGAATATTGTACCGATAATGCAGCTATGATTGCTATTGTGGGTGAATTAAAATATAAACAAGGAATATTTGCTGATTCTAATGTAGTTGCAAAAGCACGTTTAAAATTGTAATCATGGAAAATCCTTCGGAAGAATTAATTAAACGTCTAAAAGTTGCTGTAAACCCTTGGAAAGATAACATTTCTGAAAAGCGAATGTTTGGTAGTTATTGTTTTCTGTACAAAGGAAAAATGTGCGTAGGCGAAACAAAAGAAAGATTAATGGTTCGAGTTGTTTCTGAAAAAATGGAACAAGTTTTATCTATGCCTAATGTAATACCCATGGATTTTACAGGAAAACCAATGAAAGAATTCATATTTGTAAAACCTAAAGGATATGATACGGAAGAAAAACTACAACATTGGCTGGAATTAGGAATTGAACATGCTATTTTAAAAAGCTCAAAATAAATGCAACTATTTTACCATCCATATATTTCAGAAACTTCAAAGGAAGTTTTATTCGACAAAGAAGAAAGTCGTCATATCATTAAAGTATTACGAAAAAAAGAAGGAGACATATTGCATCTTACTAATGGCAAAGGTAGTTTCTTTAAAGCAGCTTTAGTAAGCACAAACCCTAAGCAATGTATTGCTAACATTGAATCTTTTGAAAATCAAACTCCATTAAATTACAAACTTCATTTAGTGGTTGCCCCTACCAAATTAAATGATCGTTATGAATGGTTCTTAGAAAAAGCAACTGAAATTGGAGTTACTGAAATCACACCAATAATATGTGATCATAGCGAACGAAAAGTGGTGAAATTAGATCGCTTTGAAAAGAAAATTCAAAATGCGATGAAACAATCCTTAAAAGCTTATTTACCAATTTTAAATCCTGCGATTTCATTTAAAGAATTTATAGTTTCACAAGAGAATGTAATTTCCAAAAAGTTAATTGCTCATTGTGAAGTAACTGAAAAAACTTCTTTAAAAAGTAGTGTAAAACCAAAAGAGACAATTACCATTTTAATAGGTCCTGAAGGTGATTTTTCCCCTTCTGAAATAGACTTTGCTAAACAACATCTGTTTGTACCTGTTAGCTTAGGTAATAGCAGATTACGAACTGAAACAGCAGCGATTGTTGCTTGTCATAGTGTTGCTTTCATTAACGAAGATTAAAAGTTTCACTTTGTGTTGCTCCGGTTATTTCAAAATCACTTTTTTGAAGATAACTTACTATCTGTAAATTGTCTTCCTTGTTAACTATCGAAGGAATTTCTATTTCAGCAAGCCCTTTTTTATTTTCTAATGATATTGTTATTTCTTCTAATACAATATTACTATTTGTTAATAGTTTTCCACCGTTTTCTCCTCTTTTAACAGGGGTTTCTCTTTTTTCTAGAATCAGAGCAACTTTTAATTCTTTATCTAATCTACTACCTTGAATAATATATTTAAATTTCACTTTATTCAAAGAAACTTCTACATCAGATATTTGAACCATATTCTTAACAGGTTTTTTTAAAAATTTTGAAAGATTACCATTCATTTTACTTTCATTGGAACCTACAAAATGAATTTTACCATTAATTACAGCTTGCGGAGTATATATTCTATTACTATTAAAAGCAAAACCATAAGCATTTTGTAATAAGGTAAATTCCTTTTTACTAAAAGGGTCTTTCCAACCTAAACGATTCCAATAATCTACATGGTATGATAATACTGCAACATTTTCACTAGCATACTCCTTCTTTACTTTTTCAAGTAAAATATCTGCACTTGGGCAACTACTACATCCCTGAGAAGTAAACAGTTGCACTATTGCAAATGAATCTTTGTCATTTTCTTCATTGAAATTAAAAGTTGGCAAATCGAAAAAAGATATTGAGCAAATAATTGAAATACTAATTCCTAATAAAAAGGTCTTCATAAGTTAAAATAAAATTAAACTGTTTAATATGTCGACATTAGATACAAAGCCTTGCAATAGAATTTGTATTTTTGAAAACTATGCGATTTATTTCTTATTTGCTTTTTATTTTTATTACAACAACTAGTCTCAATGCTCAAGAATTGGCGGTACTTCAATATGGCGGTGGCGGTGATTGGTACAGTAATCCTACTGCTTTACCAAATCTTGTAAAGTTTTGCAATGAACATATAAATACAGCTCTTTCAGAAAAAACCAAAGTTGTTAGACCTAAGAGTATCGATATTTTTGATTTTCCAATTGTACATATGACTGGGCATGGAAATGTGTTTTTTACAGATGAAGAAACTAAAAACCTTCAAAATTATCTTATTAGTGGCGGTTTTTTACACATAGATGATAATTATGGAATGGATCAATATGTGAGAAAAGAAATAAAAAAACTTTTCCCAAATGCTGAATTAAAAGAACTTTCTGCTTCCCATCCTATTTTTAATTATCATTTTAAATTTCCTGAAGGATTACCTAAAGTACATGAACATAATAATATTAGTCCACAAGCCATGGGAATTACCATTGGTGAACGTTTGGTCTTATTATATACTTTTGAAAGTGATTTAGGGGACGGTTGGGAAAACCCAGAAATACATAACGATCCACAAGAAGTACGTTTAAAAGCCTTACAAATGGGCGCCAATATTGTAAAATTTGCATTTGAGAATTAATGTCTAATCAATTAAACCATACAAACACAAGATTTACAAAGAATAATTTTCCAATAGTCTTAATTTGTGATGGTGTTCAAAGTCCAGCCAATATTGGTTCTTTATTTAGAATATCTGATGCATTAGGAATTGAAAAAATTATCTTTTGCAATGCATCGATAAATCTCTCATCAACTCGTTTGCTTCGTACTTCTAGAAATACACATAAAAAAGTAGTTCATATTAGTTCGGATAATTGCTTAGAAGAAATTAATGCTTTAAAGCAAAAAGGGTATAGATTATTAGCATTAGAAATTACTGATAATAGCATTCCAATTGAAGATATTAGCATTGATAAGAATGAAAAAATAGCAATAATAATTGGCAATGAGCAACACGGAATTTCAGAAGAAATATTAAATCAGATTCCAATTTCAACTCACATCAATATGTATGGTGAAAATAGCAGTATGAATGTTGTACAAGCTACCTCAATTGCATTATATAACATGATAAGTAAATTAAAGTAATACTTTGAATAAATATATCTTAAATATTGAAGTTCAGAATTTTATAAAATCATATAATAACGATGTTACTGATTTAGCTTTCTCAGGAAGTCCCTTTAAAGATGTTTCTACTAAAGAACTCATTCAACAAATTGAAAGCCATAAAAAAGCAGAAAAAAAACTTCCGATTTGGTTCCAATCTGATCAAATTTATTATCCTCCAAAGTTAAATTTAGAGCAAACCTCTTCAGAGATTACAGCAAAATATAAATCCGCTATTATTAAAGGTGAAACCATAGCAGATCTTACAGGTGGATTTGGAGTTGATTCGTATGAATTTTCTAAGGCATTTGAATCTGTTGATCATTTCGAGCAAAACAAATCTCTTTCCGAAATAGCAGCGCATAATTTTTCTACTTTAAAAAAGACTAACATTAATTGTTTTCAAGGAGACGGAATTCAGCTGATAAAAAATTCAAGCTATGATGTAATATATATTGACCCTTCAAGGCGACATGAAAGCAAGGGCAAGGTATTTTTTCTTAGAGATTGCGAGCCTAATGTTTCTAAACACCTTGATTATCTTTTAGAAAGATGCAATACTTTAATGGTTAAAACTTCTCCAATGCTGGATATAACGGCAGGTTTAGATGAATTAAAACAAGTTTCTGAAATACATATCGTTGCCGTAAATAATGAAGTAAAAGAGTTGTTGTGGATAATTTCAGAATCAGAAAGTCTGCCTACTATTATAAAAACAATTAATATTAAAAAGGAAGGTACTGAAACCTTTAATTTTAATTTAAACGAAAAATCAGAAACGAAATACACCTTACCTGAAGCCTTTTTATACGAACCTAATGCTGCTATATTAAAAGCAGGAGCTTTCCAATTGCTTTCTGAAGCATATAAAATCAACAAATTACATCAGCATAGTCATTTATTTACAAGTAAAGAACTTATTGATTTTCCAGGCCGCACATTTAAAATTGAACAAGTTGTCCCCTATTCAAAGAAAGAAATACGAAATGCACTTACTTTTTCAAAGGCAAATGTGAGCATTCGCAACTTTCCTGAATCGGTTGAAAATATTAGAAAGCGATGGAAAATTAAATCTGGAGGAAACAAATATCTTTTTTTTACTACAAATAAGGACAACAATAAGGTACTATTGGTTTGTTCGAAGATTTAAATGCAAAAATATTGGCTCGTAATCTTTTCAATATAAACCACTTGAAAAAAAATATTAAAAGTATTAAAAAAAGGCTGTTTTTTGTTTGCGAGATTACATTTGTTGAGGTACATTTGCATCCGCAATAAATAATGTGTTTTCACTTATTTATTGGAGAGGTGCCGGAGTGGTCGAACGGGGCTCCCTGCTAAGGAGTTGTACTCTTACGGGTACCGGGGGTTCGAATCCCTTCCTCTCCGCAGAATATTGAAATACAACTTAGTTGTTTTCGGGGTGTAGCGTAGCCCGGTTATCGCGCCGCGTTTGGGACGCGGAGGTCGCAGGTTCGAATCCTGCCACCCCGACAAAAAAACCGGACATTATATGTTCGGTTTTTTTATTTTTTTTACATGAGGGCTCGTAGCTCAGCTGGATAGAGCACCTCCCTTCTAAGGAGGCGGTCACAGGTTCGAATCCTGTCGGGCTCACTGTAATTTTTAAACCCTTTGCTTCTGCAAGGGGTTTTTTATTTTATAAATTCAAGATAGTATTCTACAATAGATTTCATGCTTTATTTACTATCTTAGTGATGGAGTTATTTAGTATAACTGCTATATGAATAAAGTTATTGAAGTAATAGGAACCATCATCACCGCTATCATTGGAATAGTAATAGTGATCGTATTTATTCCTTTTCTAATCATTATATTTCCTTTATACATTATTCGTAGCTATACTTTTGAAAAAAGGTATTCAAAATTTTTAAACAAAAATGAGGGAGCTAATCTCTTTGTGTATAACAATAGAAAAGACATTCATTATTATGTTGAAAAGAACATCTTACCAAAAATAAACACTCAAATTGACATTGTATTTCTTGAAGGTGATACACCTAATTCAAAATTTAAGCGTGAATTTATAAGTCATATATTAAATAATTTGAATGACTACCAACAATATCCACATTTAATTAAATTACGAAAAGGACAAGTAATAGATCAATCAATTAACAATTTGTTTTACAATGTTGTAAGTCAAACTAATACGCAAGAAGATTTATTTAATTTGATGCATCAATTCTTTGAGCTTCAAAATTCAGGATTTAGAATACCTTGAAAATCATAAAAAATACTCGATAGAAGAATTACATAAAATTCAAGGAATTTATTGTACTACAGCTATAAATGACAATATTTTAATGTGGGCACATTATGCGAATAATCATTATGATTTCTGTGAGGGGTATAACACAAAAAAACTTTTCCCATATTTTGATTCAGGTGCATTAGTTAATTACGAGAAAGACTATCCAGAAATTTCTCCACTTGAAGAAGATAACATTTAAAGAATGTTTGAACAAAGTTTTACAAAAGCTGGTTTTTGGTATTATGAAATTGAATATAGACTTACAAAATTTGGATTTGTAAATAAAACTCTAAAATTAGATAAAGAAGTCATTTCGGAAATCATCATTGGTAGCAAAATGAATAAATCAGATAGAGACGATTTAATCAAACTTACAAAACTTGAACTTCCAAATGTCTCTTTGTTTGAAACAAAACCAAAATCAAATAGTTTTGAATTGGAAATAATGAAAAACAAACTTAAGACGTATATCCAAAATGTCTAAATAATTTTTCGTTTTTAACATTTGTACAAATAATTAACTAAATTTATCATCGGAATAAAACAAAACAATGATTTACCAAGCCAAACTAAAGTAAACTACTACGATTACTGCTCTTACTCTTAACTGCTAACTACTTAGAAAAATGAACAAAGGAAAAATATCAAATATTTTACGAAAATCAGGACTACTCTACCCTTTTGATAAATTAAGGTATAGAATAGAGAGAGTTAAAAATAAAAAAGCAAATCTTAAATTTAAAAATGATCATCAAGAAGTATTGTTGCCTCCAGACTACTTAATATATGAATCATTTCAAATTAATTACTCAAATTATTATTTTGGAGGTAAAGAAACTGCTAAATCAATTTTTGGACATTTAGCTAAACACACCAATTTAAAAGGAAAAAAAGTTTTAGATTGGGGATGTGGCCCTGGAAGATTGATTAGACATATGCCTGATATTTCAAGAAATCAAACCAGTTTTTATGGTACAGATTATAATAAAGGTTCTATAGATTGGTGTCAAAAAAATATTAAAAATGTAAATTTTAACCATAATAATATAGAGGCAGAACTCCCTTATGAAGATGAAAAATTTGATGCGATTTACGGGTTCTCAATTTTCACTCATCTTTCAGAAGAAATGCACTTTAATTGGTTTAATGAATTAAAAAGAATTTTAAATCCTGAAGGAATACTACTAATTACAACGCAAGGAGAAAATTTTAAACCGAAAATGACTGAAGTAGAAAGAAAGAAATTCGATGAAGGAAAATTAATTGTGAGAGGAAATGTAAAAGAAGGTCATAGAACATATTCTGCTTTTCATCCAGATCCATTTTTAAAATTGCTATTTGAAGGTGTTGAAGTGCTAGACAAAATTGTAATTTCACCTAAAAATAAAAATTACATTCCACAAGATATGTGGATATTAAAAAAAAAGTAAGCTGTTATTAAATGAACACCTTAATTAATTATTTTATAGACGAATTAAAAAATATTCAACATGAAAAAGCTTGGATAGGTAGTTCTTTTGATAGTAAATTAAAATCTATAGATTATGATTTAGTTTTTATAAGACCCATTGAAAACTTACATAGCATTGCTGAAATTATCTCTCACCTTACATTATGGAGAACTGAAGCCATATTAAAAATTAAAACGGGTACTGGAAGTAAAGCTGATGATTTTGAAGAAAACTGGCTAACTAACACCAAATTGAAAGAAAAAGGATGGGCTAAAATAAAGTTAGAATACGACAATAGCTTAACCGATTTAATTTCATTACTTAAAGAAAAGGATGATTCTTTTCTAAAAGAGATCTATTACGACACAGATTTTAAAGACAACTATGAATACAGATTCTTATTAAATGGAATGCTATATCACGACATTTATCATTTAGGTCAACTAGGTATTATTATAAAATATTTGAAATAAAAACAACAAGTTAATATCGAACAATACCTATTTATTATAAAATGATAAGAAAACATACTTCAGAAGATCTTGAACAAATCATTACTATTTGGTATCAATCTTCAATAATAGCTCACCCATTTTTGAGTGCTAGTTTTGTTGAAAAAGTAAAATCAGATATGACAAACTTATATATCCCCGACTCTGATACATGGGTTTATGAAGTTGATTCTTTAATTGTTGGATTTATAAGTATGTTAGATAATGAAATTGGAGGTTTATTTGTTCTACCAAATAATCAATTAAAAGGAATAGGCACAAAACTAGTTGATTTTATTAAAGAAGAACATTCAGAATTAGAGGTAGAAGTATTTGAAAAAAATAAAATTGGAAGAGCATTTTATAATAAGTATGGTTTTGAACTAATCAAAAAATACTATCATGAAGAAAGTGAAAATGAAGTATTGAGATTAAAGCTTATATGCTAGTAATATTCAATTATTTGCTTAAGAATACTATTCTTTAATTAATTTTTGAATCATACTATTTCCTTGAACATCTTTCAGTTTAATAAAATACAACCCTTGTTGTAATTGTTGAATGCTAATTTGATTAATTCCTTTTGAATTTTTATTAGAAACAACCAACTTTCCTAATTGATTTATTACCTCAACGGAAACAATCAACACATTAGATTGAATGTTTAACAATCCATTTGTTGGATTTGGATAGATTTTTAAATCATTAAATTCATTTTCTGAAACAGATAATATTCCAAGGTTTTCAAACCAAGTGATTTTATCGTCTCCATCAGATGCTGATAAAACATCTATGTCTCCATCTCCATCAATATCTGCAGAAAAAACGCAGTTAGCATTAACTGCTTCCTCTGATAATATTTGCTGTGATCCAAAATTTCCTAATCCATCAATGTTTTCATATAAGACAATTTTATTATCATTTTTAGATGCAGATAAAACATCCATATCTCCATCTCCATCAATATCTTCTACATGGATTGAATAAGGTCTTTGTATATCAGTTGAAATTATTTGTTGATTCTCAAAATTTCCTAAACCATCTAAATTTTTATACCAAACTATTTTATCCTCAGCAAAAGAAACAACTACATCATTAAAATTATCGCCATCAATATCTTCAACAAAAACATCATAAACAAAACCAGCATTTAACTCTATTATTTGCTCACTTCCAAAATTTGCTTGACCATCTATATTTTTAAACCAAACTATTCTTTCATCAACAGAAGAAGCTGATAAAACATCCATATCATTATCTCCATCTAAATCTGCCGCAAAAACAGACCAAGAACCTTCATAATTTGCAAGTATTTGTTGAGGTCCATAATTCCCTAAACCGTCTAAATTTTCATACCAAGCTATTTTATTATCATTTGAGGAGGATGAAAGTACATCCAAATCATTATCTCCATCTAAATCAGTTATAAAAAAGGAATCTATTCCATAAACCAGATTTGTTATTAGATGTTCACTACTAAAATCTCCTTGTCCATCAGTATTTTCATGCCATTTAATAGATGAATTTCCTTTAGCTCCTGATATAACGTCAATATCTCCATCTCCATCGATATCTGCTGATTGTACAATCCATGCCAAATTAGCATTTAAACTAATAACTTGTTGTATTCCAAAATCACCTTGACCATCAATGTTCTCATACCAAGCTATTTTATCATCCTCTCCAGAAGCAGATAGAACATCAAGATCACCATCACCATCAAGATCAACAGCATCAACAAAATTTGCCCGATCTGCGCCAATTGAAATCATTATTTGCTCACCAAAATTACCTTCTCCATCAAGTCCTTTATACCATGCAACTTTATTATCTATTTCTGATGCAGAAAGAACATCAATATTTCCATCATTATCAAGATCTGTTGCAAAAACTGATAAGGCAAGATTTGCATTCGAATTTAATATTTGTGCTGTACCAAAAACACCTTGACCATCTAAATTTTCATACCAAGCAATGGTATCACTATCCCACCAAGATACTAATAAATCGTTATCACCATCACTATCTAAATCTTCAACATATACCCCACTTGCTCCTAATAAATTTGAAATGATTTCTTGTTGAGTCCCAAAATTACCATCTCCAAAATTTTCATACCAAGCAATTTTACTGTCATTTCTTGAAGCAGAAATAACATCCATATCTCCATCGTTATCAATATCATTTGCATATACTGATAAAGGATAATCTAGTTCTATAGAAATAATAATTGCATTACTAAAATTTCCTTCACCATCTGTATTTTCATACCATTCTATTGAATCATTTCCAGAAGAGGCAGACAAAACATCCATATCTCCATCATTATCAATATCCGCAGCATAAACAGAATGTGTAAGTTCAGCATTATTTGATATTATAATTTCATCAATAAAATTTCCTTCTCCATCAATATTTTCATACCAAGCGATTTTATTATCATTTCTTGAGGAAGACAAAACATCAAGATCACCATCGTTATCTAAATCTGCAACATGAAGTGATGTAGCCCAAATAGCATTAGATGAAATAACATTTTCATCGCTAAATGTCCCAAGTCCATCTATATTTTCATACCAAGCAATTTTATCATCAAACCAAGAAGAAGAAAGTACATCTATATCATTATCTCCATCTATATCGATTGCATAAACAAAACTTGCTCCTAAAGCATTTAATGAAATAATATTTTGAATTGCAAAACTTCCATCTCCAAGGTTTTCATACCACGCAATTTTATTATCTTCTCGTGAAGATGTCACTACATCCATATTACCATCTCCATTAATATCTGATGAAAATACTGAAGTAGCTCCTTTAGTGGCATATGTATCATCTATAATAATGTGTTCTTCAAATTCAATTTGCGCAATAATATTCCCGCTAAATATTAGCAATGCAATAATTATATATTTTTTCATTAATATGATTGTAAAAAAAGGAACACGATTTGAGTTCTCTTTATAGTTATTTGTTGTTTAAATAGGATGCTACATTTTCCTCTATTCTCTGTTGAATATTGGAAACATCTACTTTTACAAACGTTTCGCCTGTAATATTTTCGTACAACTCTATATATCGTTCTGAAACTGTTTCAATATAGGCATCGTTCATTTCTGGAACAGTTTGCCCTTCTAAACCTTGGAAATTATTTTGGATTAACCACTGACGAACAAACTCTTTAGACAATTGTTTTTGTGGTTCTTGTTTGGCTTGACGTTCTTCATACCCCTCTGCATAGAAATAACGAGAAGAATCTGGAGTATGAATTTCATCAATCAAAACAATCTTACCTTCTTTTGTTTTTCCGAATTCATATTTGGTATCCACCAAAATCAAACCTCGCTTCGCTGCAATTTCAGTTCCTCTTTGAAATAATTTTCTAGTATAATCTTCTAAAATGATATAATCTTCTTCTGAAACAATCTCCTTTTTCAAAATGTCTTCTCTAGAAATATCTTCATCATGGTCTCCCATTTCAGCTTTCGTTGCAGGAGTTATGATTGGTTCTGGAAATTTATCGTTTTCGATTATTCCTTCAGCCATTTCAACACCACAAAGCATTCTTTTACCTGCTTTATATTCTCTTGCAGCATGGCCACTCATATAACCGCGAATTACCATTTCAACTTTAAATGGGTCACAGGCATGACCAATTGCCACATTTGCATCGGGAGTTGCAATTAACCAATTTGGTACTAAATCTTCCGTATCACGCATCATTTGCGTCGCTATCTGATTTAATATTTGCCCTTTGTAAGGAATTCCTTTAGGCATCACAACATCGAACGCACTTAAACGATCGGAAGCAATCATTAATAATATATCATTTTCAAGGGTGTAAACTTCTCGAACTTTTCCGTGGTATACATTTTTCTGTCCTGGAAAAGTAAATTGGTTGTCTGTAATGGTATTACTCATTCTTAATCTGCGTTTTCAATAGCTTTATAAGCTGAAATTACTTTTTTAACTAATTTGTGTCTTATTACGTCCTTATCATCCAAATGAATGATTCCTACTCCATCTACATTTTTTAATATCAATAATGCTTCTTTAAGTCCTGAAAGGGTATGTCTTGGCAAATCAATTTGACCAGGGTCACCTGTAATCATAAACTTAGCGTTTTTTCCCATACGGGTTAAAAACATTTTCATTTGGGCATGGGTTGTATTTTGGGCTTCATCTAAAATCACAAAAGCATTATCCAAAGTTCTTCCTCTCATAAATGCTAAAGGTGCAATTTGTATTACTCCTTTTTCTATAAAAGATTCTAACTTTTCTGCAGGGATCATATCACGTAATGCATCATATAGAGGCATCATATATGGATCTAATTTTTCTTTTAAATCTCCAGGTAAAAATCCTAATTTCTCACCTGCTTCCACTGCTGGACGTGTTAATATAATTCGTTTTACTTGTTTCTCTTTTAATGCTTTTACGGCTAGAGCAACTCCTGTATATGTTTTTCCTGTACCAGCTGGACCTACAGCAAAAACCATATCATTTTTATACATTAGTTGCACCAACTTACGTTGATTGGCAGTTTGCGGTTTAATCTTTCTACCACTCACACCATGAACCAAGACATCGTTAGAACTTGCAGGAGTTTCATAATCTGCTTTACTATTGCTCATTAAAACGCGTTCGATTACATTTTCATCTAGCTTATTATACTTAGCGAAATGTTCTAATAACATAGCTAATCGTTTATCGAATTCTTCCAAAATTTCTTCATCACCATAGGCTTTTATTTTATTCCCTCTAGCGACTATTTTTAACTTCGGAAAGTGTTTTTTTAATAAGTCTATATTTGCATTTTGCTGTCCAAAAAAATCGCGTGGACTAATCTCAGATAATTCGATAATAAGTTCGTTCAAAAGCAGTAATTTTTAGAATTTATATTTCTTATGCAAAATAGTTTTGCTACTAACAAAAGTACTGTATTTTTGTGGTAACAGATTCAATAAAATATCAACAATATGCCAAAGGCAATTATTACGCTTACAACAGACTTTGGAGAGAAAGATCACTTTGCTGGTGCGGTAAAAGGAGCAATCTATAATGAATTAGAAGATGTGAAAATTGTTGATATCTCTCATTCTGTTTCTCCATTTCATTTAACCGAAGCTGCCTATATCATTCAGAATGCATATAAAAGTTTTCCTAAAGGTAGTATTCATATAGTTGGTATAGATTCAGAATTAAACCCTGAAAATAAGCACATTGCAGTATGTTTAGATGGTCATTATTTTATTTGTGCCAATAATGGCATCATTTCTATGTTGGCTTCAGAAGTAAATCCTGAAAAAATAGTAGAAATAAATATTCATGATCGAATAGATACTAATTTTCCAGTATTAGATGTTTTTGTAAAAGTAGCTTGCCATATTGCTCGCGGAGGTACTCTTGAAGTTGTTGGCAAATCTATCATCGATTTATTACCAGAAAATGGGGGTTTAAATCAACTTACAGGAATAAAACCGGTAATTAATAATGATGCCAGTCAGATCATAGGAAATGTAATTTATATTGATAATTATGGAAATGTAATCTGTAATATTTCAAAAAAGTTATTTGAAAAAATTGGAAAAGGAAGACCATTTAGGATAAGTGCTAGAACTGCCAATTTTAGTGTTGTTCACACACACTATAGTGATGCTATTAATTTTGATGCTCCACATGATAAACGTGAAGAAGATGGTAAAAAATTAGCCTTATGGAATTCTTCTGGTTTTTTAGAATTAGCCATTTATAAAAGCAACCCAAGTACTGTAGGTAGTGCTTCATCACTATTCGGTTTAGAGTATCGAGATACCATTACCGTAAAATTTAATTAATTAGATAAAAATTTATGTTTACAAGAATTGTAAAAATGGAATTTGAAATTGATACAATTCCCACATTTATTTCTAATTTTGAAACTGTAAAATCTAACATTAGAGATTTTCCAGGTTGTCAATTTTTAGAATTGTATCGTGATAAAAACGATCCGTCTATATTTTTCACATACAGTCGTTGGGAAACCGAAAATGACCTAGAAAATTATAGAGAAAGTGATTTATTTAGAGCCGTTTGGGCAACAACAAAAAAACTCTTTCGTTCTAAACCCCAAGCTTGGAGTGTTGACACACTTTATACAGAAAATTAATAAGCAATGTTTGCCATACTAAAACGAGAAATAAATTCCTTTTTTGCCTCTTCTATAGGGTATTTAGTGATTGCAATTTTTATTGTTATCAATGGTTTATTTTTATGGGTATTTAGCGGAAACTATAATATTTTCGATAATGGCTTTGCCGATTTAACTTCCTTTTTCGAATTAGCTCCATGGGTCTTTTTATTTCTAATACCAGCCATTACAATGCGCGCTTTTAGTGATGAAAAAAAAATGGGCACCTTAGAACTTTTACTAACTAAGCCCATCTCTTTACAAAACATAGTATTAGGGAAATATTTTGGAGCAGTCGTGTTAGTGATTTTGGCATTATTGCCAAGTATATTATATGTAATAACAATTTCAAATCTTGGAAATCCCACTGGAAATTGGGACATTGGAAGCACGCTTGGTTCTTATATAGGGCTTCTATTTTTAGTATTAGCCTATACAAGTATTGGTATTTTCGCCTCTACGCTTTCAAAAAATCAGATTGTAGCATTTATCATATCTGTCTTTTTATGTTTTATCTTTTTTTATGGGTTTGAAGGACTTTCAACCTTGTTTAACACATCCTTCTCATTAGCTAACTTAGGAATGAAAGAACATTTTAATAGCATCGCTCGAGGTGTTATTGATACAAGAGATATTCTCTATTTTGTAAGTGTGAGTATCTTATTTTTAGCATTCACAGTTTTTAATCTTCGGAAAGAATAGTACATGTTAAAAAACAACATTCAACATATCAAAAAATTACTCTTTCTAGTTCTAGGAATTATACTCCTAAACATAGCAGGAAGTTATTTCTATAAACGTTTTGATTTAACCCAAGATAAGCGTTATACATTATCTGAAGCAGCTAAGAAAACAGTTGAAACTATTGATGCTCCTTTAATTGTAGATGTATTTTTAGAAGGTAATTTCCCTCCAGAATTTAAACGCCTTCAAACTGAAACAAAGCAATTATTGGAAGAGTTTTCAGCCTCAAATTCAAAAATAAGGTATGAATTTATCAATCCTTTAGAAAATGAAGAAAATGCTGATGCCATTCGTGAGCAATTTGTTCAGTTTGGATTAATGCCAGCTCAAGTTGAAGTAAAACAAAATGGTAAGGTTAGTACGGAGCAAGTATATCCTTGGGCTTTGGTATATTATAATGGTAAAACCGTTAAAATACCTTTACTTAAAAATCAATTAGGAACTACTTCCGAAGAACGTGTTAGTAACTCTATTCAAAATTTAGAATATGCTTTTGCAGATGGCTTTAATAAACTTGTTCATCCAAAAAAACGAAAAGTAGCTGTCATTAAAGGAAATGGCGAATTAGAAGATAAATTTGTAGCCGACTTTTTTAAAACATTGCAAGAGTATTATTTCATTGCTCCTTTTACGTTAGATTCAATTTCGGTTACTCCAAAAAGAACTTTAGAACAATTAAAATCATTCGATTTAATTGTCGTTGCTGATCCTTCTGAAGCATTTAATGATTCAGAAAAATATGCCCTCGATCAATATACCATGAATGGAGGCGCTTCACTCTGGTTATTGAACAGCATTGATATAAAAGTAGATAGTTTAAGTGAAAATACTTTTGCTTTTCCTAGAAATATTAACATGACCGATTTCTTCTTTAAGTACGGTCTGCGTATCAATCCGAATGTTGTAAAAGATGTCTACTCTGCTCCCATTATGTTAGCAACTGGAAATGATAGGGATGCTCAGTATAGTAAGTATCCGTGGTTATTTAGCCCTCTTTCGGCTAGTGGTAATAATCATCCTATTGTAACTAATATAGAAGCTGTAAAATTTGATTATGCTAGCAGTATAGACACCTTACCTAATAATCTTAAAAAAACGATTTTATTAAGTAGTTCACCCATTAGTAAATCGATTGGAATGCCTTTAGAAATAGACATTAACAAAGAAGTGACTAATGGTTTAAAAATAGTAAATGAAGGTCCTGACCCTACTGAGTTTAATTCTGGTGAATTACCTTTAGCAGTATTATTAGAAGGAGAATTTTCTTCAGTATTTGCTAACAGAATAAAGCCTTTTAAACTAAATAACGACCTTAGTTCAAGTAAGGAAACTAAAATGGTGGTGATTAGTGATGAAAGTATTATTAAAAATCAATTTCAAGGAAATCGACCTATAGAATTAGGTTATGACAAATGGACCAATTCATTTTATGGCAACAAAGAATTTTTATTGAATACAGTGAACTACTTGCTTGATGATAGCGGACTTATAAACATTAGAACTAAGGAAATTTCTATTCCATTTCTAGATCTTCAGAAAACAACCGAAAAACGCACACAATGGCAACTCCTTAACATACTGTTACCATTAGTTTTATTAATAATTTTTGGTTTTATATTTAACTATATTCGTAAAAGAAAATATTCGAAGTTTTGTTAATAAGTTTCTTTTCGCAACCGTCCTTTTTGAAATATATTTGTAGTTAGACTATATTTAAAATAATTATCAGAAAAACTGTTTTTTTTGATTTAAAAAATAAAATTTCACAATGAAATTCATCGTATCAAGTTCATATTTATTAAAACAACTTCAAGTGTTGGGAGGTATTATCAATAATAATAACACCCTTCCAATTTTGGATAATTTCCTGTTTAATTTAGATGGAAACTCATTAACTGTTTCTGCATCTGATTTAGAAACAACAATTTCTTCAAAATTAGAAGTTGAAAGTAATGAAAAAGGAGCGGTTTGTATTCCTGCAAGACTTTTGTTAGATACCTTAAAAACATTTCCGGAACAACCCTTAACCTTTACTATTGAAGACAACAACACTGTTGAAATCAGTTCTAATCATGGTAAATATGCATTAGCTTATGCTAACGGAGAGGAATTTCCGAATGCAATCGAATTAAAAGATCCAAGTGCTACGGTAATGCAAGGTGATGTGCTAGCAACTGCCATTAGTAAAACAATTTTTGCTGCTGGTAACGATGATTTACGTCCTGTGATGAGTGGTGTATTTTTTCAGTTCTCTACTGAAAGTTTAACCTTTGTTGCTACTGATGCACATAAATTAGTAAAATATACACGTGAAGATCTTCAAGCGTCTCAAACGGCAGAATTTATTATGCCTAAGAAACCATTAAACTTGTTGAAATCTATTTTAGCAGGATCTGAAGAAGAAGTTACGATTGAATATAATGAATCGAATGCAAAATTTATTTTTGAAAGTACAGAAATGGTGTGCCGCTTAATCGATGGAAAATATCCAAACTATGAAGCAGTAATTCCAAAAGAAAACCCGAATAAATTAACGATCGAAAGAAATCAGTTTTTGAATTCTGTTCGTCGTGTTTCTATTTTCTCAAATAAAACTACACATCAAATACGTTTAAAAATAGCTGGGGCTGAATTAAATGTTTCTGCAGAAGATATAGACTATAGCAATAAAGCTGAAGAGCGCCTTACATGCGATTATCAAGGTGATGATATGCAAATAGGTTTTAACTCTCGTTTCCTAACAGAAATGCTAAACAACTTAAATAGCGATGATGTTTCTTTAGAAATGTCTTTACCAAACAGAGCAGGAATCTTAACTCCTGCAGATGGTTTAGATGAAGGAGAGCATATTACAATGCTTGTAATGCCAGTGATGTTAAATAATTAGAAAAATATAAATTGTCACATTGATCATAGTCGAAATGTTTTGATAATTTATATGTTTAATTTATCGACTTCGCTCGAATTGATTTAAGATTAATAATAATAATAATAAAAACCACCTAGATAGGCGGTTTTTTATTGTTAATTCCTCACAAATTAACTCTTACTGTACAATACAGATTCTTTTTCTTTAACAACATTTCCCTTTATTCTTAAAGTTTTACGTCCTTCAAAAGCATTTGAGTTTATCGTAATTGTTTTTGAAAAGGCCCCTACCCTTTTCGTTGAATATTTTACATCGATTGTAGAAGCTTCTCCTGGCAAGATTGGTTTTTTTGAATATTTTGGTACCGTACAACCACAACTCGATTTAATATCTGCTATAATAATAGGAGATCTA
>Ga0209345_10002572_pt1 | contig 19858 bp, 16 predicted proteins | sample Cruoilmetagenom7_FD_187294 | JGI IMG/M metagenome (GOLD analysis project Ga0209345, IMG submission 187294) | Oil polluted marine microbial communities from Coal Oil Point, Santa Barbara, California, USA - Sample 7 (SPAdes) (version 2) | ecosystem: Environmental > Aquatic > Marine > Oil seeps ... | reverse complement strand
CGATCTACGGATCGGAAGCCCCAGAATCGCCTCGGCCACCGGATTGAGCGCATCGGTCAGTTCCGTACGCAGAAAGAACGAGGCCCCCGTGGCCACCATGATCCCAAGCAGCGCGAGGATCACGCTGTAGGGCAGGCGCAGACGCGTGGCCAGCGGCTCGGCGATCCCGATCAGCAGGAACAGCGAGGCAATGATCGTGGTGACAAGGATGATGTCCATTCAGGAACGTTCGCCTCAAATCCGTCAGGAAAACCGGGTGTTTCTTTGAAAAATCACGTGCTGGCCCCACTATGCCCGATCCCGCGGGGCACGGCAAACCGGTCACTGTCCCCGGAGCGCGGCGATACTCAATCTTGCGTTGCGGCAACAGGTATCATGAATTTTTGGGTTGTGACTGGTCGGGCCGCCCGGCGATCGCGTAATGGTCGCGCCTGGGGACGTGAAGACAAAGGACTTGCCATGATCCGCTTTCTGGCCGCGATCTGTGTTGCAGTAATGGTGATGCCGCAGGGTGTGCAGGCGCAGCAACGTGAGCGGATCGGCTATGGCCGTCTGATCAACAACGATTTCATCGTCAATGGGCAAGACCGCTGGCGCACCGGATCGGTGCAGTCCAGCCGGGTCTGGGGCCGTGGCTGGTATGGGGCGCTGCCGACACAGCCGGGCGACATCCTGGAACTGCGGTTCGGCGCCGAGATCATCGCGCCGGACGATCTGGCGACCCCCGCGCCGGGCGACCGTCCCTATGCGGCGGCGTTGCGGGCGGGTCTGCATACCCATTTCGAGCGCAACGGCCTCGAGATTGCGCTGGGCGCCGATCTGGTGGTGACCGGCCCGCAGACACGTCTGGACCGCTTGCAGGGGTCCTTCCATGATCTGGTCGGGGTCGAGAAGGCGTCGGCCGCGACGCGCGCCGCACAGGTCGGCAATGCGATCCATCCCACCCTTGTGGCCGAGGCCGGGCGCGAGATCGACCTGTCCGCCACGGCGCGGATGCGTCCCTTCCTCGAAGCGCGCGCCGGCGTGGAAACACTGGTGCGCGCCGGTGTCGATTTCACCATCGGCGAGGTCGGGCGCGGCGAATTGATGATGCGCGATGCGACGACCGGGCAGCGGTATCGTTCGATCGCGGGCAATTTCAAGGGCTTCGCCTTCGTGATGGGGGGCGATATCGCCTCGGTCGCGGATAGCGAATTCCTGCCCGCCTCCTCGGGGGTCGAGGTGCGCGACATGCGCTCGCGCCTGCGCGCCGGGGTGCATTGGCAGGGCAACCAGATGGCCGCCTTCTATGGCGTGACATGGCTGGGCAAGGAATTCCGCGGTCAGGACGAGGGGCAGTTTGTCGGCTCGATCCGGCTGGACCTGAACTTCTGAACAGGGACAGCCCGGTCTTCTGAACCTGCAAAAGCCGCCGGGATGACCTGCGTCCCGGTGCAAGGTGTATCCCATTTGCCGCGATCGACCGCCTTCGGTCCGGCAAGGGATTTGCAGCCTGCCGATACCTCTGCTACCGTTTCCAATACAAAAACGATCCAACGATAAAGAAAAGATCGAGGCAGATAGAGCAGGCATGACAACGGGCTTTGGCGGCACGTTCGTCATCTCCTGGTCACAGACGGAAGTGGACGGTCTCGAGGCCGCTCCTGTGCAGGCATTGAATGTCGGGTCCTCCTGGGCCTGGCGCGGCGATGCGGTGCGGGTGGATGGTCCGGGCACGGTCTTGCGTCTTGAGCAGGCTGAGGGCGAAGCAGAATTGAGAAAACGCGCGGCGCGCATGGTGCGCCGCCTTGTCGGGGCCGCGATCACGCAGACGCGGGACCTTGAGTCTGTCGAGGTCAGCGCGCCTTTGCAGGAACACGGCTTCGTGGTTACGGACGGGGCGCAGAGTTTCACCATCACGCTCATCGAGGTCGGCACCGGCGCGCCGCCGCTGCTGATGTTCATGGACCGGATTCCCCCGCGCAATACCGATCTCTGGGTCGTGCATCACACGATGGACATGCTGCATCCGGCGCAGACAGGCGTGGCCGGGACCGGTGTGATCTGTTTCACGCCCGGCACCCAGATCGCGACGCCCGATGGCCCGCGCCTTGTGCAGGACCTGTGCGAGGGCGACCGCGTCCAGACCAAGGACAACGGCGCGCAGGAGGTGCTCTGGGTCGGCAGCCGCCGGATGACCGGCGCGCGCTTGTTCGCCATGCCCAAGTTGCGCCCCATCCGGTTCCGGGCCGGCGCGCTGGGTGTCGAGCGGCCGGATCAGGAATTGCTGGTCTCGCCGGATCACCGGATGCTGCTCAGCGGTCACACCGCGCGGGCGCTGTTCAACACGGATGAGGTGCTGGTCTGCGCGCGCGATCTGGTGAACGGGCAAACTATCGCGGTCGATATGGCCCTGAAGGAGGTGACCTATGTGCATCTTCTGCTGCCCAACCACGAGGTCCTCTGGGCAAACGGAGTCCAGACCGAAAGTTTTCATCCCGCGCAAGCCGATCTGGCAAGCCTTGCCGAAGGCGACCGTATGCGTCTTCTGGGGATGTTCCCGGCGCTGGAATACGACCCGCATCTCTACGGTGCCCCGGCGCGCCGCGCGCTGAGCACGTCGGAAGCGGCAATCCTGATGCACGAGGCGGCCTGACCGCTGCCTTGCGCGTCAGCCGCAGTCCGGGCTCTGGCGGTTCGACGCAGTCCGTGGCATGGATGGCCGCCTCAGACGAAGGGCACCAGTGGCACGCCGCATCCGGCCAGTGCCAGGATCGCTGTCATCATCGCCCATTTCAACATGTCGGCCTCCGGTCTTGCCTCCGCGCGACCCTAGGCGCAGGGTCCGGTGGCGGTCAATCGTTCAGCCCCGCGCGACCTGCGACATATCGGTGTTGACTCTGCGATCTGCGCCCGTATAAGCGCGGCTTCATTGGTGTTGGTGGCCCTCGCAAGGGGGGACCTGTCGGGCTTCGGCCAGAGGACAACGCCCTTCATACTCTGACGAAGGAGATCAGCCGTGACAAAACGCACGTCTGCCAAGTACAAGATCGACCGCCGCATGGGCGAAAACATCTGGGGCCGTCCGAAATCCCCGGTGAACCGCCGCGAATACGGCCCCGGCCAGCACGGTCAGCGCCGCAAGGGCAAACTGTCCGATTTCGGCACCCAGCTGCGCGCCAAGCAGAAGCTCAAGGGCTACTATGGCGACCTGACCGAAAAGCAGTTCCGCCGCATCTACGCCGAGGCAGAGCGCGTCAAGGGCGATACCGGTGAAAACCTGATCGGCCTGCTGGAGCGTCGTCTGGACGCCGTGGTCTACCGCGCGAAATTCGTGCCGACCGTCTTCGCCGCCCGCCAGTTCGTGAACCACGGCCACGTGACCGTGAACGGCCAGCGCGTGAACATCCCCTCCTACCGTGTGAAAGAGGGTGACGTGATCGAGGTCCGCCAGAAATCCAAGCAGATGGCCGCCATCCTGGAAGCCACCCAACTGCCCGAGCGTGACGTTCCCGACTACCTGGACGTGGACAACTCCAAGCTGACCGCCACTTTCGTGCGCACCCCCAGCCTTGGCGATGTGCCCTATCCGGTCATCATGGAACCGAACCTCGTCGTCGAATTCTACGCGAAGAACTAAGGTTTCGCCCCTTTTGGGGATAGATAAACCCGCCGCAGCCTCTGCGGCGGGTTTTTTCGTGCCGCCATGCACCCTATCTTGCATCCATGCAGGGCGGGGGAGTGTGTGATGACGGGTAATATGCGCGATGGCTGGCCGGTCCATGGCCGGATCGACGGTCCGGTGGTGATCATCGGCTATGGCTCCATCGGACGGGGCACGCTGCCCCTGATCCGGCGGCATTTCGACTTTGACGAATCCCGGCTCATGGTGATCGAACCCGATCCGGTGGCCGTGGCCGAACTGGTGGCGCGCGGCATCCCGCATATGCCCATCGGCCTCACGCGGGGAAACTACAGCGCGGTGCTGGGCAGCCTCTTTGCCAGCGGCACCGGGTTCTGTGTGAACCTGTCGGTGGATACGTCCTCGCTGGATATCATGCGCCTCTGCCGCGAGATGGGGGTTCTCTATATCGACACGGTGGTCGAACCCTGGGAGGGGTTCTATTTCGAAACGCCCGACAATGAGGCGCGCACGAATTACGCGCTGCGCCAGAAGGTGCGGGATGAAAAGGCGGCCAATCCCGGCGGCACCACGGCGGTGTCCTGCTGCGGGGCCAATCCGGGCATGGTCAGCTGGTTCGTCAAGGAGGCGCTGTTGCAACTGGCCGCCGATTGCGGGCAGGCGATTGACGCACCAGCGACCCGTGACGGCTGGGCCGGGCTGATGCAGGGACTGGGCGTCAAGGGCGTGCATGTGGCCGAACGCGATACGCAGGCCCGCGCCGTGCCGCGTCCGCGCGGGGTCTTCGTGAATACGTGGTCGGTCGAGGGTTTCATCGCCGAAGGCTTCCAGCCCGCCGAACTGGGCTGGGGCACGCATGAGACATGGTTTCCCGACAATGCCTATCGCCATGCCGAGGGCTGCCGATCCGCGATCTGGATCGAACGCCCCGGCGCCATCACCCGTGTGCACAGCTGGTGCCCCACGCCGGGCCCGCAATTCGGCTTTCTGGTCACCCATAACGAGGCGATCTCGATCTCGGATTACTACACGGTCGGCGATCCCGCCGCCCCCGCCTATCGGCCCACTTGCCACTATGCCTATCACCCCTGCGACGATGCGGTGCTGTCGCTGCACGAGATGTTCGGCTCGGGTCGGGTGCAGGCGACGCACCACATCCTTGGCCCCGACGAGATCGTCGAAGGCATCGACGAACTGGGCGTGCTGCTCTACGGCCATGCCAGGAACGCCCTCTGGTATGGCTCGCGCCTGTCCAATGCCGAGGCGAAGGCCCTGGCGCCCGACCAGAACGCCACCGGCTTGCAGGTCACCAGCGCCGTGCTGGCCGGCATGGTCTGGGCGCTGGAGAACCCGCGTGCGGGTATTGTCGAGACCGACGAGATGGATCACAGGCGTTGCCTTGCGGTGCAGCGGCCCTACCTCGGCCCTGTCGAGGCGCATTATACCGACTGGACTCCGCTGCAGGACCGCTGGGAGCTGTTCCCCGAAGATATCGACGACAGCGATCCCTGGCAGTTCCGCAATGTGCTGGCCACCTGAGCCGGCGCGCGGCTGGCGAGGGCGGATTTGAGTATTTTCGGCAAGATGAAGGGGCAGGCGGTCTGGCTGCGGCATCGGGTGCCGCGCCGCTTTCGCGCTTTTCTTGGCTTTGGTGCGCAGATAAGAGGGGGCGCAAGGAGAGCGCAGACATGACCCAGATCCAGCCGCAACCCGGCATCATGCAGATCGAGCTTTACCAGGGCGGGGCCGCCCATGTGGAGGGCATGACCGATGTGGTCAAGCTCAGCTCGAACGAGAACCCCTTCGGACCCAGCGAGGCCGCGATCGAGGCGTTCCGCCGGTCGGGCTATGAGTTGCACCGCTATCCCTCCACCGATCACGTGGCGCTGCGGCGCGCGATTGCCGATGTGCACGGGCTGGATGCCGCGCGGATCATCTGCGGCGTGGGCAGCGACGAGATCATCCATTTCCTGTGTCAGGCCTATGTCGGGCAGGGCGATGAGGTGATCCACACCGAGCACGGCTTTGCCATGTATCGCATCAGCACGCTGGCCGCGGGCGGTACGCCGGTCGAGGTCAAGGAGCGCGAGCGGGTCACCGATGTCGAGGCGATCCTTGCGGCGGTGACGCCCGCCACCAAGCTGGTGTTCATCGCCAATCCGAACAATCCCACCGGCACGATGATCGGCGGCAACGAACTGGCACGGCTGGCCGAAGCCCTGCCGGAGCATGCGCTTCTGGTGCTGGACGGGGCCTATGCGGAATATGTCGAAGGCTATGACGGCGGTGCCGCGCTGGTCGAGACGCGCGACAACGTCGTGATGACGCGCACCTTCTCAAAGCTTTACGGTCTGGGCGGGTTGCGGGTCGGCTGGGGCTATGGCCCGCGCGCCATCGTCGATGTGCTGAACCGGATCCGGGGGCCGTTCAACCTGTCCAACACGGCGCTGGCGACAGCCGAGGCCGCGGTGCGCGATCAGGCCTATGCCGCCAAGTGCCGGGCCGAGAATGCGCGTCTGCGGGTCTGGCTGGCCGAGGCGCTGGCCGAACATGGCGTGCAATGCGACACGTCTATGGCGAATTTCGTGCTGGCGCGCTTTGCCGATCAGGCCGAGGCCGAGGCCTGCGACACCTACCTCAAGACACAGGGTCTGATCGTGCGGCGCGTGGCGGGCTACAAGCTGCCGCATTGCCTGCGGATCACGGTGGGCGACGAGTCAAGCTGCCGCCGCGTGGCCCATGCCATCGGTCAGTTCAAAGGTGGTGCCAGATGACCGTGATCTATGACCGAGTGGCGCTGATCGGGCTGGGACTGATCGCCTCGTCGATGTTCTGGGCGATGAAGCGCGGCGGTCTGGTGGGCGAGGTCACGGGTTATGCGCGCTCCGAGGCGACGCGCGACACGGCGCGGCGGATCGGGCTCTGCGACCGGGTCTGCGACACGGCGGCCGAGGCGGTGGCGGGGGCCGATCTGGTCGTCCTCTGCGTGCCGGTGGGCGCCATGGGCGATGTCGCGGCCGAGATCGCGCCGCATTTGAAGCCAGGCGCCACGGTCAGCGACGTCGGTTCGGTCAAGGCCTCGGTCATTCAGGCGGTCGGCCCGCATCTGCCCGACAACGTGCATTTCATCCCGGCGCATCCGCTGGCGGGGACCGAGCATTCCGGGCCGGAATCGGGCTTCGCCACGCTCTTCGACAACCGCTGGTGCCTGCTGGTGCCGGTTGAGGGGACCGATGCGGCCGCACTTGACCGGCTCTCGCGCCTGTGGTCCGGGATGGGGGCCAATGTCGATACGATGGAGGCCGATCATCACGATCTGGTTCTGGCCGTCACCAGCCACGCCCCGCATCTGATCGCCTATACGATGGTCGGCGTGGCCGACGATCTGCGCCGCGTGACCGACAGCGAGGTGATCAAATATTCCGCCGCCGGTTTCCGCGACTTCACCCGGATCGCCGCCAGCGACCCGACGATGTGGCGCGACGTGTTCCTGACCAACAAGGATGCCACGCTGGAAATCCTGGGCCGTTTCACCGAAGAGCTGTTCGCGCTGCAACGCGCGATCCGCACCGGAGACGGCGATCATCTGCACGCCTATTTCACCCGCACCCGCGCCATCCGGCGCGGTATCATCGAGGCGGGACAGGACACGGACGCCCCCGATTTCGGGCGCGTGAAGGCGGTCCGTTGACCCGGCGCGCGGTTGTCCTGCCACTGGCCCTCATGGGCCTGTTGCTCAGCGCCAGCGCCTGCAGCGTGCGCTATGAGCGCGGACCTGCGCGGGTGGCCTCCTCGACCAGCGGCTACGCGATGATCTGCGGCGATCCCGCCCTGCGCGGCGAGGTGGTGGGCGAGGTGCCGGGCGGCATCACCGGCTGCGGCATCGACAATGCCGTGCGGGTGCACGAGGTCAACGGCATCCAGCTCAGCACCGGCGCGGTGGTCGATTGCCCGACGGCCAAGGCTTTCAAGACCTGGGTTGGCAAGGGCATGGCGCCCGCCGTGGGCAGTCAGGGCGGCGGGATCGAGTCGATCCGCGTTGCCGCCAGCTATGCCTGCCGCACCCGCAACCACCAGCGCGGCGCGCGGATTTCGGAACACGGGCGCGGCAAGGCCATCGACGTGTCAGGCTATACGCTGCGCGATGGTACAGAGGTGACGGTGCTGCGCGACTGGGGGTCGGGGCGCAACGGACGCGCGCTGCGCGAGATGCACCGCGCCGCCTGCGGCCCTTTCGGCACCGTGCTGGGGCCGGAATCGGACCGGTTCCATCAGGATCATTTCCACTTCGACACCGCGCGCCATCGTGGCGGGCCCTACTGCCGCTAAGCCTCAGCGCAGCCGGAAAACGGGACTGTCCATCACGGGCAGCGGGCCGATCCAGATCAGGCCGCGCCGAAAATCCAGCGGGATGTCGATGCCGTCATTGCGCCCGGCCAGCAGGCTCAGCCCCTGTTCCAGCGTATCGGCCAGCCCCTCGGGCAATTCACCCGAGGCGCGGGCCAGCCGCAGGATTTCGCGCCAGTTCTGGGCTTTGACGGTGATCCGCCCCGTGGCGGCACCCTCCGCGTCGATCTCCAGATCGCCCGCTGCCAGCAATTCCAGCTCGCCCCAGCGCGCTTCGGCCAGCCGCAACGAGATCAGTTGCGGCTGCGGGCGCGCCTCTTCCACGCTGCGGCGGTCCCAGGGGCGGTCGAAACCCAGCGTCACATCCGCGCGCAGCGCGTCCAGCGTGCGGGGCAGGCGGTCCATCGGGTCCATGCGCTGGCGCAGCGCGGTATCGGGGGCAAAGCCTTCGGCCGACAGGGCGATGCGGTAGCGCGTCGGTGCGACCTCGGGGGGTGTGGTGGCCGCTTGGCCATCCGCGCCCAGACGTTCCGCCGCCATCCGCAGGGCGCTGGCCGCCGTGGTGGTGCCGTCGCTGGCGGTGACCTGAACCGTATCGGCCACCAGCCGTACGCGGTCCAGCGCCAGATCGGTGCTGGGCCAGAGCACGACACTGGCCTGCATCTCGGCCTGCGTCATGTCGTAACTGCCTTGCGGCGTGGCGATGCGCTGGCTTTCGGGCCAGACGGCGATCACGTGGTTGGGCTTGTAGGACAGGGCCAGCAACTGGAAAAACGGCGCGTCCCAGGCCCAGCCGGTGCCCGGATCGGCCAGCGACAGATCGGTCAAGGTCGTGTCGAACCGGTTGGGAAAGCCCCTGACCTCCAGCGTGGCATAATCGGCGACCCAGCCCTCGGCGCGGCGCGCCTCGAACCATGCCGCAAAGGCTGCCTTGCTGCCCGATGCGCCGAACAGCCAATAGCCCGACCAGAGCGCGGCGGAGACAAGGATCAGGAACAACAGTCGTTTCACGGGTGGGCGCCCCCTTTTCACTCTGGCTGAGGTGGTGTTTACAGGGGCGCAAATGGAAGGACCAGTGCTGCGATGATGTGGGTCTTTGGATATGGATCTCTGCTGTGGAACCCCGGCTTCGAGGCGCGCCGCACGGTTCTGGCGCGGCTGCCGGATTATCACCGCAGCTTCTGCATGCGCTCGATCCATCATCGGGGCACCCCCGAGGAGCCGGGTCTGGTGCTGGCGCTGGATGCGGCACCCGGTGCCGAATGTCACGGGCTGGCGCTGGCCGTGGCCCCGGATGAGGCGGACGCGGTGCTGGCCTATCTGCGGGATCGTGAGCTGATCTCCTCGGCCTATGTGGAGCGGGTGCTGGAGGTCGATCTGGCCGATGGTACGCGGGTCGAGGCGGTGACCTATGTGATCGACGCCGACCATGTGCAGTATTGCGGCGGCCTGCCGCTGGAAGAACAGGCGCAGATCATCGCCCGGGCCGTGGGCGGGCGCGGGCCGAACACCGAATACCTGCACAATACGGCGGCACATCTGGCAACACTGGGCATCACCGACCCCGATCTGGACTGGCTGGATGGCAGGGTGCGCGCGCTGACGCGCTGAGGGCCAAGCGCGTAGGACTCTTCCTTGTGCAAAGCCGCGTCAGAGCCTTGGCCGCAGGTTGATAAGCCCTTGGCAGGGCGGTGATCAATCCCTAGGATCGGGCCAACCATAACCAGTGTCAGGAGCCGTCCGCATGGACACGCCGGACCGCGAGGCCGAGCCGCAGTTTTCCCAACCCTTGCGCCAGATCATCCTGATGTTGCTGGTGCTTGGGCTGGCCGCTTTCGTGGTGGTGCTGGCGCTGCCGCGCGTGCTGCCGGTGTTCGAGGCCAACCCCTATCTCAACGGGTTCATCCTCTTCGTCTTCGTGATGGGCGTGCTGGCCTGTTTCCTGCAAGTGGCGCAGTTGATCACATCGGTCCGCTGGATCGAGAATTTCACCAAGGGCCGGGGCGATGCACAGGCCGCCCCCCGCCTGCTTGCCCCTCTCGCGGCCCTGTTGCGCACCCGCGGCGCGCGGATGCAGATCGGGGCGAGTTCGACCCGGTCGATCCTCGATTCCGTGGCGACCCGCATCGACGAGGCGCGCGAAATCACGCGCTATATCGTCAACCTTCTGATTTTCCTCGGCCTTCTGGGCACGTTCTATGGCCTTGCCACGACCGTGCCCGCGCTGGTGGACACGATCCGCAGCCTTGCCCCGCAAGAGGGCGAGGAAGGCGTGGCGGTCTTCGGCCGCCTGATGGACGGTCTGGACGCGCAGCTCTCGGGCATGGGCGTGGCCTTCGGGTCATCCCTGCTGGGTCTGGCGGGATCGCTGGTCGTCGGCTTGCTGGAGCTTTTCGCGGGCCATGGCCAGAACCGCTTCTACCGCGAGCTTGAGGAATGGCTGAGCACGATCACCCGCCTCGGCTTTTCCTCGGGCGATGGCGAGGGCGCGCCGGATCAGGCGATGCTGGCGCAGGTCGTCGATGGCATGGCCGAGCAGATGGAGGCGGTGCAGGTCCTGTTGCAGCAGGCCGAGACCGGGCGCAGCGCGATGGATGCGCGGCTTGAACAGCTTGGCACGGCGGTGGCCGGCCTCAACGACACGCTGAGCACGGGCGGCGGGCAACAGGCCGAACTCACGACGGCCCTGCTGCGTCTGGCCGAGGGGCAGGAGCGGCTGGCACAGGCGCTGGCCACGCAGGAACGCGGCGAGGGGCTGGACGCCGAAAGCCGGATGCGCCTGCGGTCGATGGATGTGCAGTTGCTGCGTATTCTGGAGGAAATCAGCGCGGGACGTCAGGACACGATGGCCGAACTGCGCACCGATCTGGCCGCCCTGACCCGCGCCGTCGAACAGGGCCGCGCGCGTCCCGCCACGCCGCGCCCGCTTGGGGCGGTGCTGGGCAACAAGGGCGAGGAGGGCTGATCCATGGCCCTGTCGCGCCGCACCGGGCAAAGGTTCCAGGCCTCGATCTGGCCGGGCTTCGTCGATGCGATGACCGGGCTTTTGCTGGTGCTGATGTTCGTGCTGACCATATTCATGGTGGTGCAATACGTGCTGCGCGAAACGATCAGCGGACAGGCCACGGAACTGGATGCGCTGGGCGCCGAGGTTGCCGCACTGGCGCAGGCGCTGGGTCTGGAACAGCGGCGCAGCGCCGACCTGACCACCCGTCTGGGCGAATTGGACGCCACACTGGGCGATGCGCGGACGCAGATTTCGCAACAGGAAGCCTTGATCCAGTCCCTGCGTGGCGAACGCGATGCTGGGCTGGCGGCGCTTGATGCGGCCACGACCCGGATTACCGCCTTCGAGGCGCAGGTGGCGGCGCTGCTATCGGAACGCGATGCCGCATTGGGCACTGTGGCTGAACTCGAGGCAGAGCAGGGCAGGCTCCTGTCCGAGCAGGAGGCGCTGAACCTTGCCCTCGCGCAGGCCCGGACCGAGATCGACGCGGGCACCGAAGCGGCCCGTCTGGCCGCCGCGCGGCGCGAGGCGCTCGAGGCGCTGATCGCGGATCTGCGCTCAGAGCAGGCCGAAACGCAGGCGCAGGCGCAGGCCCTCAGCGGTCAGGTCGACGCGCTACAGACGCAACTCTCCGAGGAAGAAGCCGCGCGGTTGGCCGAAGCCGCCGCCGCCGAGGCGCTGCGCGCAAGGTTGCAGAACGCCGACAGCGAGCTGACCGCGATGACGCTGGCGCTGGAGGAACAGCGCGCCCGCGCCGAGGAGACGCTGACCCTGCTGGCTGCCGCCGAGGCCGCGCGAGAGGATCTGCAAGCGCAGCTTGGCGCGCAGATGACCGAGGCCGAGCGTGAAGCCGCCCTTCTGGCGCAGGCGCAACGCCTGCTGGCCGAGGAGCAGGACAAATCCACCGAAGCGCAACGTGCGCAGACCTTGCTGAACCAACAGGTGGCCGCCCTGCGCAACCAGTTGGGCCAGTTGCAGGCGCTTCTGGATGACAGCAAGGAACGCGAATCCGCCGCCTCGATCCAGGTGCAGTCGCTGGGCTCTGACCTGAACGCGGCCCTCGCGCGCGCGGCCGCCGAGGAACGGCGTCGCCGCCAGTTGGAGGAGGCCGAGCGCCAGCGGCTTGAAGCCGAAGCGCAGGATTTGCAGAAATACCGGTCGGAATTCTTCGGCCGCCTGCGCGATGTGCTGGGCAATCAGCCGGGTGTGCAGGTCGTGGGTGACCGCTTCGTCTTTGCCTCTGAAGTGCTGTTCCCGCCGGGCAGCGCCGACCTGTCGCCCGCCGGGCGCGGCGAGGTGGCCAAGGTCGCTGAAATCCTGCGCGCCGTGGTCGATGACATTCCCGCCGGGATCGACTGGGTGATCCAGGTCGATGGGCATACCGACAACGTGCCCCTGTCCGGGCAGGGCGAATTCGCCGACAACTGGGAACTCAGCCAGGGCCGCGCCCTGTCCGTCGTGCGCTACATGTCGAGCGCGCTTGGCATCCCGCCGGATCGGCTCAGCGCCAACGGCTTTGGCGAATACAATCCCGTCAACACCGCCGACACCGAGGAAGCGCGCGCGCAGAACCGCCGGATCGAGCTGAAATTCACCGAGAAATAGCTATTCCACCTGCATTTCGATGCGCCGCGTGCTGATCGTCCGATCCTCGCGGAGCAGGGTTATGTCACCGGTGTAGGTGCCCGCAGGCCAGCCGCCCGCCGGTGTTCTGCGCCCGGCGGCGCGGAAAAACTGCGCCTGATCCCGCTCCAGCGTGTCGCGGTGGTCGGTGACCGTGCCGCCGGGGCCCGCGATGGTGATGCGCAGCACATCGCCCGCGCGCCCCCCGAAGGCATAGCCCCATGCGACAAGTGCCGGCGCATCGCGGGCGATGGCTGACGCGGCGGCGGTGCCTGCCTTGATGCTGGCATAGTCGGGCACGGCGGTCGCGAAACCGGCATTCAGCAACGCGCCGGGATCATAGGCAACCGGGACGGACCAGAGCGTCGCAGGGTCAGGCGCGCCGCAGGTGATCTGCCCGTCAGGGTCAAAGGGGTCAACCGGATTGCCATCCCGCCGCACCGTCAGGTGGACATGGGGAAATTCGGTATTGCCGGACAGGCCGACTAGCCCCAGCCTGTCACCCGTCGCGACCTGCTGACCTTGCCGCACCGTGACCGAGCCTTGCATCAGGTGGCAATACTGGGTCTGCCACCCGCCCTGATGCTGGATCACCACGCCATTGCCGCAGTCGCGCCCGTCGATCTGCGCGGCGGTGTCCGGCGTCAGGCCCGTGTCGGGCATCCCGTCGCGCAAGGCTGCAACCGTGCCGGGGGCGGCGGCCAGAACCGCGACACCCGCCTGCATCGCGGCCAGCGAGGGCAGGGCGAAATCCGTGCCGGTATGGGTGTCATAGCTCAGGCCGTTGCAGGCGAAATCCGCCGCGTCCGGGCCGGGGTCGTGGTCCATGTATTGCTGGATGAAGCAATCCTGCCCAAGGGTGCAGTCGATGGGCTGGGCCAAAAGAAAAACCTCCGCGCTGGCGGGCAGCGCGAAGGTCATCAGTGTCAGCAGCCCGGCTGCCCGCATCAGTCAGCGGTCAGGAGCGGCGGCTTGTTGCCCGAGAGCCGGGCCTGTTCCGGGCCGACCACCTGCAGGTCGATCTCGCCGTTCTTCAGACCGACGCGCACCAGACCGCCCTTGGTCAGCTTGCCGAACAGAAGTTCCTCGGCCAGCGGCTTCTTGATGTGTTCCTGGATCACACGGCCCAGCGGACGCGCGCCCATCTTCTCGTCATAGCCCTTGTCGGCCAGCCACTCGGCGGCGGGCTTGGTCAGTTCGATATGGACATTGCGGTCCATCAGCTGCGCTTCCAGTTGCAGCACGAACTTCTCGACGACCTGCATGATCACCTCTTTCGGCAGAGAGCCGAAGCTGATGACCGCGTCCAGACGGTTGCGGAATTCCGGCGTGAAGGTGCGCTCGATCGCTGCCGTATCTTCCCCGGTGCGCTTGTCGCGGCCAAAGCCGATCGCGGCCTTGGCCATGTCGGAGGCACCTGCGTTCGAGGTCATGATCAGGATCACATTGCGGAAATCCACCTTGCGGCCGTTGTGGTCGGTCAGCGTGCCGTGGTCCATCACCTGCAGCAGGATGTTGAAGACATCGGGATGCGCCTTCTCGATCTCGTCAAGCAGCAGCACGCAATGCGGATGCTGGTCCACGCCATCGGTCAAGAGGCCACCCTGGTCGAACCCGACATAGCCCGGAGGGGCACCGATCAGGCGCGATACCGCGTGTTTCTCCATGTATTCCGACATGTCGAAGCGCAGCAGTTCAACACCCAGCGTATCGGCCAGCTGTTTCGCCACCTCGGTCTTGCCGACACCCGTGGGGCCCGCGAACAGGTAGTTGCCGATGGGCTTTTCCGGTTCGCGCAGGCCCGCGCGGGCCAGCTTGATGGCGCTGGACAGGGCCACGATGGCATCGTCCTGACCAAAGACCACGCGCTTGAGGGTCTTTTCCAGATCCTTGAGCACTTCGGCATCGTCCTTGGAGACGTTCTTCGGCGGGATACGGGCGATCTTGGCCACGACAGCCTCGATCTCCTTGGCGCCGATGGTCTTGCGGCGCTTCGATTCCGCCACCAGATGCTGCGCGGCCCCGGCCTCGTCGATGACGTCGATGGCCTTGTCCGGCAGCTTGCGGTCGTTGATGTAACGCGCGCTCAGCTCCACCGCCGATTTGATCGCATCGGCCGTGTAACGGACCGAGTGATGCTCCTCGAAATAGGGCTTCAGGCCCTGAAGGATCTTCACGGTGTCATCCACGGTCGGCTCGTTCACGTCGATCTTCTGGAAGCGCCGCGACAGGGCGCGGTCCTTTTCGAAATGCTGGCGGAATTCCTTGTAGGTGGTCGATCCCATGCAACGCAGCTTGCCGCCCTGCAGCGCGGGTTTCAGCAGGTTCGAGGCATCCATGGCCCCGCCCGAGGTGGCACCCGCACCGATCACGGTGTGAATCTCGTCGATGAACAGAACCGCATCGGGATGCGCTTCCAGTTCGTTGACGACGGCTTTCAGCCGCTCCTCGAAATCGCCGCGATAGCGGGTGCCGGCCAGCAGCGCGCCCATATCAAGGCTGAAGATCGTGGTCTTGGACAGAACTTCCGGCGTTTCGCCCTTGACGATCTTGCGCGCCAGACCTTCGGCGATGGCCGTCTTGCCCACGCCCGGATCGCCCACCAGAAGCGGGTTGTTCTTGCGGCGGCGGCAGAGCACCTGGATGCAGCGCTCCACTTCCGAGGCGCGGCCGATCAGCGGATCGACATCGCCCTTGAAGGCCTTGGCGTTCAGGTCCACGCAATATTTGCCAAGCGCGGATTCCTTCTGGTCGGTCGCTTCGGACGAGGTGCTGGTGGTGCTTTCCTCGGCCTCGGTGGCACCCGTCACGGGGCGGGCTTCGCCGTAGGCCGGGTCTTTGGCGACGCCATGGGCGATGAAATTCACCGCGTCATAGCGGGTCATTTCCTGCTCCTGCAGGAAATAGGCCGCGTTGCTTTCGCGTTCGGCGAAGATGGCGACAAGGACATTGGCCCCGGTCACTTCGGTCCGGCCCGAGGATTGTACATGGATCGCCGCGCGCTGGATCACGCGCTGGAAGGCGGCGGTAGGCACCGCTTCCGATCCGTCGATGTCCGTCACCAGATTGGACAGGTCATCGTCGATGAATTCCACCAGCGTGTTGCGCAGGTCGTCGGTATCGACCGAACAGGCCTTCATCACGCGGTTCGCATCTGGTTCGTCGATCAACGCGAGAAGAAGGTGCTCGAGCGTTGCGAATTCATGTTTGCGTGCGTTGGCCAGTGCCAGCGCCGCGTGGATTGCCTGTTCGAGCGTGGTCGAGAATGAAGGCACGGCTGTGCTCCTCTTGTATCTGGGTCTGTCGCGGGCGTGCCCGCGTCAAACGTGGCCTCATAGTATTAAAGTGTGGTCTATATCCGGCGGTCTTCAAGTTTTTTCTTTGGCCCGCCGGTCACATTTTGTTCGTCGTGTTCCGGTTGCGTGAGGTTTCAGCATCAGAAGCTGTCCTTGCGGCGGCGGACCTCGGTGAAAACGGCGACGGGGTCTGCCCCTGTCAGACCGACGCTTGCCTGTATTTCAGGACTATCGGAACGCAGGAACGGGTTTGTGGCGCGCTCTGCCGACAGCAGGGATGGCACGGTGGGACGGCCCTGTGCACGCGCGGTTTCGATCTTTTCTATCCGAGAGATAAGCGCGGCGTTTCCCGGTTCAATGGTCAGGGCGAATTTCGCGTTGGATGCGGTGTATTCATGTCCCGAACAGACCAGCGTGTCACCGGGCAGGGCCGCCAGTTTCGCAAGGCTGTGGAACATCTGTTCCGGCGTGCCCTCGAACAGCCGCCCGCAGCCCATCGCCATCAGGCTGTCGGCGGTGAAGACGACCGAACTGGCGGGAAAGTGAAAGGCGATATGGCCAATTGTGTGGCCCGACACGTCGATCACGATGCCCTCGTCCGATCCGATGGTGATGCGGTCGCCCTCGGCCACGGCCACGTCCAGCGGCGGCAGGCGGTGGGCATCGGCGGCGGCCCCGATCACGGTCGCGGGGTGGTCGGCCAGCAGAGCGGCCAGACCGTCCACGTGATCCCAATGATGATGCGTCAGCAGCACATGGGTCAGGCGCCAGCCGCGCTGGGCCAGGGCGGCGGCTATGGGGGCGGCCTCGGGGACATCGACCACGGCGGTCTGGCCAGTGACCCTGTCATGGGCCAGAAAGGCATAGTTGTCCTTGAGGCAGGGAATGGTCACGATCTCAAGGGGCATGGCGTTTCATCTTTTGCTTGTTAAGGTGGCCCTCTAGAGTGGCGGAACCGGAGGCGGACCGCAATGCATCTTGATGTGCAGGATTTGCGCAACTTCTATTACCGCAGCACGCTGGGCCGTGCCGCGCAGAAGGCCGTGCGCGACCAGATGCTGCGCATGTGGCCCGAGGCCAAGGGCCAGACCGTGGTCGGTTTCGGCTTTGCCGTGCCCTTGCTGCGCCCCTATCTGGCGGATGCGCGGCGGGTGATCGGGCTGATGCCGGGGCCGCAGGGGGTGATGCCCTGGCCTGCCGGGATGCCCAATGTCTCGGTGCTGTGCGAAGAAACGGCATGGCCCATCGACACCGGCCATGTGGACAAGCTGGTTCTGATGCACGGGCTTGAGACATCCGAACAGCCCTCGGCCCTGCTGGAGGAGTGTTTCCGCGTGCTGGGTCCGGGGGGGAGCGCGCTTTTCATCGTGCCCAACCGCGCGGGGCTGTGGTCGCGGTCGGATGCCACGCCCTTCGGCTATGGCCGCCCTTATACCCTGCGCCAGCTCGAGGCGCAGTTGCGGCGGCACGCCTTCCTGCCCGAGCGGCATGTGACCACGCTGTATCAACCGCCGTCGGACAAGCGATTCTGGCGCAAGACTGCCAATGTCTGGGAGGGGATGGGACTGCGCCTGTCGATGGTTCTGGCCGGCGGTGTGCTGATGATCGAGGCCACAAAGCGCGTCCATGCCGCGCCGGGGCCGGGTCTGCGCGAAGCCGTGCGGCGACCGTTGAATGTGCTGGACGGTCTGGGCAGTCCGACGCCCGAGGCCAAGCCCGCCTGAGGCCCGCATTCTGAGGGGATCGGCCGGTCAGGGGGGTGATAGCGTTAACGACTTGCGACTGCTTTGCCCGATGCATTGCCCAGTTTCGGGGCAGGGATTCCGATTTCCGCCCTCAAAAGCGCGAATTTTTTTCGCCTGATTCATGAGCAAACCGCCGCAGCCGTGCTAAGGCTATGAAATGCCACGCTATTATGCTGGCCCCCCGGAGTCTATAGCAGGTTGCTAGGTCCGGAAGGCTCTGCTACACCCACGCCGATTTTGATGCTTTGACGCGCGTCAAGGCAGGGTAACCTCTCCGGCGGCGTTTCACGCCAAAGACAGCCCGGGGGCAAACTATCGGAAGGGTGGACGTGTCCGAACCAGCTTCGATTTCCACAGGCATTGCCTCGCGCTATGCCAAGGCCGTTTTTGAACTGGCCCAAGAAAGCAAGAGCGTCGCCAAGATCGAGGCCGATCTGGATGCACTCGAATCCGCGCTGTCCGGCAGCGCCGATTTCAACGCGCTGATCATGAGCCCGATCTACAGCCGCGACGAGCAGGCGGCGGCCATGGCGGCGCTGGCCAAGAAAATGGGCCTCACGCCCATCATGACCAATGTGCTGGGGCTGATGGCGGCCAAGCGGCGGCTGTTCGTTCTGCCGCAACTGACCGCCTCGCTGCGCGCCATCATCGCCGAGGACAAGGGCGAAGTGACCGCCGAAGTCACCAGCGCCACGGCACTGACCAAGGCCCAATCCGACAAGCTGGCCAAGCTGCTGGCGGGTCGTACGGGCAAGACTGTCAAGATCAAAGCGGCCGTCGATGAAAGCCTCATCGGTGGTCTTGTCGTCAAGGTTGGCTCGAAGATGATCGACACCTCGATCGCCTCGCGCCTCAACTCCCTCCAGAATGCAATGAAAGAGGTCGGATAAATGGGTATCCAAGCAGCGGAAATTTCTGCGATCCTGAAGGACCAGATCAAGAACTTCGGCCAGGAGGCCGAGGTGGCCGAGGTGGGTCGCGTGCTGTCCGTCGGTGACGGTATCGCCCGCGTCTACGGTCTGGACAACGTCCAGGCCGGCGAGATGGTCGAATTCCCCGGCGGTATCCGCGGGATGGCGCTGAACCTTGAATCCGACAACGTCGGGGTCGTGATCTTCGGTTCCGACCGCGAGATCAAGGAAGGCGACACCGTCAAGCGCACCAAGTCCATCGTTGACGTGCCCGTGGGCGACGAGCTGCTGGGCCGTGTCGTGGACGGTCTGGGCAACCCGCTGGACGGCAAGGGTCCGATCAAGACCACCAAGCGCGGCGTCGCCGACGTCAAGGCGCCCGGCATCATCCCGCGCAAATCCGTGCACGAGCCGATGGCGACCGGCCTGAAATCCGTGGACGCCATGATCCCCGTTGGCCGTGGCCAGCGCGAGCTGATCATCGGTGACCGTCAGACCGGCAAGACCGCGATCGCGCTGGACACGATCCTGAACCAGAAATCCTACAACGAAGCCGCAGGCGACGACGAAAGCAAAAAGCTTTACTGCGTCTACGTGGCCGTCGGCCAGAAGCGTTCCACCGTGGCGCAGCTGGTGAAGAAGCTCGAGGAATCGGGCGCCATCGAATACACCATCGTCGTGGCCGCCACCGCATCCGACCCCGCGCCGATGCAGTTCCTGGCCCCCTATGCCGCGACCGCCATGGCCGAGCATTTCCGCGACAACGGCCGCCACGCGCTGATCATCTATGATGACCTGTCCAAGCAGGCCGTGTCCTATCGCCAGATGTCGCTGCTGCTGCGTCGCCCGCCGGGCCGCGAAGCCTATCCCGGCGACGTGTTCTATCTCCACTCCCGCCTGCTGGAGCGTTCGGCCAAGCTGAACGAAGACTTCGGCGCAGGCTCGCTGACGGCGCTGCCGATCATCGAAACCCAGGGCGGCGACGTGTCCGCGTTCATTCCGACCAACGTGATCTCGATCACCGACGGCCAGATCTTCCTGGAAACGGAACTCTTCTATCAGGGCATCCGTCCCGCCGTGAACACCGGTCTGTCGGTGTCGCGCGTGGGCTCCTCGGCCCAGACCAACGCGATGAAATCCGTCGCAGGTCCGGTGAAGCTGGAACTGGCGCAGTATCGCGAAATGGCGGCCTTCGCCCAGTTCGGCTCCGATCTGGACGCCGCCACCCAGCAGTTGCTGAACCGTGGTGCGCGCCTGACCGAGCTGATGAAGCAGCCGCAGTATTCGCCGCTGACCAACGCCGAGAT
>Ga0209345_10002571_pt1 | contig 19862 bp, 19 predicted proteins | sample Cruoilmetagenom7_FD_187294 | JGI IMG/M metagenome (GOLD analysis project Ga0209345, IMG submission 187294) | Oil polluted marine microbial communities from Coal Oil Point, Santa Barbara, California, USA - Sample 7 (SPAdes) (version 2) | ecosystem: Environmental > Aquatic > Marine > Oil seeps ... | reverse complement strand
CCAGAACCTGCGCCACCTTGGTGTTGAGCCCCTGGCCCATTTCGGTGCCGCCATGGTTGAGATGGATCGACCCGTCCTGGTAGATGTGCACCAGTGCTCCGGCCTGATTGTACCAGGTGGCGGTAAACGAGATCCCGAACTTCACCGGCGTCAGCGCGATGCCGCGGCGCACCACCGGGCTGTTTTCGTTGAAATCGATGATTTCCGCACGGCGGGCCTGGTAATCGGACGAGGTTTCGAGATCCTCGACGATCCGGGCGATGATATTGTCTTCCACCTTCTGGTGGTAAGGCGTCACATTGCGGCCCTCGGGATCATCGGATCCGCCGTAGAAATTGGCCTTGCGGATTTCCAGCGGATCACGCCCCAGCGCATAGGCGATTTCCTCGATCATCCGTTCGCCGCCGAGCATGCCCTGGGGTCCGCCAAAACCACGGAAAGCGGTGTTGGAGACTGTGTTGGTCATCATCGGTTTCGAGATCAGCCGCACATCCTTGTAGTAGTAGCAGTTGTCGGCATGAAACAGCGCCCGGTCGGTCACCGGACCCGACAGGTCGGACGAAAAACCGCAACGTGCCGCAAAACTCGCATCGACGGCATGAATGATGCCGTTCTTGTCGTAGCCTACATCGTAGTCGACGACGAAATCGTGCCGTTTGCCGGTGATCACCATGTCATCGTCCCGGTCCGGCCTGATCTTGACCGGCCGGTTCAGCTTCTTCGCCGCAATCGCGGCAATGGCCGCAAACTGGTTCGACTGGGTCTCCTTGCCGCCGAAGCCGCCGCCCATGCGCCGCACCTGCACCGTGACTGCGTTCGACACCGTGCCGAGCGCATGCGCCACCATGTGTTGCACCTCGCTCGGGTGCTGCGTCGAAGACCAGACGGTGACCTCGTCATCCTCGCCGGGAATGGCGAAGGCAATATGGCCTTCAAGATAGAAATGGTCCTGACCGCCAATACGCATCTCGCCCTTGAGCCTGAGCGGAGCGGCGGCAAGACCGGCATCAATGTCGCCGCGTTCGAGCTTCAGGGGCTCGGTCACCAGCGGATAACCGGCGTCCATTGCCGCGCGCACGTCGGTGACATGCGGCAGGTCCTCGTAACCGATCACTGCCCGCTTGGCGGCGCGGCGCGCCAGGTCGCGGGTTTCGGCGATGACGGCGAATACGGGCTGGCCGTGAAACAGCACCTTTCCGGTTGCCAGCACCGGCTCGTCGTCAAGCCCGCTGGGCGAAATGTCGTTGCTGCCGGGCACATCGGCGCCGGTCAGCACCGCCACCACACCTTCGGATGAGCGCACCGCATCGAGATCGAGCGAGGTGATCTTCGCGTGCGCCCGGTCGGTGAGGCCGAGATAGCAGTGCAGGGTGCCTGCGGGTTCCGGCATGTCGTCGATATAGTCGGCGCTGCCGGTGACATGCTTGTGGGCGGAATCGTGTTTGCGCGGCGAATGGGCTCCGCCTGAAATCTCGGTCCGGCTGCGTGGAGTTGATGCGTCCATTTTCATGCCTCCGCCATTGCCGGATGCCGTTCGATGCGCGCCGGCGCCCCGCAGGTTTCCAGGAAGAACCGGATCATCAGGTTTTGCGCGGTCAGCATCCTGTACTGGGCACTTGCCCGCCAGTCGGACAGCGGCTGATAGTCCTCGGCCAGCGCAATCCGCGCCGCCTGGACCGTATCCCAGGCCCAGGGTTGGCCGGTCAGAGCCGCTTCTGCAGCGGATGCCCGCTTGGGCGTGCCCGCCATGCCGCCAAAGGCAATCCGCGCCGAGGTGACAATGCCATCGGCGTCCGTGATCACATGGAATGCGCCGCACAGCGCCGAGATGTCCTCGTCGCGGCGCTTGGAGATCTTGTAGACCGCGAAGAATGCATCTTCTTCCAGCGCCGGCACGAAGATGCTCTCGACAAACTCGCCTGGATGACGGTCCTGCTTGCCATATTCGATGAAGTAATCCGCGAGCGGAACCGTGCGGCTGTCGGCTCCCTTGCGCAGGATCACCGAGGCGCCCAGCGCGATCAACGGGGGAGGGGTGTCGCCGATCGGCGAGCCGTTGGCGATGTTGCCGCCGACCGTGCCCATGTTGCGCACCTGCTCGCCGCCGATCCTGTCCCACAGTTCCGCCATTTGCGGGAACATCGACACCATCGCGCCGCGCGCTGAGGTGTAGGAGACGCCTGCACCCAGCGTGATGCCGGCTTCATCGATAGTGATCTGCTTCAGTTCCTCCAGATGACCGATATGGATCACCGGGGAGATGTCGCGCATGTGCTTGGTCACCCACAGCCCGACATCGGTCGACCCGGCCACGATCGTTGCTTTCGGATGTGCCTCGTAGAGCGCTGCGAGATCATCAAGATCGGCAGGCACGAAAGTTGTTCCGCGATCATGCTCGATCGTCACCCGCGCACCGTCGGCAAACCCGGTCAGCGCCTCGGTGGTGGCGTCATAGGCCGCCACCAGCCGGTCGTTATCGGCCTCGGGGATCGTCTTGGCCGCGGCGATCGCCGCCTTGACGATCGGCTCATAGCCGGTGCAGCGGCACAGGTTGCCCTGCAATTGCCGCTCGATATCGGCTTCGGTCGGGTTGGGTTCGGCAAGCCACAGGGCATGCAGCGAGGCAACGATGCCTGGCGTGCAGAAACCGCATTGCGATCCGTGATTGTCCACCATCGCCTGCTGCACGGCGCTCAACTCGCCATCGGGGCGATTGAGATATTCGACCGTGACCACGTGCGTGGCGTCGAGCGAGCCCATCAGCCGGATGCAGGCGTTGACCGTCTCGTAGCTCAACAATCCGCTGTCGATGCGGCCGACAAGCACCGTGCAGGCACCGCAATCGCCTTCGGCGCAGCCCTCTTTGGTGGCGGTCAGCCGCCGGTCTAGCCGGAGCCAGTCGAGCAGCGTCAGGTCGGGTGCAAATCCCGACAGGTCAATGGTTTGATCATTGAGCCGGAAGCGGATCGATGTGCGTGGGGAGTGAGCCATGTCACCTCTGCAATTTTGAACCAATTGGACAAAAGCTAACTCACTATGCTGCCGGGCGAAAGAGCGATATGCGCGAGCAACAGTTTCAGGCAAAGCCGGTCAATCGCTTCCGCTTTCAGCCAATGCCGATGCATCCCTTGTCTGGCTGCCATCTTTTTGGCGTGGTCCGGGCAATCCGAGATACTGGCTTTCCAGATCGACCGTCGATCGTTCGCCAAGAGCGTCGCGGTTGGCTTCCAGCCAGCGATCCGCTTCGAGCCGGCCACGGTCGCGCAATTCCGTCAGGAATGACCAGCGAACGTCGTATTTCGAGGAGACCGGAAGGTCGAGCAAAGCCTCGTCGGCGCGCACGGAATGCACCAGGATATGGCGCAGCCGGTTCTTGTACTCGTCCTTGAGCCAATCCTGTTCGATCAGCCGGGTGACGAAATTGATGGCCCGCATCTCGTCGATCAGCGACGAATTGAACGAGATCTCGTTGATCCTGTTGAGGATGTCGGGGGCTGTCTTCGGCACGTCGTTCCGCTCCATCGGATTGATGTGCACGATCATCACGTCGCGGCTTTCGCAATTGTAGAAGAACGGAAACAGCGACGGATTGCCGACATAGCCGCCATCCCAGTAAAATTCGCCGTCGATTTCGACCGCTTTGAACAGGAACGGCAGGCAGGCCGAGGCCATCACCACGTCGGCGCTGACTTCGCGGGTTTCGAACACGCGAACCCGCCCGCTGCGCACATTGGTGGCGCTGAGGAACAGTTTGGTGTGGCAATGCTCCCTCAGCGCATCGAAATCGACACTTTCCGTCAGAAGATCGTGCAGCGGATTGATGTCGAACGGGTTGAACTCGTAGGGCGAGAAGGTGCGCGTCATCGTGTCGAGTGCCGCGAAGGTGGCGGCCGACAGGAACTCCATGCCCGGAATCACCCCGTGCGACAGGGGCCTGACCGGCGACCAGACCGAACCGCCGCGGCTGGACCGGCGCCAGAAATCCTCCAGCGCCGCCTGTCCGCCAATGCGTCCGGCCTCCATCAGCCCGTTCGCCAGAACAACCGCGTTGACGGCGCCGGCGCTGGTGCCTGAAATTCCCTCAAGCTCGATGTCGGGTTCATCCAGCAACCGGTCGATGACGCCCCAGGTAAAGGCGCCATGCGCGCCTCCACCCTGCAGCGCCAGGTTTATCTTGCGGATGCCCGCTTTGCCGGCCCTGGCGGTGCGCCGGGGTTTCGCCCGGGGTGCTGGCTTTGTCTTGCTCATTGCGCTGTCCAGCCACCATCCATCGGCAAGGCGGCGCCGGTGATCTGTGCTGCCTGGTCGGAAGCCAGGTAATTGGCCAGCGCCGCAATCTGGCTGACCTGCACGAATTTCTTCGTCGGCTGCGCCTTGAGGATAACCTCGTTGATGACCTCGTCCTCGGTCATGTTCCGCGCCTTGGCGGTATCGGCGATCTGGCCTGTGACCAGCGGGGTTTCGACATATCCGGGGCAGATGGCGTTGGCGGTGATGCCGAATTCCGCGCCTTCGAGCGCAACGGTCTTGATCAGCCCGAGAATGCCGTGTTTGGCGGCGACATAGGCGCTCTTGAACGGGGAGGCGACCAGTCCGTGTGCCGACGCGATGGCAATGATCCGGCCGGACCCGTTTTTCTTCATGATCGGCATGGTGGCGCGGATCAGGTGGAAAGCCGAACTCAGGTTGATGCCAATGATCGCGTCCCATTTTTCCGGCGGGAAGTCCTCGATCTTCTCGACATGCTGGATCCCGGCATTGGCGACGATGACATCAACGCTGCCGAATTTCGTTTCGGTGGTCTTCACCAGGTCGGTAATTTCGTCGGGCTTGAGCATGTTTGCGCCGTGAAAGATCACCTCGCCGGTGCCAAGTGCGGCCAGACGCGCCCGCGTCGCCTCGATTTCGTCCTGCTTGCCCAGCCCGTTAAGAACGACGTTGTATCCGGAGAGCGCAAAATTCTCGGCAATTCCAAGGCCGATCCCGCTGGTCGATCCGGTGATGATGACGGTTTTCATGGCAATACCCTTTCTTGAATGCTGCATTGCACAAATAAGTATCGATAACGAAAGTTCCAATCAACTCTTGGCGAGCAGCGAACAAATCGGCCGGTTGTGAACCGGTCGTGCTTGCCTCTCCGCGGTTTCGGGTTCATTGAGGGTTTTTTGAACCCCGCCCAATTCGCCATCCCACCCTCACGTGACATGACCAGTTCTCCCAGGCCCGTTTCTTTTGTCCCCCCGGCAGGCACGCCCGTGCTTCGCACAGCCCTTGCCGGCGCTGTGGCAATGGCCGTGGCGATGGGCCTGGGGCGGTTTTTCTACACGCCGGTGCTTCCGGCGATGATGGCGGGGCTCGGACTTGGCCCGGCCGAAGCCGGATGGATCGCCTCGGCCAATTATGCGGGCTATCTGCTCGGGGCCATTCTGGCAGCCTATGGATGGGCCGAAGGCATCGAACGCAAGGTGGCCCTGACGGGGCTGGTTGCCACCGCGGTACTTCTCCTTGCCATGGGTGTGTCGAGCAATTTTGTCGTTCTCTCCGGCATCCGTTTTCTCGCCGGAATTGCCAGTGCCTTCGTGATGATCTTCACCTCGGCAATCGTGTTGTCCCATGGTCTTGCCGCGGGCAAGCCCTGGGTTCAGTCATCGCATTTCGGTGGTGTCGGTCTCGGCATTGCCGTCTCCGCCATCATGTTCGGCCTTATCATAATTGCCGACAGCGGCTGGCGCATGGCCTGGATCATGGCTGCACTCCTGGCCTTTATCGGCATCGTGGTTGTGATCCGTTACCTGCCGCAGGATGTCGTGCGGCCAGGCCCTGCGAAAAAGGAACCGCCGCTGGTCTGGACACCGGCGCTGCTGGCCTTGACCGTCGCATACGGAATTTTCGGCTTTGGCTACATCGTCACCGCGACCTTCCTGGTTGCCATCGTCCGTGACGGGGGCGGCTCGTCGATGTTTGAGGCGGGTGTCTGGCTCGCCACCGGCATCGCCGCGGCTCCTTCGGTCGCCTATTGGCTTCCCGCTGTCAGGCGCTTCGGGCTGGTCAATATCTTTGCGCTGGGCTGTGTTGTCGAAGCGCTCGGGGTGGCGGCAAGCGTTCTGGTTCCGCTCCCCGCCGGTCCGATTGTCGGCGGCGTGCTGCTGGGCGGCACATTCGTCATGGTCACGGCCTTTGGCCTGCAGGTCGGCCGTCAGCTGGCCACCGAAAGCCCGCGGCGGGCGCTCGCGCTGATGACCGCAGCCTTCGGAACCGGCCAGATTCTGGGCCCCGTGGTTGCCGGATACCTCGCCGACTGGTCCGGCACCTACACCTGGGCCAGCCTTGCCGCTGCGGCTGGATTGCTCGCTGCCGGTGCGATCGTGCTGGTGTTCTGCAAGCCGCGTACCGCCTGAACCCGCGCTGTCATCAAGACATTTGCCACACGTCACATTGATGTGATCCGCAAGGATGTGCCGGGCCATCGTTTCAGCACAATGGGGTGATGGGTGGCGTGGATTGCCGTATTTGCCCTCGTGTCATAGGTATCTGACCAAGTCACGACGAATCACGTTCTGCCACGCAGGACAAAGTCCAGGATCCCGCCCGTGTTTGAATCTTTTTTCCCGAAACCGAAAATCTTCTTTCCGTCAGTCCTGCTCTGGGCAGGGCTGGGGATCATCACCTGGTACGCAGCCGGTGATACAATCGGTGCGGCACTGGGCTTCGCGCTGCCAGAGGCTGAAGGCGAGCCGATTGTCGGACTGAGGTATTTCTACACCTCGTCCTTCCTTTGGTTTTACGTCTATTACACAACCTGGTCGCTGGCATTCGCTGCCTTCTGGTTCATCTACTCCCCGCACAAGTGGCAGATGTGGTCGATCCTCGGGTCGGTCTTCATCCTGTTCACCACCTATTTCGGTGTGCAGGTCTCGGTCGCGCTCAACAACTGGCGCCGGCCGTTCTTTGATCAGTTCCAGCAGGCGTTGACCGGCGACGGATCGGTCTCCCAGGCAGACCTTTATGGCCTCATCCTGATCTTCGTCCAGATCGCTTTCGTTTCGACCGCAGTCTATGTCGTCACCCGCTTTTTCGTCAGTCACTACGTGTTTCGCTGGCGCACGGCGATGAACAATTTCTACATGGAGCGCTGGCCCCGCGTGCGCAGCATTGAAGGCGCCTCGCAGCGTGTGCAGGAAGACACCATGCGCTTTGCCTCGATCATGGAAGGGCTGGGCGTGGCCTTTGTCGATGCGGTCATGACGCTGGTGGCGTTCTTGCCGATCCTCTGGTCGCTGTCTCAATATGTCACCGAACTGCCGGTTGTCGGCGCCATACCGCACGCGCTGTTTATCGCGCTTTTGTTCTGGGCTGCCTTCGGTACCGGCCTTCTGGCCCTGGTCGGGATCAAGCTGCCGGGACTGGAATTCCGCAATCAGCGCGTTGAGGCCGCCTACCGCAAGGAACTGGTCTATGGCGAGGATGATGCGAGCCGTGCCCAGCCGCCAACCGCGCGCCAGCTTTTCGATGATGTCCGGCAGAACTATTTCCGGCTCTATTTCCACTACATGTACTTCAACATCGCCCGTGGCTTTTATCTCCAGGCCGACAACATCTATGTGCATATTCTGCTCGTGCCGACCATTGTCGCAGGCAAGATCACGCTTGGCATCTGGCAGCAGATCCTGACGGCCTTCGGCCAGGTCTCGAACTCGTTCCAGTTCCTGATCAACTCGTGGACGACGATCGTCGAGCTGATTTCCATCTACAAACGTCTGCACGCTTTCGAGGCTGTATTCCGCGGGCAGGAGCTGGCCGATATCGAGCGCGATTATCTTGCCAAACAGGGCGGCGGCTTCGTTCAGCCGATCCCGGATCCGGCTCCCGGCAAAGGCGGTCCCGATCCCGTGCAGACGGTAGAAGATCCAAACAAGTGATGATTTGAGCGAGCTGGCCTGGAGGTCAGCTCGCCGAACCGTCCACCGGCCTGAGCCTGCGCACCGCCTCCTGGTAGGTCACGCAGGCGACCCCGGGCTGTCCGCAGGTCTCGTCGACAAAGCGCTCAAGCGCATTCCAGTAGGCGCCGCCGTTCATTTCGACGAAATGAAAGCCTAACTGCAGCGGCCGCCGTGCACCGGAATACTCGGCCTGGAAGGCCGCACGGAATGCATCAAGCGCCCGCTCTTCGAATTCCTTCGATTTCGACGGCGTTTCAAGCCCGGCGGAATGCCGGACAAACAGGTTGTAGTCCATTGCGATGATCGGCCGCTGTCGCGGCCCTTCCGAAATCAGCGGCAGTGAGAAACGCGCCGTTGCCTTGTTGAAATCGGGTGATACGGGTCCCTTCGATACGGTGCTGGCGTCATACTCGAAACCCCGCGTCTTGAGTGCCGCATAGAGCCCGTCATTGGTGGAGAGATATGGCGCGCGAAATCCCCTGATGCCGGATTTGGCAAAACGGGCCCAGCCGGAGGGCTCTTCAGCACCGTTGGCTTTCCACGCATTCGCCAGCGCCGCGTCGAACTGGGTGAATTCGCTCAGCCAATCGGAATTGCTCCAGTTCTTTCCATCGAAATGCCCGCAGCCGTGGCTGCCGATTTCATTGCCGGCCTGAAAGGCCGACCAGATGTGGCCAAGCCGGGTCAGGGCCTCTTCCCGGTTCTGGGCGAAGCCGACATTTGAGCGTCCGGAGGAGTGACCCGGCGCCGCGTAGGAGGCACGGTCTGCCTTGCTCATCAGGAATGTGCAGGACAGGAAATAGGTAAAACGCGCGCCGCTGCGGTTCGCCAGCTCCAGGCTGCGGTCCCACAATCGGTTGTCGTGCGCGCCGTCAAAGGAAATCAGCACCAGCTGATCCGGGCGCTCGCCTGCTGGCGAAGCGGTGCTTGCCAGCAGGCCGGAACCGGCTGCCAACGCGGCACTCAGTACAGCGAGCCTTGCGGTTTTTGACAAGGCAGGGAGAGAGACGGCTGAAATCATGGTGCTTGCGGCCCGGGTGTTACGCTTGACTGAAAACTTCGTGGCCTAGTGCCGCCAAAATATGGCGTTGGTGTGAAAGCCTATGCGGAAGCGCAGCGGACGCACTTTTCGGCCATCGGGTCAATTTCCAGCCGTTTGTCCGGAATCGCTTCGCCGCAATCGACGCACCAGCCGTATTCGCCTTCAGCCAGCCGCCGTTCCGCCATCTCGATGCGGACCAGATCACGCTTGCGGGTCCGTTCCTGGGCCGCGGCCATGGCCTGCTGCTGCATCGCGTCCATCCGCGACAGCCGGCCGATCGACTGCTGGTCGAGCATCACCGGAGCGCGGGCCTCCTCGCTCAGTGCCGACATGCGCTCGAGATCGAGCTTCTTTTCATCAAGCCGCCTGCGAGCGGCAACAAGATCGGGTTCCATCCCTCCATATTGAACGAGTCCCTGCCGCGACACAAATACCATTGTGGGCCGCTTCTAATGCAACCGCGTCCGGTCTATGGTCGGGGCGAAAGCGGCTGACACGGGACCGCGAGACGAATTTGGAGAACAAGAATGATCTGGCTCATTGTCGGACTGGTGCTGTTTCTGGGAATGCATTCTGTCCGCATCGTCGCGCCCGCGTGGCGCCAGGCGCAAATCGACAAGCTGGGCCTGAACGCCTGGAAGGGCATCTACTCGCTTGTCTCGATCGTGGGCTTTGTCATCCTGGTCTGGGGCTATGGCATCGCCCGGCAGGATCCGGTTGTGTTCTGGGTGGCGCCGGGCTGGATGAGCCATCTCGTCGCCCTGCTGATGCTGCCGGCCATGATCCTTCTGATCGCCTCGCAAGTGCCTGCGGGGCGCATCAAGGCTGCCGTCAAGCACCCGATGCTGCTCGCCGTCAAGATTTGGGCCGTTGCCCATCTCCTGGTCAATGGCGACCTGGCCTCGGTGCTGCTGTTTGGCGGGTTTCTCGCCTGGGCTGTCGTCGACAGGATCTCGGAGAAGAAGCGTCTGCAGGCAGGTCTCACCAGCAATCCCGTGGCCGGACCGGTGAAATGGGACATCATTGCCGTTGTCGGCGGTCTTGTCCTGTATGTGGTTTTCGTCATGGGGCTGCATGAAATGCTGATTGGCGTGCCGCCGATCATCGGAATGTGACCGGTTTGCGCGGACGTTCGGGTGCTTTCGATGCCATACCCCCTTACAGAAGCCATAAAATCGGCTAGAAGGCCCCACACAACGCCGCTTGCGGCACGAATTTGAGAGGGCCGGCTCCGGCCGGTGACGCGATGACCGACGACAATTCAACATTCATCCGCGAGGTCAATGAAGATCTCCGTTCGGATTACATGAAGGCGCTATGGAAGCGGTTCCGCTTTGTCATACTTGCCGTGGCAATCGGTATCGTGGCGATCACAGCCGGTCTGCGTGGCTGGCAGTACTGGAAGGAAACCACCGCGGCCAGGTCCGGCGATGTCTTCCTTGCGGCTCTGGAAAAGGCACGCAGCGGCAATACCGATGCGGCGCTGGCTGAATTCCAGGAGCTCGAGAAGACCGGCTACGGGTCTTACCCGGTGTTGGCGAAAATGCGTGCTGCCACGGTTCTCGCCGACAAGGGCGATACTGCCGCCGCCATTGCCGCGTTCTCGGCGATCGGCAAGGATGTGTCGCAGCCTGTGGCCATCCGCGATGCAGCGCGCCTTCGTGCCGCCTATCTTCTGGTTGACAATGGAAGCTATTCGGATGTTTCCGCCGAGGTTGAAGTGCTGGCGGTTCCGGGAAATCCGGCCCGCCATTCGGCCCGCGAAGCGCTCGGAATTTCAGCCTACAAGGCGGGAGATCTCAAACAGGCCGCTCAGTGGTTTGGGGATATCGCCGCCGACAGTGAATCGCCAAACGGCATCAAATCCCGTGCGGCCCTCATGCTGGACCTGATTGCCGCCAAGGGCGGCGTATCCTGACCGCGCGGGCAACCCGGACAATGACGACGCCTTCGGGCAAGGACAAATCATGACCATTACCCTTGCCATTGTCGGACGCCCCAATGTCGGCAAGTCCACGCTGTTCAACCGGCTTGCCGGCCGCAAGCTGGCGCTTGTTGACGACACGCCGGGCGTGACCCGCGACCGCCGGCCCGGTGACGCGCGGCTGGTCGACTTGCGCTTCCGCATGATCGACACCGCCGGTCTCGAAGTTGCCGGACCCGACACGCTTGAAGGCCGCATGCGGGCGCAGAGCGAGGCGGCAATGGACGAAGCCGATGGCGCGCTGTTCCTGATCGACGCCAAGGGCGGGCTGACCCCGGCTGACGAATTGCTGGCCGGCATCCTGCGCAAACGCGGTAAACCGGTGGTGCTGGTTGCCAACAAGGCCGAATCCAAGGGCTCGGAATCGGGCATGTACGATGCCTTCCGGCTTGGTCTCGGCGAGCCTTGCCCGATTTCGGCCGAACATGGCGGCGGCATGCTCGACCTGCGCGATGCCATCGTCGAGGCTTTCGGTGAGGAACGCTGCTTTCCGCCCAAGAATGATCCGCTGGCCGAGGCCGTCACCGACGTCGTCATACCGCACACCGCCGATGATGAGGACGAAGGTCCCGAATATGACGAGACCAAGCCGCTGCGCGTGGCCATCGTCGGACGCCCGAATGCCGGCAAGTCGACCCTGATCAACCGGTTCCTGGGCGAGGAGCGGTTGCTGACCGGACCCGAGGCCGGCATCACCCGGGATTCCATCGCGGTTGATTTCGAATGGCAGGACCGCAAGATCAAGCTGTTCGATACAGCCGGTTTGCGTCGCAAGGCGCGTGTCCAGGAAAAGCTGGAGAAACTCTCGGTCGCCGACGCCTTGCGCGCCATCCGCTTTGCCGAAGTGGTGGTTATCGTGTTCGATTCCACCATTCCGTTCGAGAAGCAGGATCTGCAGATTGCCGATCTGGTTGTCCGCGAGGGCAGGGCGCCGGTGATTGCCTTCAACAAGTGGGACCTGATCGAAAACCGCCAGGAAAAACTCGCCGAACTGCGCGAGATGACCGACCGCCTGCTGCCGCAGATCCGCGGCATCCGTGCGGTCACCGTGGCCGGACAGACCGGCGACGGTCTTGACCGGCTGATGGAAAACATCGCCAAGGTCCACAAGACCTGGAACAAGCGAATCTCGACCGCCAAGCTCAACCGCTGGCTTGACCACACGCAGGGTCACCATCCGCCACCGGCCGTGTCAGGACGCCGTCTGAAGCTCAAATACATGACCCAGATAAAGTCACGCCCGCCGGGTTTCATGATTTCGTGCACACGGCCCGAAGCCGTGCCGGAATCCTACACCCGCTATCTGGTCAATTCGCTCCGCACCGATTTCGACATGCCCGGGATTCCGTTGCGTGTGGTCTATCGCAGTGGCGACAACCCTTATGCGCCCAAGGACGGCAAGACCAAGCGGGCGTCTGTGATGCCGAAGAAATCTGCCAGGCGCACGGTATCGGGCAAGCTGGCCCCCAAGAAGCGCAGCGGATAGCAGCTTGGTCCGGCGTCGGTCTGGCGCTTGGACAAACCGGTTATCGGCCCGCTGATGGCCGGTTCAAGGCCGGGGCTGAGCAGGGTTGTTTTTCAGGGCGTGCTTATTAACGCTCCATCAAGGTTAATGCTCCATTCTCAGGCACAGTATCGTGTATGTGTGTCTTGAGTACCGGAGTTCTTGTTTTGCGTCACAAGCGTCGTTCGTCCGGCAGCGGCCATTCCTGGTTTGCGCGCCTGTCTGCGCCCATGGTTTTTGGCCTTGCGGCATTCCTGTCCTCACCAACCGTCACCTCGCATGCCGATATGGCCACCATGCTGGCCGGCAGCGACAATGCGGATGCCCGCTGGAAAACCTTCCTTACAGCGTCGCCTGCGGGATCGATCCAGGCGGCGGAACTGGAATTCGCCGATCCCATCCTGACATCGTCAATTGCTTCGGGGGCAGGGGTAACCCTTCCCAATGGGGACAAGATCGCCTTTCAGGGCAAGATCGGTGTCGCCGATCCGCGTCCCGATGCCGACCGCGTCACCCGCCATCTCAAGAAGGGCCGCGTCATTGCCGTAGCACCGGTTCAGCCGCCCAAGGATTTCTCCGCCGGGTCGGTGCTGGAACGGCATTCAAGCCTGTTGCGGCCCGCGCTTGAGCTGAAGAACAGCATGACATTCCTCAAGCCGGACATCCGCGGCAAGGAAATCGAGATTGCCAAGGCGTTCTACACCACCGGCAAGCGCCGGAGCGAACCCCAGGTTCCGGCAGTTCTGGCCAGCCTGGTAACCAACGACAATCCGGACATCCTCGCCACCGCCTATGCACCGCCTGCGCCTGACTATGCAAAGCAGTCGCCGTTCAGTTCGGTCCTGCGCGAGGAAACCCAGCGCGGCCGCTTCATCCCGCCGGTTGGCAAGTACGATCATGACTGGGCAGGCACCGCCCTGCCTGCAAAGACATTTTCGGAAACCGAGCAGCGCTGCCTCGCCGCCGGCATCTATTTCGAGGCCCGCGGCGAAAGCGTCAAAGGCCAGGCTGCGGTTGCCCAGGTGATTCTCAACCGGGTGCGAAATCCGACCTATCCGAATACGGTCTGCGGCGTGGTGTACCAGAATGACAACTGGCGCAACCGGTGCCAGTTTTCATTCGCGTGCGACGGCATCAAGGACAGGATCCGCTCGCCCAAGCACTGGGACATGGCTGAAGAAATCGCGCTGGCGACCACCGCCGGGAAGATCTGGCTGAAGGAAGTCGGATCCTCGACCCATTACCACGCGACCTATGTGCGCCCGCCCTGGGCCAAGAGAATGCGCAAGGTTGGCCAGATCGGGCTGCACATCTTCTATGTCACCTATGGTGGTGGCTGGTCCTGATCCTTTCGTCCGTCCGTCCGGTGGGCAATACCGCCTGAATTCGCCTCCGGTCTGGACGGTTCAAGGCCTTCGACCGCGCCATCAGGCGTCCGGATTGGGCGGCGGGGCAGGGAGCGCGAACGAAGCAGCCTGATGCGCCGCTGTCTGCGTGAGTCTGACGCAGCCGGCCAAGTTTTTCTGATACTTCTGTAGCGGGTGCCGGGAGCGTCTGTGCAAGGCATTGAAATATCTGCCAAAATGCGTCTCCCACTATGGCCTTTCCGCGCCTTGACTATGATCAGCCCTAAAACTATGTTGCGCCCGACTTCGATACGGACTTTTTCCGGTCGTCGCTGGCGAGTCAGGGGAGCGCATCCATGGATGAAAAGCGCGGTTCTGGCGGCCCGGATAGCCCGGGCAACGGCGATGCAACGGACAGGGACCTGTCGGAAAGCCTGGACGCCCGTCGCAAGCGCCTGGATGCCGAACTTCTCGCCCGCCGCAAGGTGGAGCAGGAAGCGGGCTCCAACAGGGAAGCTTCGAAGGGCTATGCGCTTGCGGTCAAGCTGTCGAGCGAGTTCATCGCCGGCGTGGTCGTTGGTGTGATACTGGGGTATCTGTTCGACCGATTCTTGGGCACATCGCCCTGGGGATTGATCGTGTTTCTGCTGCTCGGGTTCTGTGCCGGGGTACTGAATGTTTTGCGCTCGACCGGCGCGGTCGCCCAGCCGGGTTCGGGCGGGGCTGGCAAAACCGGCACGGGCGGCGAAGACGACGGGAATTAATATCCGGTTCGACCGGATGGCGAGAAAGAGGTTTTAGGTGTCAAACGATCCGATTCACCAGTTCCAGATCAGCAAACTCGTCCCCATTGAGATCGGCGGGCTTGACCTGTCGTTCACCAACTCGTCCCTGTTCATGGTCGGCACTGTTGCCGTTGCCGCCGGGTTCCTGTTTCTGACCACCGCCAACCGCGGATTGGTTCCCTCGCGCCTGCAGTCGATCTCGGAAATGTCGTATGAGTTCGTGGCTTCCATGCTGCGCGACGGCGCCGGATCTCAGGGCATGCGGTTCTTCCCGATGGTGTTCTCGCTGTTCATGTTTGTCCTGGTGGCAAACCTGATCGGCATGTTCCCATACTTCTTTACCATCACCTCTCATCTCATCATCACCTTTGCGCTTGCCATGCTCGTCATCGGCACCGTGGTGATTTACGGTTTCTGGAAACATGGATTGCATTTCCTCAACCTGTTCGTGCCGTCAGGCGTGCCAGGTATCCTGATGCCGCTGGTGGTGATGATCGAGGTCATCTCGTTCCTGTCGCGTCCGATCAGCCTGTCCGTGCGTCTTTTCGCCAACATGCTGGCCGGCCACATCACGCTGAAAGTGTTCGCGGGCTTTGTCGCTTCGCTTGGCAGCCTCGGCGCACTCGGCATCGGTACGGCAATCCTGCCGCTGCTCATGACTGTGGCGCTCACCGGTCTCGAATTCCTTGTTGCCTTCCTTCAGGCCTACGTCTTTGCGGTGCTGACTTGCATGTACCTCAACGACGCCCTGCATCCCGGCCACTAGGATCAAATCACCGGCGGTTCGCCGCCAACCATATCGCATCCATCCCATTCTAAAGGAGTTTTATCATGGAAGCAGAAGCAGCAAAGTACATCGGCGCCGGCATCGCTTGCCTCGGCATGGGCGGCGCGGGCATTGGCCTGGGCAACATCTTCGGCAGCTACCTGGCAGGCGCTCTGCGCAATCCGTCGGCAGCTGACGGCCAGTTCGGCCGTTTGATCTTCGGCTTTGCCGTGACCGAAGCTCTGGGCATCTTCTCGCTGCTCGTCGCTCTCCTTCTCCTCTTCGCCGTCTAATCGAAGAACGAGAGTTAGGCTTGCCACGCCGGATACCCCGGCGTGGCATTTCATCTGGAGGTGACCATGTTTGTTGTGACCCCGGCTTATGCCGAGTCCAACCCCACCGAAGGGACCCATTCGGAAACCGGCGCAAACGGTGGCGAAGCCCACGGTAGCGGCGTCTTTCCACCCTTCGATTCATCGACCTTCGCATCGCAGCTGTTGTGGCTGGCGATCACCTTCGGCTTGTTCTATCTGCTCATGTCAAAGGTCATTGTGCCCCGCATCGGCGGCATTCTGGAGCACCGGCGTGACCGGATCGCCCAGGATCTCGATGAGGCCAATCGCCTGAAGGAAGAGGCTGACAACGCCATTGCTGCCTACGAGCAGGAACTGGCGGACGCACGCAAGAAAGCGTCAGTCATTGCCGAAACCGCGCGTGAAAAGGCCAAGGCTGCGGCGGAAGCAGAACGGGTTTCGACGGAAACCGAGCTGAGTGCCAGGATGGCGGAGGCTGAGAAAAGCATTGCCGCAATCAAGACCAAGGCTCTGGCCGACGTTGATACCGTCGCCGAAGATGCCGCAACCGATGTGGTCAAGCATCTTCTTGGCGGCTCCGTGACCAAGGCCGAAGTCGCTGCGGCGATCCGGTCGGCGTCGGGCAAGTAAGCAGGGAAGACGATCATGGACGCTACATTCTGGGCATTAGTCGGTCTCATCATTTTTCTCGGTATCGTTGTGTATGCAAAGGTGCCGGGGATGATTGCCGGCGCGCTCGACAAGCGCGCCGACCAGATCCGCAATGAACTCGAGGAAGCCAAGCGGCTGCGCGAAGAAGCGCAGCAACTGCTCGCCGAGTATCAGCGCAAGCGCAAGGAAGCCGAATCCGAGGCCGAGAGCATTCTCAGCGCCGCGGAAAGGGAAGCCGCCGTGTTGCGTGAGGACGCCAAGGCCAAGACCGAGGACTATGTCAGCCGCCGCACCGCGATGGCCGAACAGAAGATCCGGCAGGCCGAATCCGATGCGATCAACGAGGTTCGTGCCTCGGCAGTCGATCTGGCGATCGCCGCAGCTGAAAAGCTGATCGGTTCGAAGGTGGACAGCAAGGCTTCGGGCGAACTGTTCAAGGCTTCGCTTGGCGAGCTGAAGACACGCCTCAACTGAGCATCGCCTATCGAGATTGAAATCAAGGCCGGGATCGCATCCCGGCCTTTTTTGTCGGGATCCTGCTTGCAAGGCCTGCTTGCAAGGATTGTGCCGGGCATCAGTCCTTGCGCATCGGCCGGAATGTCATCCTGTGCAAGGGGCAGGGGCCGTGCTCGGCAATCGCCTTGAGATGCCGTTGCGCCCCGTAGCCCATGTGGCTATCGAATCCGTACTCGGGATATATGGCCGCGGCCCGCTTCATCATCCGGTCGCGTGTGACCTTGGCTACGATCGAGGCGGCTGCGATCGAGAGCGAGCGCGCGTCGCCCTTGACCAGCGCCCGCGCCATGCAGTCAAGCTCCTCGGGCACGTCACGTCCGTCGACCAGCGCATAATCTGCTTTCACCGGCAGCGCACTCAGCGCCCGCCGCATCGCCGCAAGGCTGGCGGCGCGGATATCCGTCGCCTCGATTTCACGCGCCGATGCGCTGGCGACGGCCACCGTCGAGGAGGTCAGGATCGCTTCATACAGCAATTCCCGCCTGGCCGGTTTCAAGGCTTTGGAATCATCAAGTCCGTCGGGTATGCAGCCTGGATCGAGGATCACCGCAGCCGCCACGACGGGACCCGCCAGCGGTCCGCGCCCGGCCTCGTCAAGGCCGGCAACAAGAGGAAAACCATTTTGAACGGCATGCTGCTCGAAGCGATAGTCCGGCGTTGCGGGATAATCGGGGAACAGCGAATCGGGCGGGGTACGAGCCATATTGCGGCGAAACTCGCACACCCGCCCGATCCTCTGCAAGGCCCGGCGGCTGGGGACGGAATGCCGCTCGGGCGCCGGACCGCTTTATGGGGCGGGGGCGGTCCGGATTTATCGCCGCGCAACAAGCCAGGCGAGGCCTGTGGCGCAGCGAAACCTGCAAGAAACGCAAACCGCGACAATGTCCGAACATCGACGGCGTTGCGTTAAATGCGCTAGAGCAGGCTCAGCTGAACCCCCTCGCCACGCGGCGGCACGAAGTGGTCGGTCCGCAACGGCGTCTTCCGCAAGTTCAGCCCAAGCCGTTTGGCCGTCAGATCGAAGCGCCGGGCGATCTGCCAGGCGTAGGGCCCGGTGCCGCGCATCCGCTTGCCGAATTCGGCATCATAATCCTTGCCGCCGCGCATCGAACGGACCAGCGACATCACATGCCGGTAGCGGTCCGGGTAATGCCGGAGCAGCCAGTCCCGAAACAGCGGGCTGACCTCTATCGGCAGACGCAGCATGACGTAGCCCGCCGCATCCGCACCCGCAGCCTTGACCGAATCGAGAATGCGTTCGATCTCGTGGTCGTTGAGACCGGGAATGACCGGTGCCACCATCACCGAAACCGGAATGCCTGCATCCGAAAGCGCCCTGATCGCTTCAAGCCGCCGTTCAGGCGTAGCCGCGCGCGGCTCCATGGTGCGCGCCAGCTTGCGGTCGAGCGTGGTCACCGACAGGGCCACCCGCGCAAGCCCCTTTGACGCCATGCGCGACAGGATATCGATGTCACGCATCACCATTGCCGATTTGGTGACGATGCCGACCGGGTGCCCGGCCGCATCCAGAACTTCGAGCAATTGCCGCATGATGCGCCATTGCTTCTCGACCGGCTGGTAGGGATCGGTATTGGTGCCGATGGCGATCGGCTGCACCTTGTAGCCGGGCTTCGACAGTTCGCGCTCCAGCAGTCGCGGCGCATCGGGCTTGGCAAACAGCCGCGCTTCGAAATCCACACCCGCCGACAGCCCCATATAGGCGTGTGTCGGCCGGGCGAAACAGTAGACACAGCCATGCTCGCAGCCACGGTAGGGATTGATCGAGCGGTCAAACGACAGGTCGGGAGACTGGTTGCGGGTAATGATCGTGCGCGGCTTCTCGATCTGCACCTCGGTCTTGAACGGAGCCAGGTCATCGAGACTGCTCCAGCCGTCGTCGAAGATTTCACGGGTGTTGACTTCGAAACGGCCCGACATGTTCAGCCCGGCGCCGCGGCCGCGCGCACGATCGTCAGCAACCCTAATGCCGCTCGCGTTCATCAACGCATCGGCTTCGGCGGGGTTCAGGCCGGGCGCCAGCGCGGTTTGTTTCAATGTAGCAAGGCTTGGCATGAAACCTCCATCAGCACCGGGTGAGAGTAGGTATCGGTCGGTGAACGTGATTATATTCCTATCTCCATAGATGAAACAAAGCAAGAACAAAATTGGTGGGACTGGTGGTAACTCCGGCAAACCTGGCCTGGCTTTGGCTGGCAAACGATCTTTGTTTGCATTAAAAGGAGCCATGATCAGTGTGTTGATTGAATGCAAAGACCAGGAAAATGCCCTCGCGGTCACATTGGCTGCGCTTGTTCAGGGCGCTGTCGAGGGCCTCGTTGCGGAAGTCGTCATCCTTGATCGCGGATCGCGCGATGGCACCGCCTTGTTGGCGGATGCAGCAGGGTGCAGGTTTCTGGAAGACCCGGATCTGCGCGAGGTCGTCCGCTCGGCGCGTGGCGACTGGCTGCTGCTGATAGAGCCGGGTGCAAGGCCGTTGCTGGGCTGGATCGATCACATAGGTCAGCACATGGTTTCCGGCCGCATGTCGGCCCGGATGCGGCCGTCGCGGGAATACCGGCTGCCGTTTCTGCAACGGTTCCGCCGCCGCCTGTCGGCGCTGGAGCATGGAGTGCTGATCCCCAAGCGCCAGGCGGTTGCCAATGCCAAATCCGGCCAGTCGCTTGAAAGCCTCGGCCGTGGACTGGCGATGACCCGGCTGAAATGCGAGATCGTTCCGGCCGCCGTGCTGGCGCTGCAGTAGTCCCGTCTTTACCTGATCAGCTGGTTGCAGCCGTTCGCGTGGCGGCGACGAACCAGCCCGGCTTGTCCCGCTGCAAGCCTTCAGCTGCAATTCGCGCAGCTTCAGCGCTTTCAAACACCCCAAAGCAACTCGCCCCGGATCCGGACATGCGGGCAAATTGCGCACCTGCCAGATCCAGCGCCGAAAGACACTGGGCTATTTCGGCAACCATGCTTTGCGCCGGCGGTTGCAGGTCGTTTCGTGTTGCTGCCAG
>Ga0209345_10002570_pt1 | contig 19877 bp, 15 predicted proteins | sample Cruoilmetagenom7_FD_187294 | JGI IMG/M metagenome (GOLD analysis project Ga0209345, IMG submission 187294) | Oil polluted marine microbial communities from Coal Oil Point, Santa Barbara, California, USA - Sample 7 (SPAdes) (version 2) | ecosystem: Environmental > Aquatic > Marine > Oil seeps ... | reverse complement strand
TCGATTGCGAACAACTAACGAGATAATCAACACGACAGGCGCCAGCATCGTGACGCGGATCAACTTGACCAATGTCGCCACTTCGCCAACCTCATCGGAGACGGAAAACCCTGCGCCGACAACCTGCGCCACATCAAGGATCGTGCTACCTAGGAAAGCCCCTGACGTGACATCGTCAAAATCAAGCGCCGCGGCTAGAATTGGATAGACGATCATCACCAAGGTGCTAAGGACAGTCACGCTCAACACGGTAAAGATCAGGTTGCGCTCTGAATGTTCGTTTTTAGGCAGTACCGCCGATATTGCCATCGCGGCTGATGCCCTGCAGATTGCGACCGAACCGCCCGTCAGCAACCCCAGCCGCCAGCCGCGGTTCAGCCGCCGTCCGAGGGCTTGGCCAATCTCATCCAAACTGCTTGCGACCTCAGCGCCTGGCGCAGCCAACAGTTCGATTGTCGCGCTGGCGCTATCGGCTTCATCGCCGATCATTGCAGCAACATGCCCGCGGGTGGTTTTCCTGAAAACGTCCCGCGACGATTGCTACCACAGTCTGGCTCAGACGACCCGAGCGCAGGGCCTCCGCGACATCGGCTTCGTTTCTTGTGTCGGGTTCACCATAGAGGACCATTGCATCAGTCTCGGCATCGTTTTCAAAGAGTTCCAGATATTCACACATTCTCTGCCAATGCTCTGGCTTCCGCCTCTCGCGGGCCGAACAAACGTAGGATATTCGCGAATGTAGCGGTGTCGATATTTGCCCGTACAATTGAATTAGCAAGCGCTTCGACATTAGTGGTTTTCACAAATCGGCGAAGGTTTAATTGCGCGACGATGCTGGGATCACTCGGTACAAAATCGCCGGCCTGGGCGGCTAAATTTTCCGCGCCTGTTTCAACCAATTAAGAGACTCGCACGTCGCCCCTTCGGGTTTGTATTCGGCCCCAATGGGGGTGGAAAATCCAAATTCCTTGATCGCATGAAAAACATGGTCAAAGTTAATTTCTCCATGGTCCGGCGCCCCCCGATCCGGGACGCTTGCAATCTGTATGTGACCGATATGTTCAAGCAGCTTCGCGAGCTTGTTGGTCAGGTCCCCCTCCATCAGTTGCACATGATAGCAGTCAAACATTAGTTTCAGGTTTGGAGCGTCAACTTCGGAAATGATTGCCATGGCCTGTGAAGTAGTTTGCAAGAAGTATCCTGGAGCGTCATAGCGATTGAGCGGTTCAATTAGGATAAATATCTCTTTAGCTGCGGCGAGAGAGCAGGCGTATTTGAGGTTCTCCACAAAGGTCTTTTGCGCCTCAGGCCCACGCGAGAACCCTGCCATAACATGGATGTTGCGCGCACCAATCTCAGAGGCATAAGCCAATGCTTGATCAATTGCAGAGCGGGCCTGCGGGACACGGTCCGGTAGCGCCGACAATCCGTTGTCGCCCGCGGAGACATCGCCCCGTGCTGTATTTAACCCGAGCATTACCATCTCGGTCTCGACCAAGGCCGCTTTGACCTGCGCGCTGTCTGCGTCATAGGGCCAATGGCATTCAACGGCGTCAAACCCGGCCGTTTTTGCAGCGCGGATGGCGTCGGGCAAAGCAAGTTCCGTCCACAGAAAACCCAAGTTTGCGGAAAACTGCATCAATCGTCCCATTCGATGTCAAAATGTGTCACCAGATCGCGCACCTGCGCGGCGTCCAACATACGCGCAGGGATGCCGTGCATCAGCATGGCAAGGCGCGCTGTGTCCTCAAGCTCTTCGATGGCGTTGCAGGCGGCCTCCACGTCCTTGCCCGCGACAACGGGCCCGTGGTTGGCCAGCATCACCGCAGACCTCTTGCCCGCCAGCCCGCGCACGGCCTCGCCCATGGCGGGATCACCTGGGCGAAAGAAGGGCAGCAGCTTCACGCGCCCCAGTTTCATGATGGCATAGGGGGTCATGGGTGGCAGGAAGTTATCGACGTCTACGTCCGGCATCATCGACCAGGCCACCGAATGGCAGGAGTGCAGATGCACGACCGCCCCCGCCGTGCTGCGGGTCTCGTAGAAGGCGCTGTGCAGGGACATTTCCTTGGTCGGAGGGTCGCCGTCAATCAGCCTGCCGCTTGCGTCAAAATGCGACAGCCGCGCCGGATCGAGCCTGCCAAAGCTGATCCCTGTTGGGGATACCAAAAGCCCGCCGTCTTCGGTGCGTGCAGAGATGTTGCCGGTGCTGCCGCCGGTCAGACCCCGGTCAAACATGGATTTCGCCAAAAGGCAGATCTGTTCGCGCAGGGCGGTGGTCATCGGGTGGCTCCATCCAATACGCGGGCGGCTTTTTCAAAGTAATCGACGCTGCCGAAGTTGCCCGACTTCAAGGCCAGCACCAGCCCCTCCCCCGCGCGTAGCGCAGGCACGCCCGGGTCGATTTCAGGCCCGATTTCAAGTTGCGTCAAGGACAGACCTTCCACCACCGCGCCAGAGGTTTCCCCCCCGGCGGTCAGCAGTTTGCTAATCCCGTTTGAGGTGACGATCCGTGCGACTTCGGCAAAGAACTGTTCAAACCTGTCAGCGCTTTCCTCGCGCCCGTATGTATGCTGCGCCGCGGCCACCACCTCAGGATCGGCGGAGCTGTAGATCAGCGGCAGCCCCTCGGTCCGCATGGCCCAGTCTGCGGCGGATTGCGCGGTGACCTCGCCCCCAAACAGCATGTCGGCACTCACTTCCATCGACGGATGCACGGCCTTGTGATGCGCGATCTGGCCCCGCGTCGCGATTGAACAAGAACCCGACAGAATGACGCATTTCCCCGTGGCCCCTGCCCAAGATGCTTGGTCCTGCGGCGTAATGCCAAAATTGGCGGGCAAGCCGAGCGCTGCGCCCGAGCCTCCGGTAATCAGCTTGAGCCCCCTGGCCGCCGTGCCGATTTGTATCAGATCCGCGTCCTGCAGGGCGTCAACAACAATAAGGCGCCTGCCCGCCTCGGCTTCGCTGTCCAACCGGGCGCGGATGGCTGGTGCGCCGGACAATACCGTGGCGGCGTCCACATGGCCCACTGGCCCGGTCGACTGCGCGGCCAGCACCCGCCTGATGTCGGGGTCCGTCATCGGGGTCAGCGGGTGGTTTTGCATGCCACTCTCGTTCAGCAAAGCGTCCTTCACGAACAGATGCCCTTGATAGATCGACCGCCCCGTGCCCGGAAAGGCCGGACAGACGATGACGGCGCGAGCGTCCAGAGCGTCTGCCAAAGCTTCGGCGACGGGGCCGATATTGCCCTGTGCCGTGCTGTCGAAGGTCGAGCAATACTTGAAATAAATCTGTTCACAACCCTGCGCTAGCAACCACTCCAGCGCTTTTAGAGATTGGTAAATTGCATCCGCCGCTGGGATAGAGCGTGTCTTGAGCGCGACCACACCGGCCTGCACATCGGCATCTGCGGCATGCGCTGGCACGCCACTGTATTGCACCGTGCGCATGCCCGCTTTGGCCAGCGTGTTGGCCAGATCGCTTGACCCGGTGAAGTCATCTCCGATACAGCCCAGCAACATCAGCTGTCCCCCGGCAAAGTAACACCGCCTGCGCGGGCGAAGTATTTGGCGATGGCGGCGTCGTCTTCGTCGCCCAAGCCTGCCTTTGAAGCCCCGCGAAACTGCGCCAGCGCGTTGGATGAGACCGGCACGGGTAAGTCTGCGGCTGCCGCGATCTCGGTCACGATGCCGAGGTCTTTGAGCCAAATGTCGACCTTGGACCGGGGTGTGTAATCGCCCTTTACCACATGGGGCGCGCGGTTTTCGAACATCCACGATGTACCGGCAGAGACGGACACAACATCTACCACTTGCTGAGGCGTCAGCCTTTGGGACGCGCCAAAGGCCAACGCTTCGCCCTTGGCTGCGATGTGAACGCCGGCGAGCAGTTGGTTCACGGATTTCATGGCCGAGCCCGGCCCCGCATGATCGCCCAGACGGTGGACGGTTTCCGCCATCGCCTCCAACACGGGCTCCGCGGCGTCAAAGGCAGCAGCCCTGCCCGACGCCATAATCGACAACTGCCCTGCAGCCGCCTTGATCGCACCGCCAGAGATCGGGGCATCGAGGTATAGCAAGCCCGCCTCTTCTGCCTGCGCCTCCATTTCCGCCGCAAAGGCCGGGGAAACGGTGGCGCAGGAGATGATCACCCCGCCCGGTCGAAGCCGTTGGGCGACAGCCTGTTCGCCGAAAAGGACCGCCCGCGTCTGGTCGGCATTGAGCACCGCACTGACGACCGCGTCGGCCTTTTGCGTTGCCTCCCCAAAGGGGCTGCCGCCCTGTGCGACCAGCATCTCCACCCGCGACTCAGCGGGATCGAAACCGCGCACGGTATGGCCGGCTTTCACAAGGCTCACCGCCATCCCCAGCCCCATCGAGCCGAGACCAACAAAATCAATCAACATAGCTTACCCTCCAAAGACCCATTCGACCGGCCAGAGCGTGATGGCAGGAACGTAGGTAATGACCATCAACGCGGCAAAGACGGTGAGGACGAACCACACCAACTGCGGAATGATCTTTTCCACCCGCAGGTTCGCCACAGAACAGGCCGCGAAAAGGTTCACACCCAGTGGCGGCGTGATCATTCCAAGCGCGAGGTTCACAACGATGATCAGGCCAAAGTGGACCGGATCAACGCCATAGCTCAGCGCGATGGGCGTCAGGATCGGCGCCAAGACAAGGATCGCCGCCGAGGTTTCAATAAACATGCCGACGATTAGCAGCAGAATGTTCACTGCAAGCAGAAAGGCAATCCGGCTCTCGAAGATATCTTTGAACCATGCCGCGATTTCATTGGGCAGGCCCGAGCGGGTGATCAGGAAGGAAAATAGCGCCGCCGCCGAGATAATGATCATAATCGCCGAGGTTGAGATGACCGTGCTTTTCAGAATGTCCGGCAGCGCACTGACCTTCAGCTCTTTGTACAGCAACATCCCGACAATCAGCGCGGCGGCAACGGCTGCGGCACTTGCTTCGGTCGGGGTGAAGATGCCTGAGTAGATGCCGCCAAGAATGACCACGGGCACCAACAGCGCAGGCAGTGCCGATCTGAACGCCGCCGCGGGGGCGGCCCGGCCCATGCCGTCATCCTTGCCGATGCCGCGCAGCCGGCAGATCACCAGCACCAGCGCCATCAGCGAGCCTGCCACGACGATGCCGGGGCCAAGGCCCGCCACAAAAAGCTTGCCGATCGAGGTGTCAGTAGAGACGCCATAAAGGATCAGCGGAATTGACGGCGGAATCAGAACACCCAATTCAGCCGATGATGCCTGAATGGAGGCGGCCAGCGGCTTGGGGTAGTTATGTTTGACCATGGCCGGAATGAGGATCGCACCAATGGCGAATGTGGTTGCGACAGAGGAGCCGGAGACCGAGGCGAACAGCATACAGGTCAGCACGCAGGTACAGGCCAGCCCGCCTTGAATGCCGCCCACGAGCGATTTCGCAAGCTCAACCAGCCGCTGGGAAATACCCCCTGCCGACATAAGGTTGCCGGCAAGAATAAACAAAGGGATCGCCATCAACGGGAAGCTGTCGATCCCGGTGAACATCCGTTGCGCCACAAGCAGAAGCGGCAAGCGGCCCTGCGCCTCAATGCCAATAACAGAGGCGAGTCCGATGGCCACGGCGATGGGCACGCCAAGGACAAACAGAATTGCCAGCGAAAAGCCAAGTGCGCTGTTCATGCGACGTCCTCCGCGTTGCGTGCGATCAGCCAGTCACCCTGCACCGCCCGCACCATAGAGGCGGCGACGGCAATAAGGATAAAGCCCGATCCAACCGGCAAGGCCGCATAGACCCAAGCGATTGAGATATCGAGGGCGGACAGACTTTGCGGGATGACCCGCAGCGTCATCAGATAGCCCTGCCACAGCAGGACCGAGAAAAAGATCAAAGAGCCAACATTGGCAAAGAGATAGACGCCAATCCCAAGGCGCGGGGGCAGCGCGTTCTGGATCACATCGACCGAGATCATGGCCCCGTGCCGGAACGCCACAGCCACGCCCAGAAACACCGACCACACCATTGCAGAGCGGGTGATGACTTCGGACCAAGTTGAAGGCGCGCCGAAGGCAAAGCGTGTGATCACCTGATACAGCGCGAGACCGGCCGCAATGACCAGAAAGCCAATGGACAGGCGTTGCGCTACGCCGGTGGTGAAGTCTTCGAGACGCAGGAAATAGCGCATGGTACGTCCTTTGATTGTAGGAAAAAGGCAGCAGCAGGCGCGTGATGGTCCGCGCCTGCTGCTTTAGGCAATTACTCGACCGCTTGAATGCGCTCGACCAACTCAGGCCCGTACTGATCGGTGTAGATCGTGTAGGACGCCTGCGCCAAATCGGCGAAAGGTGCCTTGTCGACGTCAGTGATGACTTCCATGCCGTTCTCGATCAGCAGCGCCACACCGGACTCTTCGAGACGGTTCACCTCTGCGCGTGTGGCGGCAGCGGAGGCTTTGGCCGCTTCCATGAACCAGCCGCGCTCCTCATCCGTCAGACCGTCGAGCAAAATGGGCGAACCCAGTACTACCGCAGGCGAATAGACGTGGCCGGTCAACGAGACGTGGCCCTGCACTTCCCAGAATTTGGACGCGGTGATCACGGTGACAGGGTTCTCCTGACCGTCGACAACACCCTGCTGCAAGGCTGTGAACAGCTCAGGGAATGCCATCGGCGTCGGTGCGGCGCCCATGAGAGAAAACGCTTCCATGTGGACTTTGTTTTCCATTGTGCGCAGCTTGAGCCCATCCAGATCGGCTGGCGTGCGCACGGGGCGCTGCGAGTTGGTCACATGGCGGAAGCCATTCTCGGACCACGCAAGGCCGACCAACTGGTTCTCGCCGATTTTCGCCAACAGTTCCTGACCGATCTCGCCGTCCAGCACATTGCGCGCATGGTCATAGTCGCGGAACAGGAATGGCAGATCGAGGGCATAGACCTCTGGCACGAAGTTGCCCAAGGGGCCGGTCGATGTGATCACCACATCCATCGAGCCGATCTGAAGCCCTTCGATCATGTCACGCTCGCCGCCCAACTGGCCTGCGGGCGCCTGAGAGCCAGTGAATTCACCGCCCGAAAGCTCGGTCAATGTGTCGATAAACGCCTGCGCGCCGATGCCGTAGTGCGATGCTTCGGACAACGCGTGGCCGACGACGATATTGCGCTCGGCATAAGCGGTGCTGGCGGCCAGTGCAGCAAGAGTGCCTGCAAAGGCAAAAATAGTATGTTTCATGTAGTTTCCTCCCAAGGTGTTAAGTCGTCCTGTCGTATCCCTGTGCGGCTGCGCAGGGGGTGTGCCTGTTGTCAGACACTGATCTGAGCCTTTTGGCCCATTTCGTCCTCCAGATAGACCGCAATGATCTCTCCGAATGTTTGCTCTGCACGAAAGCCCAAAGACAGGGCGCGTGCCGTATCAAAATCGCGGGGCCAGCCTGCGACGATATCCGCCACAGCAGGGTTAGGCGCACGGCGGATCAGCGCCACGGCCTCATCGCCCGCCACAGCGCGCAGCGCCTCGATCTGCTCCCCTACTGTGGCGCTCACGCCCGGCATGGTCATGCAGCGTTGCGCGCCCATTGGCGTGGTATCCAGCGTGGCCGCATGTTCGATATAGCCAACTGCGGCACGCGGGCTTGCAAACCAATGGCGCACGTCATCGCCCACGGGCAGCATCGCTTCTTGACCGTTCAGCGGTTCGCGCAGAATGCCTGAGAAAAAGCTCGATGCGGCCTTGTTTGGCTTGCCCGGCCGGATGCAGATTGTCGGAAAGCGGATGCCCACACCATCCAGCAAACCGCGCCGGGAATAGTCGTTCAACAACAACTCTCCCATCGCCTTTTGCGCGCCATAGCTGGTGAGCGGCGTCAGGTGATAGTCGTCGGGAATTTTGTCCGGGAAGGGTGCGCCAAACACGGCCAGCGAAGACGCATAGATCACGCGGGGGCAGTAGCCCTCGACGCTGGCTATCGCCTCTAGCAGCGCGCGCGTGCCGTCAAGATTGACGCGGTAGCCCTTTTCCATATCGGCCTCTGCCTCACCCGAGACGATGGCGGCTAGATGCACGATTACGTCTGGACGGTCCGCAATCACAAGTGCCGCGACGTCTGGCGCGGAGAGGTCCGCCGCAAAAGCATCCTGCACGCCGGTGAAACCTTTGAGCTTTTGCGGGGCGATCACGTCGATCAAAGTCAGGGCGTCCACGGCCTGTCCGCCGATCTGGCTTGTTGTCGCAATACGTTCCGCCAGTTTGCGGCCAATCATGCCTGCCGCGCCGATAATGGCAACTCTCATATCTTCGCCTTTTTTGTAGGATTTTTCAGCAGTTCACGGGTGCTGTCGTAAATGCGGCGTTCATGCACGCCCATTGCGGTGGCCAGCGCTTCTGCATCTCGCGCGACCAGTGCCGCCAAGATTGAGCGGTGGTCGGCAATGCTCTGCGCTATCGCGCCAGCTTTGCCGACAGCGCGGCGGCGATCGTCGAGCTGGTAGGAATAGAGTGTTGCAGCAAGATCGGACAAGAGCGCATTGCCACAGGATTGGTAAATAGCGATGTGAAACGCACGGTCCGCGATCAGGAAGTTCACCGGATCATCCACGGCCCTTTCCTGCACTTTTATGAGGGCTGAAAGCGCATTGAGAGCTTCAGCGTCAATACGGGCTGCAGCCAGTTCCGAGAGGCGCGCTTCAACCATGAGCCGCCCCTCATGCACATCTTCCAACGAATAATCCGTCACACGGCCGTTCGACAGCGCGGACATGCCCAAATCACCCACATTTCCAGAGACAACCTTTGTGCGCGCGCCCTGCACGATTGACACGATCCCTTTGGTCGACAGGATAAGCAGTGCACCTCGAACTGTCTCGCGGCTGACACCCATCGTTGCTGACAGATCTCGCTCGCTAGGAAGGGTGTCGCCGACACTGAGAACACCAGACGCGATCAAAGTGGCAATTCGTTCGGCCACTTCGTGTTTAATCGACCTGTGAGCCACCTTTTCCAACGAGGTGTTGCTCATATCCCGAAACGTCGCGCTTCCCATTCATTCCCCCTGGTATACGGCCTCAGCCTTAACAAAAGACCGAGTCCTTTTGGTATACTGGTATGATGACTATACCAGCGTCCTGTCAATTTAAATTTCATGAACATTTGCGCAGCGCAATCCGACCCTATGATAGTGAATAGACCCCCAATCGCCTTCGAAGCCTTCTTGGCTTTGGGATATGCGATCCAGAAGGCGAGCAGAGATAGCTTTCGATGCCCTCTTGCTTTGGGCGTCATTCAAAGCATGAAAAAACCAAAGCCTTCGCACGCGTTGAATGCATGCTAAGCGCTCAGCGGTTACGATAGAAACACTAGGATTGGGGTCAGGTCTTAAACTCAGGGCATGCCGTTTGCCGATACGCCTCCGGGTACTCAGGAGACCTCTCACAAGCGCAGCCTAAAAATGGATTGGTCTGGCTTCGCGGCTGCACATTTAGGAGGGTTTGGTGGGCGAAAAAACGAGAATGTGTTTTTGGGCGAAAAAAACTTGGCCCCATATCCTCCCTGACAGTCTCGCCCTCCCATTTACCTCATAAGGGGGCCAGAAACGCGAAAATCGGGCGTTTCCGCCCGATTGACCTTTTTTGCTTACGGAATGGACATTTCAGCCCGGCCGATGGCTATTTATTGGTTGTCAAAACCAACAGGAGTCTGCAATCGGCCCAAATGGAAAAGAATAAAATCAACGACTTAGGAAAGGCTTTCCCAAGAAAGGCGAACGCACCTTGCAACTGCGACCACTATAAAGTTGCAACCTACGCGACGACAGAGCAAAAAAAAGCCGCGCATCAGCGCGGCTATTCTTTCGGATCCTATAGCCTTCATTAAGGCGGAACTGGGATGGCCCGCAGCCGATCATACAAATAGACACCTATCTCTTTCGGATCTTGCACTGGATCGATCCCGGCCGCTCTGAGCTTGCCAACAACAACCCAATGGTTGGTTTCGTCGCGCTGGATCAGTTCGCCAAGCGTCACATATCGTTGTTTGAAACTATTCACTTCCGCCTGCTCAATTCGGACCTTGATTGGCCCTGGGAGCCGATCCTCCACCCACTCGATTAACGGTGTATTACCTTTAAGTCCGAGCAGAAGATCCAATGCAGTCAGAGACACCCCCAGCTGCTCGGCCGCAGCCTTTTTGGTCAGAGGCAAATGCGAAGTATCACGCGGCAGAACCGATTGAACTTCGGAGGGATCCAACAGGAGCGCAAGATAGCCCTTCGTGCCATCGACAATCTCAACATTGTCCAAGTCACCTGCAAGCAAGGAACACATAATCTCCCCTGAGTATCTCTTCGCTTCTTGAGCCGCTTGGGGTATTGGAACCTGCCCCGGTGTCGCTCGTGAGACATATGTTGCTCGCTTAGTGAGGCGTGCCAGTAGCCGATCTACTTCGCGGGCATCTACCCCCCGTAAGACCTGAGTGAGGATGCGGTAGCCGCTATCAAGTGGCTTCAAGAAGCCCTCTCGAAGCAACATGTCCACTTGGGGTCGTGTAGCGTTCATGCGAGATGGCAACTTCGCTACAGGAACCGCCCGTTGAAGCTCTCCTGCCAATTCTTCAGCCGCATCAGCCTCACATGTGTCCATGCCAGTCATCCGATCGGGGTCTTCGGACGAGATCAGCCCTCGGGACACGAAGGCACGATGGACTGTCTTGGGGTGAAGATTAAATTTCACCGCAACGGAATGCGCATGGTGGCGGCGCGTCTTAACGACCTCCTCACCAAGGAGGTCTGTTCCTGGCGATACGGCCATGTTCTCAAGAATGAATTCACGCAAGATGGTCCGGATCGGCCCTGGATCGCGCCCTGTTTTGTCGAACTGTAACCATTCATAGAAAAAGCCAAATATAGTGTGCGATCCAGCCTTCCCATGGCGAAGCTCAACGTTACGAAGAACGTCAAAGAAAAGTGCTCGGATACCAGTTTCACCTTCTCCGGTCACATCGAAACCCAACCGCCCCGCATCTTCCCAGTCTTGGTCATTAAACCCGCCCAGTTTCTGCTTTGCGCCCCACCCCGCGAGAACACCGACCATTTCGGTCGCACGGAACGCCTGCTCGATATCTTGACTGTTGAGCCACAGCGCCGATGTATGTTTGCCACGCAGTCGCCGAAGCACATAGGTTTGCAATGGAGACGGCGGCCGTAAGTCGCTTTGGTCTACAAGACGATGCAGTTCTCGCGCATCAGGAGCCAAGGTCTGCAAATTGCGCATTTGATCAGACCACGCGGTTTTAGCGGCGTATTGAAGCGCACAGCCGTGAACTTCACACGTCCTCACCGCCTTAAAGAGCCAGGGCCAACGCGCAACTCGCTGTCCATCCCCCTGCCCCTCGTCTTCAAGAAGGCAATGGGGACAATAGGCTGTTCGAGTGCCGCCCAAAAAACTGCTCGAGAACTCATGCCCGCGAAATCGATATTGACGGGCCTGTAGGCGTTCAGGTTGGTGAGCGACCAAGGTTTCGCAATCGATCCCGGTAACAACAGAGAGCGTCGACATTGCTGACCGTTTTCCGAAGAGTAAATCTTGAAGTGGAAGCTGCAAATCATGCAAAAACTCCTGCAGACCAAGGTCTACATGTTTTCGCGCAATGCGAATTGCCCAGGACACAGTGCTCTCATCTTCTTGCGGAGGCACCTGCGGCACAAGAATACCACTCATTGCTGCCTCCCATTGCCTAAGGCGTCCCTACTGCCACGGACCTCCCGATCTTCCGATGCGGAATAGTTTCCAGTTGCGAACACATTCTCGTCGAGTGGACAACTCTCTTGCGTAAACCAGTAGTCGATGAAGTCCTGCCGAGTGAGCGAAGGTCGATTAGACCTTAGCGCCGTTTCAATAGCACCGATTACGATCTCGATAGCCAATCCGAACTGCTCACGAGCAGCATATAGAAGGTTTTGAATAAGGTCGGCGTCGAGTTCAGCTTCAAGCCCGACGCGACCGGCATAGGAACTGGTCAAGTTCATTAGCCCGTCGCCGTCGCTTACGAAGGAAATAGGCGTGAGGCGAATCTTGGAAAAACGCCTCCCGACTTGATGGTCCGATCTTAACAGTTCGGAGACAGGATTGGTGCCGCACAAGACCAACACAATCGCTTGAGGGCCCTGCATAAGAGCTTTGAGAGTCTTGAGCAAATCTTCCTTCTCTCTGGCATTCCCCGCGTTGTAGATATCGTGCGCTTCATCGATCCAAAGAACCTTGATTCCGAGGACACTGAGACGGTGCTTAACCATTTCCCAAATGGCCCAACGTTCTCTTCGTTCGGATACCTGCGGATAGCCCAGTGCTTTGAGAAGTTCTAAACCAACGCTTTTCAGCGTCGCTGGACTGGGGACGGTAATATGAAGACATTTCGTGACGCCAAGTTCACCCTTGAATTGCAGACTTGGATGCTGAGAGAGCATGTGATCAACAAGCGCGGTCTTGCCGCTACCGGGCGCACCTATGACCGCAACCCCCCGAGTGTCATGTCCCTTGGTATAGGAACGAGGCGCAAACTTGGCTCCCACCCCGGAAAACAACCGGTCGAACGCCGCTCGAGTCTGATCGTCGCGCTGCGTTTCCACATAAATTTCTGATAGCTCCTTGATAGCATTGCCAATCGCCTCCAACGCGGCGTTATTTTCCTGTTCGCTCATTGGTCAAAACTTCCAGTCGTTCTTCTTGGGCTTCGGGGATCGGGGATCGAGCTGTTCAGCCCTATAACGTCCCTTTGCCGTCTCGCTTGGAGGCCCAACATCAATGAGGGTTCCATATTGAGAAGCGGTCTTTTCTGCGGCGTCCCTTGTTCCCGCAAAAAAACCAATCCCCAAGTCTTGTTCGAAGCGCGCGATCCCATCCTTGGTCCACTGCTCCGAAAGGATGCCCGCTCGTTGGCCGGCTGCCGCGTTCATGCGATCGATCTCCTCGAAAGCGGCGGCAACAGTTGAGCTGGCGATTTCGCGAACATTTGGATCTCCTCGACGGATCAAGTTTCTGCAAAGGGTCCAGTCGCGTGCAGTCCGCCCCTGGAACTCGGGCAAAACCGACTCCACCGCCACCCATTCATCATTAAGCGATACTTCGATCGCACCGATGTTTTCTGGCAACCAACGCACTTGCAGAGAACACGATCCCATTTGCCGGAAATGACGTCCCAGCCGCTCGCTGTTGTAAGAAACACCTAAAACAGTGAGGCCGGATTTATCGATTTTCCGTTCGAGTTCGACCCCAAATGCGATACGTTGGGTGCGTAGGTCAGGTCCCGGTCGAACCCCATAAATATTCGAGAGCCGATCCCAGCATTCAAGGGGTGTCTCGCCGCCCAGTCCCTCATGAGGAGTATTGTGATAAACATCCACAACCCAGCGCACCAGCATCATTGCAAAATCTTCGACGGTATTTACTGCTCTTGCTTCAGAAGGGTAATCGCCGCGTTCCAAAACGTCGGAGAATGTGCGCCCCGACAGCCGGGAGACCAGATTGGTTGAGGCTGTTCCAAACAAACGCTCCATCGTGCCTCGCAGTTGAGGCAACCCTGCCGGAGCGCGGATCAGGTCGAGACCAACAGTCTGAGCAGCGGCGATAAAACGGTAGTTTGCGAAGGCCTTGCCGTTATCGGTTACAAGCACGTCCCCGGTGCCGTGCATGGACCAGGGTGACAGTGCTCCCACCGCGTCAGCATGATGCCCCTTGTCGCGCATAGTCATTTGCAAACAGTCGACCGCGGCCGAAACGTTTTCAGATTTCGACAACGTGACACCCAACAAACATCTGGTTGTGCAGCAGATTGCACCGATCAAGTGCCAGCGCTTCTTCCCACCGTCGAGCTCCATCTCCCGAACAAGCTCTGGAGCCAATTTTTCCAATAGCCGTGTGGACTTGGCGATTGTCATCAAATCTACGGTCCAGCCGTCCATTTCCACCCGCTCGAGAGGACGCCCGAGTTGAAGCCCGGTGCCGACAGGAAAGAATTCCTTCCTCGCAGCGTCCTCACCTTTTCGATGCAAGGTCACTTCGAATGGTGTGAATTTATCCAGGCGGGCAAAGATAGTATTCTTTGACGGAACAATTAGTTGCGGCTGCCGCTCTCTTTTCCGAGCGCGGTTTTCGCGCTTGAAGCGCTCAATAGTATTCGCGGCAATGGCACACTTAGTCGGCGAGTCTGGATGGATGTAGCCCCCTATACAAACCTGCAGCAACGCTTCCGTATCAGGGGGTAACCGGCTCCCCTTTCGGCCAGATTTCCACCTGCTGTCGACTAAGCCTGCAATTCCACCATCACGATACGCTCTGAACCACTTTAAGACAGAGGTCGAACTCGCATCAGCAATCCCGAGGCAAGTCCCTCCGCCGTAAGTCTTCTTATTGCTAAAATGCGTCTGAACGAAGTCTCGAAAAGCCACGTTCGCCTTCGATTTAAGCTGAGGAAATGCCTGGCCGATCGATTCATAAGTGAGTTTGAGCTCACCGTTTCCGTAGACTTCCTCCACCGCCAAAGAGTAGCCCAGCCGAACCCCTAATTTTTCCAGGTGTTTCTTTTGAAGCCGCCTTAAATCGAACTCAGTATTTCGGCTTTTGACCGTAGCAGCTGCAGGAGCGTAGAAGTCTCTTTCCACTTTTATGTTTCCCGCTTCGCTATGCGCAGACAGGTCGCGGTAGGGAAACAATTGAGTCAGACCCTCGGGGTCCTCAGTTTTGAGCAGGTAGCCTTCTGAGTTCGACATCGACACATTAAATGCAACTCCTCCAATGGTGACACGGTCGAATGTTCCAAAGTAAACCGTTCCACGCGGGGCAAACTTTTCATGCTTTCCCATTCCACTTGCCTCCCTGAACGAGTGTGGCAGGGCAGATCAATTCATGTGTAACGCAGCTCAGCACTCCTTCACCGATAAGCCTAACAAGAGCCCGGAAGCCACGGCCTCCCAATCCAATCTTCGCTGTCAAATCAGCAAGGCTTACACAGCCCAAAAGTTGCGCGGCCACTGCCCGAGCATTCGTGTCGGCAACGACATCAATTTCGCGGACACTTCTTAAGAAACGAGCATTCCGGACGCGAGCATCGTCTAAGCTGGCCTCTGTCAAAACGCGGACTTCATCGACGAAGCCAGACTGCACAGTGCATCGCGCTAAAAGTTGAACTTCCGACTGAAATTTGGGCTTGGTCGCTCGGTGAGATGGCTTCACGATCATCGCTATCGATTTGCACGAGCTGAAGGTCGCGACGAAGTCAAAGAAGTGAGTTCGAGTTTTAGGGCCATCGGCCCATTCGACCCTTACCTGTTCTCGTAAGAAGACAACATCGGGATCCGCATCTAAGATGCTCGCCCATTTGAACTCGAGATCGGACTCAACGTGGAGGCCGCGTCGCTCACCGTGGCGTCCAACGACAAGTTGTCCGTTCGCATGTCCTCGGGACGAAACGGGGGGTTGCCGCTCCGCAATTGAGGTGGCTGGTAACTGCAAAGTCCCAGCCGTGTTTGGATTATCCATAGATTTTCTTTCGACATCAGGGAGCGTTCGCCGCACGTTGAGTGCGGCGTTCGGGCTCTTGTTTCATTTGTTTTGCCGAAGGAACTTGTGGGTATCAGTGCAAAATGGCACACTGTGAGTTCGAGAGAGTCGCCTTCGGCGGTTCGGATAAGCGCGTGGACTGTTGCTGCAGTTCACGCGTTTTTTTTGACCTTTTTCCAATTTTCGCAACGCCGCTCGGAATTTCAGAAACCTCAGCACTTAGCAAGGCTCCACAAAACACCGCTTTTCGGCCCCCTTGACAGAGCGTGAATCTCCCCGGATCGAACCATATAGAAGGATAGATTTCCTTTTTAACGCCGTGAAAACAAAACATTGGAGTTGGGCCCGAATTTCCAGACGATCCATGCCTATGAATATATCTTGCTTTGGATCGGAAAACGTTCCTTCAACAGGAGGGAATGTCTTGGAGACTATTCGCCCGAACATTTTTGCACGTTGGCAAATGAGCGCAATTATTTTTTATGAACTGAAATATTTAAGCTTAACCAAGCAGGTATCGGTAACTAATTGTTACATAGCGAGGAACTCATCAGTGAATTTTCCTAATTCTGCTAAAAGATTGCACCATTTTCTCAGTGCTTCTCTGGCGCGCGCGCCAATCGATGCCCTATTACTTACGATATCGTTAGCGATTCTGGGGTTTCAAACAGGCGAACGCTGCAAATGCATGTTCTTCCAAGAGACAGATTAGGGATCGAGGAGCAGATGCGGCAGCAGCGGCAAACTACGCCCTTTGCCAAACCGCTGTTCCGCATAGGTATATAGAATAGCCGGCACAGTGCCCCGCCTCTCGAGTATCCCGGCAACACCAAAATCTAACGTGGTCTTCCTCACCGGACGAGTCTCTTGTCCCGCTTTCTTCAGCTATTCTATCAATTATCTGATTGATACCGACCACAGCGAATAAAAACTGGTATCTGACCGCTTTCGTCGACGCTCCTCTCGAGCGAGTTCAAGTGCAGGCAGGCATCAGGCGCGCACGTGGTGCAGCGTCGACCTGTCACGGGGCTTGGTTGAGGACGGAGACGGCCCGGAGTTGACGTTCGTAGCCAGCGCAGCCAATGACCAGTGCTCAGCCTTTTCTTACGATTCAATCATTCGGTATCTGACAGTTTCATCTGTGACTACGCCTGACTACGTAAGGCTTTGCTCCGCTCACACGACTGAGATTTGGAAGAAGCTCAGATTAACATGCGACTGAAAGAAAATGGCTTCTGTGTCCCCGAAGGAGTCCTGCGCATAGCGAAGTGCATCTACGCTAAGCGGAGCGATTTCCGCACCAACGAAACAGATTCATTGAGCCGACCAGATTGCGTCCACATTGATCAGGCGTCGTATCCGCCATCCGCAAAACGCGTTCAGTTACAGCCTCATCAAGTGCCGTCGACGATGTTCTGAAACACCTAACCGTCACGATACCTGCAACCGAGCGAGATTGACAGGTTCGCGAAAACTGGTAACGATCCCTGATGTCGTCTGCTCTGAGGATCGCTATCGGGACGTTCGGGCGGGTCGCTCTCCTTGATATGGACCGTCCCCTCGTCAAGCATGCCCATGCGCAATGCCACGTGCTGCTGAAGGTCGAGGGTGCCGATACCGAGTTTGATGTGGGCGGGCGGTGCGTGGCGCTAACCGATGAAAGCGCCGTGCTCATCAACGCTTGGGAGCACCACAGCTATGTGCACCGCGCAGGCCAGCCGCCGACGATCATCCTCGCGCTTTACATTGAACCGATTTGGCTGCGTGCGTTTCGCGACAATTGGGAAGCGAGTGCGGGACCGGGTTTTTTCCCACATCCGGGCGGTGCCATCACCCCGCAGATCCGCCGTCAGGTCGGCGAGACCGCCGAGGCGATGGTGCAGGACCCAGGCGGCGCCGCAGCACATGAACGTCTTATCGGGCGGCTAATGGTTTCGATCATCGAGCGGCTGGCGCTTTGGCGCGAGGTGCAGCCGTCGCTCCGGGCGCGGGCCACAGCAATGCGCGCGCCCGACCGGCGGATCGCGCGGGCTCAGGCCTTGATGCGAGCGGACCCGGCTCGCATTCCTTCGATGGAGTGGTTGGCACGCGAAAGCGGCGTGTCCCGCGCGCATTTCTTCCGGTTGTTTGAGGCCGAGACCGGCATTTCTCCGCGTGTCTATCTGAACACCCAGCGAGTGGAGCGCGCGGTGCAGGCAGTCGCAAACGACACCCGCAGCTTCACCGACATCTCTGTCGATTTGGGCTTCTCAGTGCCGGCGCATTTCTCGCGCTTCTTCCACGACCATGCTGGCTCCTCGCCGAGCACCTTCCGCGATGTCTCGGCGCTTCGCGACAGCGGCTGACCCCTGTTTTTGAGACTCCTCGGTAAGGTCCGAGACCTGGCGGGATCGCAGGGCCTGCGGATGCGCGCCTAACGTCCTTTCCCAAGGGCTTGCCCATGCCAAGCCGGGAGGAGACATGAAAGATACCGTTACAGAACTACTCGTCGGCCGCTCGGTCGCACGCGTCGAGGATCCGGCACTCCTGTCGGGGCACGGGCGTTACATCGACGATCTGCCGGTGGCACCCGGAACGCTGGCGTTGGCCTTCGTGCGGTCGCCGCACGGACACGCCGACATCCGGTCGATCGACACCGCCGAGGCGGCCCGCGCGCCCGGCGTCGTCGCCGTCATCACCGGACAGGACGTCGCCGCACGCACCCGGTCGATGACCGTAGGCGTGAAGGCCGATGTCGAATGCTGGCCGATGGCGGTGGATCGCGTGCGCTATGTCGGCGAACCGCTGGTCATGGTCGTGGCAACCGACCGCTACCTGGCCGAGGATGCCGCAGATCTGGTCGCGGTTGACTATGGCCCGCTCGGCGCAGTGGTCGATCCCGTCGCGGCGCTCTCGGACGATGCGCCGGTGCTTCATTCCAGCCTCGGCGGAAACCTCATTAACGAAAGGCGCTTCCGCTACGGCGATCCCGAAGCGGCGTTCGAGGCTGCCTCGAGCCGGATTGGCATCGACGTTACCTATCCGCGCAGCGCCTGCACCCCCATCGAAACCTACGGCGTGATCGCCAGCTACGAGCCGGGCGAGGATGCCTATGACGTCACCGCGAATTTCCAGGGCCCTTTCTCAATCCACGCGGTGGTGGCCCGGTCGCTGAACGTGCCGGGCAACCGGCTGCGGCTGCGCACACCGCCCGATTCCGGTGGCTCGTTCGGAATCAAGCAGGGCGTCTTTCCCTACATGATTCTCGCAGGCATCGCCGCGCGCATCGCGGGCGCGCCGGTCAAGTGGATCGAGGACCGGCTGGAGCATCTGTCTGCCAGCGTTTCTGCGACCAATCGGCAGACCCGGATTGAAGCGGCGGTTGAGGCGGATGGCCGGATCACCGCACTTGATTGGGATCAGATCGAGGATTGCGGTGCCCATCTGCGCGCGCCGGAGCCTGCTACGCTCTACCGGATGCACGGCAACATGACCGGTGCCTACGACATCCAGAATCTGGCGATCCGCAATCGTGTCGTGCTTACGAACAAGACGCCAACGGGCCTTAACCGCGGCTTTGGCGGCCCACAAATCTATTTCGCGCTGGAGCGGCTGATGGATGCCATCGCCCGGCAGCTTGGGCTGGACCGGCTGGAGGTCATCCGCCGCAACCTCATCCCTGCCGGGGCGTTTCCCTACCGCACGGCAAGCGGTGCGCTCTACGACTCGGGTGATTACGCCACGGTGCTGGACCGCGCGGTCGCCGAAGGCGGTCTGGCCGAGCTTTACGCCCGCCGCGACAAGGCCCGCGCCGAAGGCCGACGCTATGGCATCGGCTTTGCCTGCGTTGTTGAGCCTTCGGTGTCGAATATGGGCTACATCACCACCGTCCTGACCCCTGAAGAGCGTGCCAAAGCGGGGCCCAAGAATGGCGCGCAGGCAACCGCAACCATCGCAATCGACCCGCTCGGCTCGGTTACGGTCAAGGTCGCCTCGGTCCCGCAGGGTCAAGGCCACCGGACCGTGCTGGCGCAGGTCGTGGCCGACAAGTTCGGCCTGCCGATGGAGGCGGTGCGCGTTCTGGCCGATGTGGACACAATGCGCGATGCCTGGTCCATCGCCTCGGGCAACTACGCCTCGCGCTTTGCCCCGGCGGTCGCTGGTGCGACCGAGATCGCAGCAACGCGGCTGCGCGAAAAGCTGGCAAAGGTCGCGGCCACGCAGCTGAACATTGCGCTCGAGGACGTGTCCTTCGAGGCGGGCCGCATACGCGCCAAGGACAATCCTGACAACGGCCTGTCCTTCGCGCGGGTTGCCGCCACGGCGCACTGGTCGCCGGGCACCC